>ULRR01022051.1_pt1 | contig 29820 bp, 26 predicted proteins | sample 1955651 | NCBI WGS metagenome assembly ULRR01 (sample SAMEA4835688, study PRJEB28245) | human gut metagenome | biome: gut microbiome; material: fecal sample | place: Denmark | collected 2008
CCCTGCATAATTGAAGTCGGTTCATTATCCAAAACTCAGGTTAAAACGTCTTGACATACCTCAAATCGTATTTCACGGACTTCGGCACACTTTTGCAACTCGGTGTATAGAAAGTCAATGCGATTATAAAACTGTAAGTGTAATACTCGGTCATTCCAACGTGTCAACTACACTTAATCTTTATGTGCATCCTAACCTCACTCAGAAAAAGAAGTGTGTTGAACGTATGAGCAAGTTTCTTGGAATAGCGGAACTGTAATTTAGAGTAAAGCTTTTAACTTATGAGAGAATAGTAAATCAGTTTTGGGCGTACCCAAATACAAACTTACCATTCTCTCATGGGTATTGTTTATAATCCCATACCCTTGCCTTTTTTGAGTGGCGCAACTGTTCTGCGTACGGAAGAAAACAGTTTATTAAATTGTTCCTTGAACCACTCTCCAATAGGTTTTCCTTCGATGCAAAGTACAAGTTTTGACTTGTCTTTCGGGTCTTTTACCACTTGGAAGCCTGCTTCCTCGGTCGTGAACTTCCGCCTGTGCTCTTCCGAATAGAGCTCGCCCTCGTAGAACAGCGGTTTGCCGCTGATGAGCGTGGCAGTCTGCCTTTCGTTGAAGCCGACTTTAAGGCAGAACTTCTCCATATACACCAGCTCTTGAAACAGCGGAAACCATTTCTTGGCTTTTTGGATAATGGATTTTAGGAATGACACTTCCTCTTGGTGTGCCGCTTCCTTGTCCGCCATTTCCCTGCGGTGCTTGGCTTGCAGTTCCATCAATTGGCGGCTGTGTTCCTCCTGCAGCCGCTCCATCTGCTTTTGCAATAATTCGATACTCTCGTCACGGGCGGCAACCTCGCCTTGCAAGGTTCGGTTGTCGGCTTCCAACTCTTTCAGTCTGCCGCTACCCAAAAGAGAACCTACTTTTGCCACGAGTGCCGCTTTCGCCTCGGTCTTGGCGGCTTCCAGCTTCTCCGACTTGATTTCTTTTTTGACTTCGTCAAGTTCCTGCTTTGCCTGTTGGCGTTCGGTCTGCAACTGCTGCACGTTGGCTTCAAGCTCTCCCGTCTGCCGTTTCAGGTCACGGTAGTATTGGGCGGTGGTTGTGTGCCGTGCTTCCGAACCTCGTATGCCACGCTGCAATCCGTACTTCGCCATCGCTGCGGCGTAGCTGTCGTGGTAAGCGACAAGCCTTTCACGGGTCAGGAGGTCATCGGCACACAAACGCACGGCGTTGGCTTTCTTGCGGTAGGTGCGTTTGCTGTCCGCTTGTTTCTTCTTGGCTTTCCTGCGCTCTCCCGTCACTATCGGTACGACCGTTGCATGGATGTGCGGCGTGTGTTCGTCCATGTGCAGCACTGCCGAAACGGTGTTCTCCCTGCCGAATGTGCGGTGCAGCCATTGCAGGTTGTCATCGCACCATTCACCCAGCCTGCCTTCGTCCTGCACTCTCACCATATCTTCATGCGAACCCGAAAGCACGATGCGGATTGCCCGTACTTGGTCGGGAGTAATTTTTCGTCTGATGCCTGCCGTGTGGATGCGGTGGCTTATCGCTTCGGTGCGGTCTGCCACACCGTCGGGGAACTCCACCAGTTCACGGTTGAGATGGGTGCGTGTGGGGTCGGCGTTCTTGGGCATTGTTTTGCGTTCTATGTGGTCGGATGCGCCCGTGTCAGCCGCCCCTTTCGCCTTGTTGATTTGGATGCTTATGTATCCCATGTTTGTTTCTTGTTTTTTTGGTTCTACAAATTGTTTGTCGGTATCCGTCCGCCTGCGGTCGTGCCGCACGGGGCAAACGGGGGTGTCCAGAGGGGTGTAACCCCGTTGGCTCATTGGGGTGTTTTTAGCATTAGCGTCAGCGGTGCGTGAAGAAAACGCCCTAATGAGCTATGGCTTTTCGTTCCCAAAAGCCTGCGGCGGTGTCGGCGATGATGTCGGCGGATGTTGGTCGCCCTTTTCTTTTTGCCAGCCTTGTATGATATTCTGTGCCGTTGTGCCGGCATGATTGCCTGTCGGCACAACAGCATACAGACAGGGATGGTGTTGCCGTTTCCCCTGCGGACTTGATAAGGGCTGAAATTCCGATGATTTGATGATTGGATAGTCTAATATACAGACAGCTAATGCAATAACCTTTCATCAGCGTTTCATCAAACCGCTCGCCAAAAGAAAAGCGATGAGCGGCGTTGTGTTGCTTTTCTCTTTTCATCAGCCCAATCCTTTTGTTGAGCGTTTGATGAGAATGTAAGTCGCTGTCATTCTTTATGTTTATATATGCTTTCATCATCTCATCAAAATATCAGAATTTTTCCAGCTGTATTTTGTTTACCGTGTAGTAACGTCCTATTCCTCTTATCGGCGAATAATGACAATCCCGATTCACGATCTTGTAGAGAATTGTACCTACGCAAATGAATTCTTCTTTTTTCTCCATGTTCTTGATACAGGTTTTAGTGCTGCCTACATTCTGTCGGCAACGGGTTAAACATGGTTGCAAAGCTACGGAAGTGTCGGTAAAATCTTGATACGCAAATCTATGCGGAACGGCGCAAAATAGGTCATGCCAAAAGAAAATGCAGTATAAACGGGTTGCTCTTTCAGGTAAAAGGAGATAAAAAAGCCCGAAGTCGTGGAATATGCACGTCTTCGGGGATTGGTTGTTGCAGATAATTACAGATTGACTGACGCACTGATTAACGGATTCAATGACTTCATGTCGTCACTACGTCAGATTAAACCGTTAATCATCAAATGGCTGAACATAAAAAGTTCATTCTAACATTCATTCGACATCCTGTTATTCATTGACACCAGCAGGACTTGTTTTTCTTTTCGGCGGCACAATCTTTCCAGCAGTGCATTGCGAACCGTTGCGGCACCTGACGTGTCAATGCGGAAAGCGAGTGCCACCACCATCGGCAAGGCATACATGTCCGCATAATAGCTGTTGGGCAGCTTGATACGTTTTTCAGCTTCAAGAGGATTAAAAACTCTACACTTGTACACGGCACGAATGGCGGCACGGAGCGTCGGGGCGATTACCCCGAACAGCTCTACCAGCTCCATTTCATTCATCCATATATTACCTGTATCGGATGGTATGGTAATTCTACCATAGCTGTCCGTTGTGATTATTTCACGTTTCATATCCCTGCCATTTTCACGTTTCCGAATGACTTGCTCAGCTTGTCACCCAGCATCGTGAGGTCATTGTCCAGTTTCTCTACGGTTATTTTCGCGTAGATTTGGGTCGTCTCGATGTTCGTGTGCCCTAAAATCCGGCTTACACTCTCAATCGGCATCCCTTTGCAGAGAGCCAGGGTTGCGAAGCCATGACGTGAGCAATGGAAGCTAATCGACTTGTTTATACCACATTCCGATATCATCCTTTTCAGCTTCTTGCAGATATTCCAATAGTTGAGGTTAGGGAACACAAGGTTGTTTTCTTGAAACGGCCGGTAACGCTCGATTATCTGCAAAGGAATATCCAGCAGTTTCACTTGGAACGGTACGCCCGTCTTGTGGCGCTTGGCGATAATCCACTTTTCGCCGTTCACCTCAACAATGCGGTCATTGGTCAGTTCCTTGATGTCCACGAATGACAGTGCGGTGAAGCTCGCAAAGACGAAAAGGTCGCGGATGTATGCCAGCTTCGGGTCTGCAAACTCATGCGTCATTACCGATTTCAGCTCATCTTCTGTCAGGAACTCCCGCTCCTTGACATTGGGGCTGATGTGGAACTGCGCAAACGGGTTCCTCGGTATAAGCCCATTGAAGTGCGCCCTCATAACCACACCTTTCAGCCACATGCACTTTTCCCATATTGTGCCGTTGCGCAATCCTGCTTCCGTGGAAAGATAGACTGCAAACTCCTTGATGAAGTCGGGTGTAAGTTCCAGCATCGACATGTCGTTGCGCTTGTAGAACGACTTGATGAATGCCGCCACATAGTTCCTCGCCACCACCCGTGAGCGGTAGGTCGCCAACTTTCTGTCCTTGCCTATACGTTTTTTGAATACCTCGTTCTCACGGTCAAAGGCTTTGAGTAATGTCTCGTACTCCATACCGATGCCTTGATAGGCATTGCGCACCATTTCCGCCGTTACATACGCTTCACGGTCGGATATACGCTGGTAATGCTTGATGATTTGAGCCTTGATGTTGTCAAGCGCAAGATTGGTTTCCCTCGCTTCCATACTCTTGCCCTTTGCCTTGTTTCCTTTAGCATCCCATAACTCTTTCGGGATAGTCCGCTTGCAGCTGAATTGTGCTACCGTTCCGTTGATTGTAACCCGTCCCATGATGGGGACAATTCCATTCTTTTCCTTACTGCCGTTCACGTAGAACAGCACCTTGAATGTGCTTCTTGCCATACTCGTTTCTTTTTTGGTTGCAAAACTATAAATCAACGAGTTACCTATTGATAAGCAAAGCTATGCAGAACGCCGCAAAATGAAACAGAGACTGTTAAATCAGCACTTTCATCGGGTAATGATTAGGAAACCGTTCTTTTGCTTTAATCTGCTTTAAGACGGTTTTCAACTGTCTGCCCAACTTCTGCGTTTTTTCTCTAACTCCCTAATTTTCAAATCCTGTTGCGTTAATCTGCTGCAATTCGGCGGATATTCCAGAGATTTTCCGTAAGTTTGCAATTGTAACCTCATTTTAAAAAGTGATATACAATGAAACAACAAACCGTGAATGAATTGCTGGAGATTTTCCGTGCCTATATGGAAAACCTGGCTTATAAGCGCGAGCCGAAAGGGCTGTATGAACCAATCGAATACGTGCTCGACATCGGAGGAAAGCGTATCCGCCCATTGCTGACACTGCTTGCCTATAACTTGTATAAAGAAGATGTGCATCCGGCATTGCCGCAAGCCGCGGCACTGGAGACTTACCATAATTTCACCCTTTTGCACGATGACTTGATGGATAAGGCGGACAAGCGGAGGGGAAAGCCTACGGTTCACAAACGTTGGGACGAGAATACGGCTATCCTTTCGGGCGATGCCATGATTATCCTGGCTTATCAGTTCCTGATGAAAGACTGTCCGGCGGAATGTATCAAGCCGGTGACGGAAGTATTTTCGCAGACAGCGCTGGAGGTATGCGAAGGGCAGCAATGGGACATGGAGTTTGAAAAGCGTGACGATGTGACCGTTGACGAGTACATCGAAATGATTCGTTTGAAGACATCGGTATTATTGGCGGGCTCGCTGAAAATCGGTGCCATACTGGGAGGCGCATCCGCTGAAGATGCCCAGAAATTGTATGATTTCGGCATCCAAATCGGACTGGCATTCCAGTTGCAGGACGATTACCTGGACGTATATGGCGACCCGAAAGTGTTCGGAAAAAATATCGGCGGGGATATTCTTTACAACAAAAAGACGTTTATGCTGATAACCGCTTTCGAAAGGGCGGATGCTGAAACCCGGAAAGAACTGTTGCGCTGGGTTACGGCTGCCGACTATGTACCGTCGGAAAAAATAGAGGCGGTGACCGCTATATATAATAAGGAGAAAATCGGAGAGATTTGCCGGGAGAAGATTGAGGCTTATTATGCGGCTGGCATGCGCTTGCTGGAAGAAGTGCAAGTGCCGCAGGAGAACAAGCGTTGTCTGCATGATTTCGTGGCGGGATGGATGAACCGCAACTTGTAACCGGTGAAAGGAAGGACAGAGTATGGTTCAATTGATTGACACGCATACGCATTTGTTCGGCGAAGAATTCGATGAAGACCGCGAGCTGGCGTTGATTCGTGCCCGACAAGCGGGTGTGGGCCGTCTCTTTATGCCCAATATCGATGATACTACGGTAGAACAGATGCTCGCCGTGTGTGACACTCATACGGATTGTTATCCGATGATAGGCTTTCATCCCACTTCGGTAGACGCTGATTGGGAAGCCCGTTTGCAACGGGTGGAGCAATGGTTGCGCTCGGGACGGAAGTTTTATGCCATCGGCGAAGTGGGGCTTGACTTGTATTGGGACAAGACATACCGGAAAGAGCAGGAAGAAGTGTTACACCGCCAGATTCAGTGGGCTTTGGAGTGGGATTTGCCGCTGGTCATCCATTGCCGTTCGGCTTATCCGGAACTGTTGGAAGTGCTTTCGCATTACGATAAAGAGTCGCTGACCGGTATTTTCCATAGTTTCACTGGAACGGCGGAAGATGCGGCACACCTGCTGGACTATCCCGGTTTTATGTTGGGAGTCAACGGGGTGGTGACTTTCAAGAAAAGCACCTTGCCTGCCGTATTGCATGTAGCGGTGCCTTTAGAACGTCTGGTGTTGGAGACCGATTCGCCTTATCTGGCTCCGGTGCCTTACCGGGGAAAACGCAACGAAAGCGCCTTTGTGGTGAAAGTAGCGGAAAAGCTGTCCGATATCTACGAAGAACCGTTGGATAAGATTGCTTCCGTTACATCGGCGAACGCGCTGAAAGTTTTTAAAATATATTAATTTCCGCCTTGCGGGAGTACTTTTGTCGGTCAAATCTTAGGCAAAACCGAAAATAAAGAATACTTTTGCAATCGATTTCCAAGATAAGGCAATAAAGGGCAAGGAGAGATGCTCGAGTGGTTGAAGAGGCACGCCTGGAAAGCGTGTATACGTCAAAAGCGTATCACGGGTTCGAATCCCGTTCTCTCCGCGATAAGGTATTATCGTGCTATATTAATCTTAAAAAAATTCCACGATGAAAAGTTTTTTTGCAGTTCTTGCAATGACGGGCAGCCTGTCATTGGGGATGGTTTCATCTATGCAGGCTCAGGATACGAATGTTGTCACGATGTTCGGTCAGGAAGAAGAAATGGGGATGGCTGCAGATGAAGATACGGTGGGCATTGCCGTACAAGGAAGCTTACCCGAAGTCTTGTCGTCCGGATGGGCGGAAGGCAATGACGGGTTGATGTATTTAGTGGCTGTAGTTTTTATTTTGGGGTTGGCTTTCTGTGTCGAGCGCATAGTGTCGTTAAGCCTTTCGGATATTGATGTCAGAAGATTGCTTGAAAAGATAGAGGCAGCTTTAGAGAAAGGCGATGTAGAAGGGGCAGTCAATCTTTGCCATAATACACGCGGTCCGATAGCAGCTGTTTGTGAGCAGGGCTTGATGCGGATTGATGAGGACATGGATGTGGTGGAGCGTATGATTGTTTTGTTCCAGCATGTGCAGGACGGCATTCTCCGGAAAAGATGCCGATGGGTGAAGATGTTTATTGTCACCACATTGGCTGTAGGTGTTTTGGGCACAGTGGTGGGGATTGCTATGGCATTGGGTCAGCTCCAATATGGAGATGTCTTTTCTGTTTCTGTATTTGCCAAAGGCATTAAGGCGGCATTGTTCCCCTTGATATTTGCTTTGCTTTCTGCTATTGTCCTTTATCTGTTTTACAATTGCATCCAGAATAAGATAGAAATTTTAGAGAACCGGATGAAAGAAGCTTCTATTACCTTGCTTGACATGATGATGAAATACAATTGGAAATACAAGCGGTAAACGAGGCATGGAATTTATAAAATAATAGCTGTCTATCATTTGCAGAGAAAGCTTGATGGACAGCTATTGTTGTTTTATGTTATTTCCCTTTGGTGGTTTCCTCGGTCTTAACTTTCCGGAGCAAGTCGGAAGCGAAGATGAAGTCGTTCAGGCGTTGGTTAGTAGCGGTAAATACCTGGTCTTTATTTCCTTCCCATTCCTTATGCCCCTGATAGATGTAGAGGATGCTGTCGCCGATTCCCAGCACCGAGTTCATATCGTGGGTATTGATGATGGTCGTCATGTTGTATTCCGTTGTGATGTCGTGCACCAGTTCGTCTATCACCAATGAGGTTTTCGGGTCCAAGCCTGAGTTAGGCTCGTCGCAGAAAAGATATTGGGGCTGTAAGGCGATGGCACGGGCGATGGCTACACGTTTCTGCATACCGCCACTGATTTCGCCGGGATATTTTTTTTGCGCATCCAGCAGGTTGACACGGTCCAGGCAGAACTGAGCACGCTTAACCCGTTCGTTGTAGTTTTTATTGGAGAACATGTCAAGCGGGAACATTACGTTTTCCAGTACGGTGAGCGAATCGAACAAGGCTGCACTTTGGAAAATCATTCCCATTTCCCTGCGTAAGGATTTTTTCTCTTTCTTGTCCATTGTGAGGAAGTTGCGTCCGTCGTATAAAACTTCACCCTGATTGGGCGTAAGCAATCCTACCAGGCATTTCATCAAAACCGTCTTTCCTGAACCGCTCTGTCCGATAATCAGGTTCGTCTTTCCGTTTTCGAAGGTGAAACTGATATCTTCCAGCACATTTTTGTCTTCGAAAGACTTGTATATCGATTTTATTTCTATCATGGCGATTTCGTTTTAACTGAGTAATTGGGTCAAAATCAAGTCGCAGAACAGAATCAGCACGCTGCTCGATACGACTGCGTCGGTGCTGGCTTTGCCCACGGCAATGGAACCGCCCTCTACCGTATAGCCGAAGAAAGCGGATACACTGGCAATGATAAAGGCAAAGAACAACGACTTGATGAAACTGCACCATACATACCATTCTACGAAACAATACTGAATACCATATTCTAGGTCGGTGGCATTCATGATACCGGCAAACCAAGCCGTACAGAATGCTCCGATGACGCCCGCAAAGATGCTGAACACAACCAGGAACGGAATCATGGTCATCAGCCCCAGTATCTTGGGGAGAATCAGGTACGAAGCCGAATTGACACCCATGATGTCGAGGGCGTCAATCTGTTGGGTGACACGCATCGTGCCCAGTTCGGAGGCAATGTTCGAGCCTACTTTCCCGGCAAGAATCAAACACATGATAGAGGAAGAAAATTCCAGCAACAGAATTTCACGGGTCGTATAGCCGACTACGAAGCGTGGCATCCACGGGCTCTCGATGTTGAGTTTTATCTGGATGCAAATCACGGCACCGATAAAGAAGGATATCAACAGGACGATTCCGATGGAGTTGATACCTAATTGTGCCATTTCATTGACGTATTGTTTGAAATACATCCGGAAACGTTCGGGACGTGCAAAGACCCTTCCCATCAGAAGAATGTATTTCCCTAAAGTTGAAATTGGCTTTACCATATCTTATTCAAGTCTAATTATAGTGCAAAAGTACGGTTTTTTAGCTATATTATAATAAAACGAGTGAGGAAAATAGGCTGAATGACCACATAACCCAAGTTTTTTACTACTTTTGCCGGAGATTTTTATCACGCAACGAAATTTGAGCAATATGGCAGAACAGGAAAACCAGCAGCAGACTACAGACAACTTCGAACTTCCGGCCGACGGACGTATGGTGCTCCGTACGGAAAATCTGGTGAAGAAGTATGGCAAGCGTACCGTGGTGAGTCATGTTTCCATCAATGTGAAGCAAGGTGAAATCGTCGGGCTTTTAGGACCGAACGGGGCAGGAAAGACTACCTCTTTCTATATGACTACCGGTCTGATTGTGCCGAACGAAGGGCATATTTACCTTAACAACCAAGATATTACCAGCTATCCGGTATATAAGCGTGCACAAAACGGTATCGGTTATTTGGCGCAGGAAGCTTCCGTGTTCCGGAAGATGAGTGTGGAAGACAATATCGCCTCGGTATTGGAGCTGACGAAGACCTCGAAGGAATATCAGAAGGAAAAGTTGGAAAGCCTGATTGCCGAGTTCCGTTTGCAGAAAGTGCGTAAGAACTTGGGCGACCAGTTGTCGGGAGGTGAACGCCGAAGGACGGAGATAGCCCGTTGTCTGGCTATCGACCCTAAGTTCATCATGTTGGACGAACCTTTTGCCGGGGTCGACCCGATTGCCGTAGAAGATATCCAGCACATTGTCTGGAAATTGAAAGACAAGAATATCGGTATCTTGATTACTGACCACAATGTGCAGGAAACTCTGAGCATCACCGACCGCGCATATTTGTTGTTTGAAGGCAAGATTCTGTTTCAGGGCACGCCCGAAGAACTGGCTGCCAACAAGATTGTGCGCGAAAAATATCTGAGTAATAGTTTCGTGCTTCGTCGGAAAGATTTTCAGATGAAAGAAATGCGTGAATGATGCTATCTGCCGGTGCTTTTGTGAAATTTTACTTTGACTTTTTGGTTATTGTAAGATTAAACACTATTTTTGCAACCTCAAAAATAAATTCGAAATATAGTAGTAATTAAAACAATAAGTCGGAAATGAATATTTCATTGCAAAATGTAGACCAGGTGAGCGCGGTGCTTACCGTTCAGATTGAAAAAGCTGACTATCAGGAAAAAGTAGAAAAATCATTGAAAACGCTTCGCAAGAATGTGAATATGCCGGGCTTCCGTAAAGGAATGGTTCCGATGACGCTGATTAAGAAGCAATATGGTACGTCGGTATTGGTAGAAGAAGTAGACAAACTGATGCAGGAGAAAGTGAACGAATATATTCGTGAAAACAAGGTGAATATGTTGGGCACTCCGCTGCCGAAGGAAAGTAACGCAGACTTCGCAAAAGACGAAAACTTCGAATTCTCGTTCGATATTGCCTTGGCACCTGAATTTACAGTAGACTTGTCGGCTGCTGATACCCTTGATTATTACGACATCAATGTAACAGATGAAATGGTTGACCAGCAGGTGAAACTCTACACCCAGCGTACAGCCAAATATGAAAAGGTAGAAGACTATCAGGACAATGACCTCCTGAAAGGTCTGCTTGCTGAACTGGACGAAAACGGCAATACCAAAGAAGGCGGCATTCAGGTAGAAGGCGCCGTAATGATGCCTACCTATATGAAGAATGACGACCAGAAAGCCGTATTCAACGGTGCGAAAGTAAATACCGTATTGGTATTCAATCCGTCGGTAGCTTTCGACAATAACGAAGCGGAACTGGCTTCTCTCTTGAAAATCAAGAAGGAAGAAGTGGCTGCACATACCGGTAACTTCAGCTTCCAGATTGAAGAAATCACCCGTATGATTCCGGGTGACTTGAATCAGGAGTTGTTCGACCAGGTATTGGGTGAAGGCAAGGCTCACAACGAAGAAGAGTTCCGTGCCCAGATTAAGGAAAGCATCGCCAAGCAATACGAAGCGGACAGCGATTACAAATTCTTGCTGGATGTACGCAATTATGTATCGAACAAGATTGGCAAATTGCAGTTCGCCGATGAGCTGATGAAACGCATCATGCTGGAAAACAACAAGGAAAAAGGCGAAGAATTTGTATCGGAACACTACGAAAAGAGCCTGGAAGAACTGACTTGGCACCTGATTAAGGAAAAACTGGTTGCCGCCAATAATATTAAGGTAGAGCAGGCTGATGTAACCAACATGGCTAAAGAAGCCACCCGTGCTCAGTTTGCCCAGTATGGTATGATTAATGTACCCGACGAATTGCTGGAAAACTATTCGAAAGAAATGCTGAAGAAACACGAAAGCGTAGAAGCTTTGGTAAACCGTGTAATCGAAAGCAAATTGTCGGAAGTATTGAAAACTCAGGTTACTTTGAATCACAAAGCCGTTTCGGCAGAAGAATTCAATAAGATGTTTGAGTAATTCTCTTCGTCCAATGAAGGCGAATTGCTAAAACTTGCTAAAAGAGGAGCTTTTAATTTGGCATCCCGTTGATTGAGTGGAAGTTTTTGTACTTTTGCCCAAGCGAAAAGAAGGAGCCGGTTTAAGAGCTTCTCTTTTTATTCACAAATAAAAAACTTAGACACGAATGGATGATTTTAGAAAATATGCTGTCAAGCATTTGGGTATGAACAGCATGGTGCTTGATGACGTAATCAAGTCGCAGGCAGGTTATTTGAACCCTTATATTCTGGAGGAACGCCAGTTGAACGTGACGCAACTCGACGTGTTCTCACGTCTGATGATGGACCGCATCATTTTTTTAGGTACACAGATTGATGACTATACGGCAAATACATTGCAGGCACAGTTGTTGTACCTGGATTCAGTCGATTCGGGAAAAGACATTTCCATTTACATCAACTCTCCGGGCGGTTCGGTGTATGCCGGTCTTGGCATTTACGATACAATGCAGTTCATCGGCAGCGATGTGGCTACTATCTGTACCGGTATGGCGGCTTCGATGGCAGCTGTATTGTTGGTAGCCGGCAAGGAAGGCAAGCGTTCGGCGCTGACTCACTCGCGGGTGATGATTCACCAGCCGATGGGTGGCGCGCAGGGACAAGCTTCCGACATCGAGATTACCGCACGCGAAATTCAGAAACTGAAGAAAGAACTGTATACGATAATTGCCGACCATTCGCATACCGATTTCGATAAAGTATGGGCTGATTCTGACCGTGACTATTGGATGACGGCACAGGAAGCCAAAGAATATGGTATGATTGACGAGGTGTTGGCTCGTAAGCCGGCATTGTAATGCGGCGGGAAGGCATCAGATAACGGCATGCCGGAACGCATACGTTATCTGACGCCGATGAATATATTATCATCGGGCTTTTCATATATTTGCGTAGGCTTATGATAATATATGCCTTGTGCAGGATAGAAAGAAGACTATTAACTTAAAAACGAACGATAGAAATTGGAAGATAAAACTAACCAGAGAGGTAAACGGCGTTGTAGCTTTTGCGGACGGTCGGAAAATGAAGTTGGTTTTCTGATAACGGGAGTCAACGGATGCATTTGCGACAGTTGTGCCGAGCAGGCGCACGAGATTGTTCAGGAAGCGACACGCCAGAAAGGAAACGGCTTGAATCTGAACTTGAATGATTTGCCGAAGCCGAAAGATATCAAAGCGTTTCTTGATCAATATGTTATCGGGCAAGACAGTGCCAAGCGTTATTTGTCGGTAGCTGTCTACAACCACTATAAACGTTTGTTGCAACCCGAGTCGAAAGATGATGTGGAAATCGAGAAGTCCAACATCATCATGGTAGGCAGCACCGGTACGGGAAAAACCTTGCTGGCACGCACCATTGCCAAATTGTTGCACGTCCCCTTCACCATTGTCGATGCTACGGTGTTGACCGAAGCCGGATATGTGGGCGAGGATATCGAAAGCATCCTGACCCGTTTGTTGCAGGTGGCCGACTATAATGTAGCTGAGGCTGAACGGGGCATTGTGTTCATCGATGAAATCGACAAGATAGCCCGCAAGGGAGACAATCCTTCTATTACCCGTGATGTAAGCGGTGAAGGAGTACAGCAAGGTTTGCTGAAACTTTTGGAAGGTTCTATCGTGAATGTACCTCCTCAAGGCGGTCGCAAGCATCCTGAACAGAAGCTTATCCCGGTCAATACGAAGAACATCCTGTTTATTTGCGGCGGTGCTTTCGACGGTATTGAGCGCAAGATTGCCCAGCGTCTGAATACGCACGTGGTAGGCTACGGAGCGGCTAAGGAAACGGTGAACATCGACCGTAAGAACCTGATGCAGTATATTGCCCCGCAAGACTTGAAGTCGTTCGGCTTGATACCTGAGATTATCGGTCGTCTGCCGATTTTGACTTACCTGAATCCGTTGGACCGTACAGCATTGCGCAACATCCTGACCGAACCCAAGAATTCCATCATCAAACAATATGTGAAATTGTTCGAGATGGATGGCGTGAAGTTGGAATTCGAACCGGAAGTGTTCGAGTATATCGTTGATAAAGCCATCGAATATAAGCTGGGGGCTCGCGGACTTCGTTCTATCGTGGAAACCATCATGATGGATACGATGTTTGAAGTGCCTTCGCATAAGGTAGATACATTCGTTGTGACGCTGGATTATGCGAAAGAACAGATGGGGAAAGCGAATATCTCACGTCTGCAAATGGCTTAAAAACGTGAAAGTGATGGAAAATGTAGTTTTTTGTTGAATTTATTCCCGATAAATTTGTATAATATCAAAACTTGTTTATAACTTTGTTAAGAGGAATAAGGAATTATTTTCTTGGAAGACTATAATTGAATAACATCACTTAAAACGAAGAGACAATGACGGAAAACATCAATTTAGCAGCACAATTGAAAAAGTATTTCGGTTTCGATACTTTTAAGGGAAACCAGGAAGCTATCATTCGTAATCTGTTGGCAGGTAAGGATACGTTTGTATTGATGCCTACCGGAGGAGGAAAATCTTTGTGTTATCAGTTGCCGTCTTTATTAATGGAAGGCACGGCTATTGTGATATCTCCGCTCATTGCTTTAATGAAAAATCAAGTGGATGCGATGCGCAACTACAGCGATGAAGACGGTGTGGCGCATTTCATCAATTCTTCATTGTCGAAGTCGGCAATCGACCAGGTGAAGTCGGATATTCTGGCTGGGAAGACCAAGCTGTTGTATGTGGCTCCCGAGTCGTTGACGAAAGAAGAAAATGTAGATTTTCTGAAGCATGTAAAAATTTCTTTTTACGCGATTGATGAGGCGCATTGCATTTCGGAGTGGGGACATGATTTCCGTCCGGAATATCGGCGTATACGGCCGATTATCAACGAAATCGGAAAAGCTCCGGTGATTGCTTTAACGGCAACTGCTACGCCTAAGGTGAAGATGGACATCCAGAAGAACCTGGGCATGGTAGATGCTACGGAGTTCAAGTCTTCGTTCAATCGTCCGAATCTGTATTATGAAGTACGTCCTAAGACGAATAATATTGATAAAGATATCATCCGGTTTATCAAACAGAATCCAGAGAAGTCGGGAATCATTTATTGCCTGAGCCGGAAAAAGGTAGAAGAGCTTGCCGAAATTCTTCAGGCGAATGGCATCAAGGCGCGTCCTTACCATGCCGGTATGGATTCGGCGACCCGGAATGCCAATCAGGATGCTTTTCTGAAGGAGGATATTGATGTCATTGTGGCTACTATCGCTTTCGGTATGGGAATCGACAAGCCCGACGTGCGCTTTGTCATTCACTATGATATGCCGAAGAGCTTGGAAGGCTATTATCAGGAAACAGGTCGTGCGGGACGTGACGGCGGGGAAGGACAGTGCATAACTTTCTATTCGAACAAGGATTTGCAGAAATTGGAAAAGTTCATGCAAGGTAAACCTATCTCCGAACAGGAAATCGGAAAACAGCTGCTCTTAGAGACTGCTGCGTATGCGGAATCATCAGTCTGCCGTAGAAAGGTATTGTTGCATTACTTCGGTGAAGAATATACAGAAGATAATTGTGGTAATTGTGATAACTGTTTAAATCCGAAGAAACAAGTGGAGGCTCAGGATTCATTGTGTGCAGTGATTGAAACAATCATTGCTGTTAAAGAGAATTTCAAACAAGATTATATTGTCGATATCCTGTTGGGTAAAGAGACAAGCGAGGTATTGGCGCATAAACATGAAGAACTGGAAGTGTTCGGTTCGGGCATGGGAGAGGAAGAACGGCTGTGGAATGCCGTTATCCGTCAGGCGCTGATAGCCGGTTATTTGAGTAAAGATGTAGAGAATTACGGTTTGCTTAAAGTGACGGCGGAAGGACGCAAGTTCCTGAAAAAGCCTAAGTCGTTTAAGATTGTAGAGGATAACGATTTTGATGAAGAGGAAATTGAAGACGTTCCGATGCGTGGAGGCGCTTCGTGTGCAGTCGACCCGGTATTGTTCTCTATGCTGAAAGACTTGCGTAAGAAAATGTCGAAGAAGCTGGATGTGCCGCCCTACGTGATATTCCAGGATCCGTCATTGGAAGCAATGGCTACTATCTATCCGATTACGTTGGAAGAATTGCAGAATATACCGGGTGTAGGTGCCGGTAAGGCGAAACGTTACGGACAAGAGTTCTGCGACCTTATCAAGAAACATTGTGAGGAGAATGAGATAGACCGTCCGGAAGATTTGCGTGTGCGTACGGTTGCCAATAAGTCGAAGTTGAAAGTATCTATTATTCAGAGTATCGACCGTAAGGTAGCATTGGATGACATCGCTGTGGCAAAAGGCATCGAGTTTAACGAACTGCTGGATGAAATCGAAGCCATTGTCTATTCGGGCACCAAGCTGAATATCGATTATTTCCTGGATGAAGTAATGGACGAAGACCACATGCTGGATATTTACGATTATTTCAAGGAGTCTACGACAGATAAAATAGATGATGCCATGAGCGAACTGGGTGGTGACTATACGGAAGAAGAAATCCGTCTGGTACGTATCAAGTTCATCTCAGAGATGGCTAATTAATCATTGGGATTTATCCGGTATCTTCGGAATTCGTCGGTGAAATAGAATATAAGAAAGAATCATGGCAGGGAGAACGAAAGTTTGATTGCTATGGTTCTTTTTTTGTTAATCAGATATGGCATAATCGTACAAATAGAGCTTAGAGATAGCTGTATAATAGTTTAAGGAAAGGGAAAAAAGAGAATTTGAACATTTTTTATTCATCAAGGAAAATGGTGGTGAAAAAAGAATATGCGATATTTGCATAGAAAATAATATGCATGTCTGTATGTTGCCATAATATACCTCCATTTCAGGTTTGATTGCACTGGCAGAAGGCAGGCATTCATATAAAATGATTGCGTATGATTAGGATAGGAATTGATATTGGTTCTACTACAGCTAAAATCGTAGCTGTAGACGAAACATATCGGAGAATATTTTCGAAGTATGAAAGGCATCATGCCCGGGCAAAAGAAACGTTGATAGCTTTCTTAAAAGAGTTGCAGTCTGTTGCCGGGAATGAAGCTGTTAAGATAAAGATTACCGGCTCGGTGGGAATGGGATTTTCCGAAAGGTATGCCTTGCCCTTTATTCAGGAGGTGGTGGCTGCAGCCAAGGCGATACAGCACGATTATCCCCAAACCGTTTCGATGATTGACATCGGAGGAGAAGATGCTAAAGTGGTTTTCTTTAAAGATGGAAAGGCGGTTGATTTGCGGATGAACGGCAACTGTGCTGGTGGTACAGGGGCTTTTATTGACCAGATGGCTGTGTTGCTGGGAGTGAATGTGGATGAGTTGAATGAACTGGCTTTGCATGCCGAAAGAGTATATCCCATCGCTTCGCGTTGCGGAGTGTTTTGCAAGACCGATATACAGAACCTTATCGCCAAGAATGTCAGCCGTGCGGATATAGCTGCATCGGTTTTCCATGCGGTTGCTGTTCAGACGGTAGTCACCTTGGCTCATGGGTGCAACATAACGCCGCCGGTGCTTTTCTGTGGCGGTCCCCTTACGTTTATTCCTGCACTTCGGAAAGCTTTTGCCGATTATCTGGCTCTTGAGGATACGGCTATGATATTGCCCGAAGACGGAGCGATGCTGCCGGCATGGGGAGCAGCTTTGTCATGCGAGCCGGCAGAACCTGTCCGTGCGCTTTCTTCTTTGATAGACGGACTGGAGCATGGAGGGATAGATACTTCGGCTGCACGCCCTCATTTGGAGCCTATTTTTACCAGCGGTGAGGCTTATCTCCAGTGGAAGAACCGTATTTCTAATCATACGGTTCATCGTACAGAGTTGCGTGAGGGCAATCAAGATGTCTTTATTGGCATTGATTCCGGTTCTACCACCACCAAGATAGTCGTGACAGATGCGGATTTCCGTGTCGTTTATTCTTATTATAGTCCGAACAGGGGAAATCCCATAGCGGCTGTAGAGCAGGGACTGAAGGAATTGCAACAACGATGTGCCGAACGTCATGCGGTGTTGCATGTGCGCGGAGGATGTTCTACCGGATATGGGGAAGACCTTATCAAAGCGGCTTTCAATCTGAATCACGGCATTGTGGAGACTATTGCCCATTACCTGGCTGCGCATTACCTGAACCGGAATGTTTCTTTTATCCTGGATATCGGCGGGCAAGACATGAAAGCCATTTTTGTAAAAGACGGCGTGATAGACCGTATCGAAATCAATGAAGCTTGTTCATCGGGATGCGGCTCGTTTATCGAAACATTTGCCAAGACGTTAGGATATACGTTGACAGACTTTTCATCGGCTGCCTGCCGTTCGCTTGCGCCTTGCGATTTGGGTACCCGTTGTACGGTTTTCATGAATTCAAAGGTAAAGCAGGCACTGCGTGAGGGTGCTACGGTAGATGATATAGCAGCCGGACTGGCTTATTCGGTCGTGAAGAATTGCCTGTATAAGGTGTTGAAGCTGAAAGATGCTTCGGCATTGGGCAGTCATATTGTAGTGCAGGGAGGCACGATGCGCAATGACGCCATTGTGCGTGCATTGGAATTGTTGACCCAGACGGAGGTGACGCGATGTGATATGCCCGAACTGATGGGGGCGTTAGGATGTGCATGGTATGCCAGCCAGCACCCTTCGGCTTCCTCTGTCACACTGGAAGAAATGTTGTCGGAAGCTCATTACACATCGCGCCTGTTGCATTGCAAAGGTTGTGACAATAGTTGTCTGGTAGTACGCTATCAGTTCGATAACGGAGCTTGCTATTATTCCGGAAACCGGTGCGAGAAGGTATTTACTAATCGAGGGAGCAAAGCTTTGGAGAAAGGAGAGAATGCATACGCCTATAAGAATGCATTGCTGTTCGACCGGAAGCCGGAGGTATCCGGTGGGGCAGGTCTGGTGATAGGCATTCCCCGGTGTCTGAATATGTATGAGGAATATCCGTTCTGGCATACGTTGTTTACCGCTTGTGGCATAGAGGTCTGTTTGTCTGATGTCTCCAATTTTTCCCGTTACGAGCGGAGTGCCTGTATGGTGATGTCCGATAATATTTGTTTCCCAGCCAAGCTGGTTCATAGCCATATCCAGAATTTGATAGATAAGAAAGTGAACCGGATTTTTATGCCTTTTGTGGTCTTCGAAGGGCAGGGCGAGGAGCAGAACAGTTATAATTGTCCTGTCGTGACGGGCTATTCGGCAGTCATTCGCAGCGTGCAGGCGGACGAGGTGCCAGTCGATTCTCCGACAATCGGTTTCAAGGATAAGAAGCTGTTGTTTAAGCAATGTCAGGAATATTTGCATGGGTTAGGCGTAGACGAGTCCCGGATACGTCAGGCTTTCGATGTAGCTTTGCGGGAGCAGGAAGCGTATGTGGACAAGCTCGTTGCCTATAACGAGGACATCTATCGTAAGGCAAAGGAAAAGCAGGCATTGACTGTATTGCTTGCGGGCAGACCTTATCATACGGACGAATTGATTCAGCATAAAGTGTCCGAAGTGCTTGCCGAGATGGGCATTTATGTCATTACCGATGACATTGTGAGAAGAAAACACGTGGCAATCGATGATGTACACTTTCTGGCACAGTGGGCTTATCCCAACCGGATTTTGGCTGCGGCAGAGTGGAGCGCTTCACATTCCAATGTGCAGTTTGTCCAGCTTACTTCCTTTGGTTGTGGACCTGATGCTTTTCTTACAGATGAAGTGCGCGATTTGCTTGCGCGTCATCATAAGGTCTTGACATTGCTGAAACTGGACGACATCAATAACATAGGCTCCATGAAGCTGCGCATCCGTTCGCTGGTAGAAAGCCTGAAACTGGTTGGCAAAGAACAAGAAGCCGGTCAGGAAGAGGTCGCTTTCCGTACGACTCCGGTGTTTACCGAAGACTGCCGGAAGCGTAAGATTCTAGTGCCTTACTTTACCCCTTTCTTGTCACCCTTGATTCCGGCGGTGATGAAAGTGGCAGGATATGATGTCGAGAACCTTCCGTTGAGCGATACGGAGTCGTGCGAATGGGGATTGAAGTATGCCAACAACGAGGTGTGTTATCCTGCCACGTTGATTGTGGGAGACGTAATCAAGGCGTTCAAGAGCGGGAAATATGACCCGCATCATACGGCAATCGCCATGACGCAAACGGGCGGACAATGCCGTGCCAGCAATTACATCGGGTTGATAAAGAAAGCACTGGTTGAGGCTGGCTATGATGATGTGCCGGTGGTTTCGTTTTCTTTTGGCGCTTCCATCGAAAACCTTCAGCCCGGGTTTAAGATTAACTGGTTCAAACTATTGCCCATAGCCATGTATGCCATTCTTTATACCGACTGCATTGCCAAGTTTTATTACGCTTCGGTCGTGCGCGAAAAGAAGCCGGGAGAAGCGGCACGCCTGCGCGACCTTTATTTACAGGCAGGGGTGCAGTTTATTCTCGACGATAAGGCGGAAGACTTGTTGTGTTATCTTTCGTTGGCAGCTACCGATTTCAATAAGATATGTAACGACGTGCCTTGTCCGAAAGTGGGTGTAGTAGGGGAGATTTTTCTGAAATTTAATCCGTTTGCGCAGAAGCGTGTCACCGACTGGCTTATCGACCGGAAAATAGAGGTTGTTCCTCCGTTGTTGCTCGATTTCTTTATGCAGAGCTTTGTCAATAGCCGGGTGAATGTGAAAACCCACTTGGCACGGAAGTCTTTACTCCGTTTCGTTTACGGATGGGTGTACAAGCGTATCCGCAAGCAAATAGAGAAAGTGAACCGCACGGCAAGCAAGTTTCATTATTTTACGCCCTTCGAAGATATTTTTGCCGAGGCAGAAGAGGCTGATAAGGTGATTACGCTCAATGCCCAGTTTGGCGAAGGATGGTTGCTTCCAGCCGAGGTCATGTCGTGTGCCCGTAGGGGAGTAAACAGTGTCGTCAGCCTTCAGCCGTTCGGCTGTATCGCCAATCACATTGTATCCAAAGGAGTTGAAAAGAGGTTGAAACATTTCTTCCCTGATTTGAATCTGTTGTCGTTGGACTTTGATAGCGGAGTGAGCGATGTGAACATCATCAATCGTATGCTGCTGTTTATCGATAACATCAAAGACAGTCAGCCCGAAGAGAAAAAAGCTTCCGTTTCAATCGGCGTTGAATGAAAAAGCCGGAGTACGGCTGGCATGAGGAAAGGAATTACTTGCCCGTAGGGAGCGAAAACTCTTGCCAGTCGTACTCATTTCCTTCATAGTCGGCTACAGCGATGTGGATGATGACTTCGCCTTCTTTCAATCGTTTCCCTCCCCTCAGGTGAGCGGTGTATTTGATGCCTTCGTGTGGTGCAATCTGTTCTATCATGACCGAAGGTGAGACATAAATCCGTTTGTTGTCGGTTTGTACAATCGGTACGCAGTTGTAGACCGTTTCATTGCTGGTATTGATGATTTCGAAGATGACCTTGCTGTGTTCTTCCGGCTGGATGATGTGGTCGCGGCTTTCATCGATGAAACGGATATTCCGGATTTGCAGGTAGCTTACGCTTGAGGGGGCATCTTGCAGCCTGGGAGTATAGGTGTTTTCTTCTTCGATAACATATTCTCCCCGTGCTTTCCGCTCTTGTGCCGAGCTGATGGCTCCGCCGATAGCTGCGCCTGCCAATGTGCCTACCAGCGTGCCGATAGCCGAACCGCGGTAGCCTCCATCCCAATGGCGGTTGCTTCCCACCAGCCCTCCTATGGCTCCTCCTACGTTTCCGCCTATCGAGGCACCTGCCATCGTTGACGTGGCTTGATACGTACTTCCGCATCCGCACAATAGCAGTGCAGACAATCCCCAAGCTATCATTTTCGTTTTCATATCTTTTTCGCTTTTAGTCTGTGATGAGCAAATATAACGAAAGTTGTTCGAATAATCTGTTTTTGCTTAAAAGTTATAACATGAATTAGTGACTGGTAGCGAGAAAAGCATTTTCTTTTCGTTATCTGTTCGCTTCTTGTAAGTCGGCAAGTTTGGCTCTTTCAATCTTTCTTTGTATATTTGCTGCATAAAAATAGATTAGTGATATGAAGAAAGAGCTTACAGGTTGGCTGAATATTTTGCTGGGATGCATTATCTTGGCGGCTGGTTTTGTGTTTTTTATTAACCCGTACAACATTGTGCCGGGAGGTGTGTATGGAGCAAGCATTGTGTTGCATAATCTGTTTCCTTCCATTCAGGTGGGAACATTCGGATATATGTTCGATATTCCTTTGCTGGCGCTTTCGGTCATCTTTTTGGGAACGAAACTGGGAGCGCGTACCATTGCGGCGGCACTCATCACTCCTTTGCTGATGAACGTGATGTCCCGTCTGGCTTATCCTACCGAAGAGGCGTTGCATGCGCTCGACCCTGCCCAGTTATTGGGCGGCGTAATGGATTTGTCCAGTCATCTGATGCTGACCTGCGTGATAGGTGCCGTGTTGATAGGCATCGGAAGCGGCATTGTGGTAAAGAACCAGGCTACGACAGGAGGAAGTGACATTGTAGGTATGATGTTACAGAAGTATGCCCATATCCGTTTCTCGCGTGCCATCTTGCTGGTAGACGGTGCAGTGGTCTGCTTCGGCTTGTTGGTGATAGGCTTCGGGTTGGGAGCTCCCGACGCATCGGACGAGCCTTCCATCTACCTGTCCTTGTATTCGTTGATAGCCATCTTCATCATTTCGCGTGTGATTGCTTATATGATTAACGGTTCGAAGAACGACAAGCTGATATTTGTCATTAGCGATAAGAAGCTGACCGCCCTGCATCAATATATCCTGAAAGACCTTGACCGTACCGCCACGTGCATCAAGAGCAGCGGGCTTTATACGGGAAAAGACAAGGAAATGATTTTCCTCGTGGTCAGTTATAAAGAGGTGGCTGGAGTGAAAGTCACCATCAAGGAGGCAGACCCTCAGGCGTTTGTAGTCGTGACCGATGCCTACGACACCTTTGGCGACGGTTGGAAACCCCTGCCTTCACCCAATGAGATTGAGCCGGAATGATTACAAAAAAAGCCGGAAACATCTTTTGCGAGACATTTCCGGCTTTCCCTTAAGGATTATACCGATTAGTGAATTTCAATAACTTTGTTGACTTTCACTTTTTCTTCAGGTGCACGTTTCGGCAGGTCGATGGTCAATACACCATTGGTGACATTGGCACTGATCTTGTCTTTTTCTACGTCGTCCGGAAGAACCAAAGCCTGTTGGAATTTAGAGTAAGAGAACTCGCGGCGCAAGTACTTCTTGTTTTCCTTGTCCTCTTCCTTGTTTTCGGTCTTCTTCTCCATAGAGATAACCAATTCGTTATCTTCACTCAAGTGGATATTGAAATCCTCTTTTGTCATACCCGGAGCTGCAACTTCTACCTTGTAGTCTTTGTCGCTTTCTACAACATTGATAGCAGGTGCTGTTGCGTTAGCCTTTACCATCCAATCGTTATCGAAGAAGTCATTGAAAATACTCGGTAACCATTCTTGATTGTAATTTCTTCTACTCGGTGTCATAATCTTAATCTCCTATTTTTTAGTTCTTTATTTATCAATTGTTCTTTTGAACTCCCTCCGCCTTTCGGCTTCCGAAGTTCACCTTACTATTTGCAAACTCTGTGCCGTAGCATGGCATGTGCCCTGATTTTAAACCTATGAAAACTATTTTAAACAAAATGCCTCCCAAATTAAACATTCGTGGATAAGGGGGAAAGAAAGTTGCTGGAATATTTGTCATCTGTATAGACGAAATGACAGGGAAAAGGAAAAAAAGTCAGTTTTCAATCGATTATGTGATACCTTTTTGCTATATTTACCATCGACTTACCTTAACTAGATAACGTCATGCAAATAAAGTGGAATCTGGTTTTAATTTTACTGATTATGGTACAGAGTGTTACGAATGCCTGTTCTTCGGGCGAAGAGAAGGTGCGGATGCCGGCTGTAGCCGGAATGTTTTATCCGGGTGACGCGGATACGTTGCGTTCGGAAGTAACGGAGTTTTTCGAGTCCGCTTCATCGATAAAGGCAACCGATGGGGTGCAGGCGGTTATTGTGCCTCACGCCGGTTATGTGTATTCGGGTGCTACAGCGGCAAAGGCTTTTGCCACTATCCGTCCAGACGCAGTATATAAAAGAGTGTTTCTTTTAGGTCCCAGCCATCGTATGTCGTTCGATGGTGTTTCGGTTGATAACTGTTTTGATGCTTGCCAGACACCGTTGGGCAGGGTGCCGGTAGACCGGGAAACCGGTGATGCCTTATTGAAGGATAGTGTGTTTGCTTATTTGCCCGGCGCACACGCTCGTGAACATTGCCTTGAAGTGCAATTGCCTTTCCTGCAGGTCCGTTTGCGTCAGCTTCCTCCCGTCGTGCCTCTTGTTATCGGTACGGTTGATATGGATAAATTGAAGAGCGTGGCGCGTGCCTTGCAACCTTATTTCACGCCGGAGAACTTGTTTGTCATAAGCAGCGATTTTTCGCATTATCCTGCTTACGAGGATGCCAACCGAGTAGACAAGGTGACGGGAGATGCTATTCAGACAGGTTCGTTGCGGGCTTTTGCCGATGCGTTGGTAAGCAATGCCCGTACCGGAGTTCCCGAGTTATACACCAGTGCTTGCGGGCAAGCTCCGATAGCAGTGCTCTTAATGCTGATGCAAGGGAGGAAAGACTTGCAGATTCAGCACCTGGCTTATTGCAATTCGGGCGATACGGCTTATGGCGACCGGGAACGTGTAGTGGGCTATCACGCTTTTTCTATTGTAAAGACTCAGGCTACAGATGAACTTAAGACAGAAGAAGCTTTCCGGTTGACATCGGATGAAAAGGCGATGCTTTTGCAGATTGCCCGCAAGAGCATAGCCAACACACTTGCCGGCAAGACCGATGCACCATACGATTCTACACAACTGACTCCTACGTTGCAGCAACATTGCGGGGCTTTTGTCACCCTTCATCTGCATGGGAAATTGCGCGGTTGCATTGGCAATCTGGTTGGCTTCAAGCCGCTCTATCGGGTGGTGGCGGATATGGCGCGTGCAGCAGCTTTCGAAGACCCTCGCTTTTATCCGTTGACCGAAGCGGAACTGCCTCAGATAAGCATCGAGATATCGGTGCTTTCCCCTTTGAGGAGGATTCATTCCATCGACGAATTTCAATTGGGGCGTCACGGCATTTACCTGGTCAAGGGAGAGCATCGCGGCGCGTTCCTTCCGCAAGTGGCCGAGGAGACCGGATGGTCGAAAGAAGACTTCTTGGGACATTGTGCACGCGATAAAGCAGGATTGTCGTGGAATGGTTGGAAAGATGCCGAGCTGTATGTGTATGAAGCCGTAGTGTTCGGTGAGTGATTGATGGAAATGGAAGGTTGTATGAAAGAAGCTGCATATTATGTATCACATCCGGACGGAACGGTAGTATGCGAACTTTGTCCGCATACTTGCCGGCTGGAAGAAGGGAAATCGGGCATTTGCCGGAGCAGGGTGAACCGGGGAGGGCGCTTGTATACACTGGCGTATGGCGAGGTATGCGCTTTGCATGCGGACCCGATGGAAAAGAAACCGTTGTTCCATTATTTGCCGGGAGAGCAATGCTTCTCTTTGGCAGCGCCGGGTTGCAATCTGTCGTGTCTGAATTGCCAGAACTGGTCGGTTTCGCAAGTGTCTCCGGCGGATGTTCCTTGCAAGTCTTTGCTTCCCGCAGAGGTTGTGCGGTGGGCTGAGGCTTCCCGTTGCAAGGCGGTGGCTTATACCTATACCGAGCCGCTGACCTATTTGGAATACGTGCACGATTGTGCTTCGGCGGTCAAGGAAGCCGGCTTGCGGAATGTACTGGTTACGGCTGGCTATGTCAACCCGAAGCCTTTGTGCGACTTGCTTCCCTTTATCGATGCTGCCAATGTTGACTTGAAATCGTTTTCGGATGCTGTATACCGCAAGTTGTGTCATGTCCGTCTTCAGCCCGTATTAGACACCTTATTATATATGCGTGATGCCGGTGTGTGGGTGGAGCTGACTCGTTTGCTGGTTCCCGGCATAACGGATGATGAAGACGATTTCCGTGCGATGTGCCGTTGGCTGGTAGCAAACGGTTTTGCCGATAATCCTTTGCACATCAGCCGTTTCTTTCCTCAATACCGCTTGCAGCAACTGGAGCCTACCCCGTTGGCATCGTTGCTCGGCGCGAGAAGAATCGCACAAGAAGAAGGGATGCACTTTGTCTATCTGGGCAATACGACGTTGCCGGATACGGAAAACACCTGTTGCCCGCATTGTGGCAAGTTACTGATAAGGCGGGAAGGATACCGTGTGTCGACAGCAGGGTTTATGGGTGCGTGTCCTTCGTGCGGTGCACAGATTCCCGGAGTATGGATTTGAGAAAGTTGACAAGGTTATTTTAAGGAGTTAAGAAGTTAAAGAAGTTATCACTCCGCTTTGCTCCGTTAGGAGTTAAAGCCAATACTTCTGCTGATGTATTCAATTAAGAACAAACACAGAGGCACAGGGTTTAATTTTTAATTTCATTTAATTCTGTGTAATCTGTGGTGAAAATAATAATCTGCGTAAATCTGCGCTAATCTGCGTTTCAAATAAACCGAACGCAGAGGCGCTGAGACGCAAAGTTTATTTCTTTTTGAGAGAGCAAAGCGCACGGAGGGAATTAATAATTAAAAATGAATAGTTAATAACGGATAATTCTTCATTCTTCATTCTTAATTCTTCATTTATCAAATCCGTGTAATTCTGTGGTGAAAAAAAAAGAGCGGAAGACGGGACTCAAACCCGCGACCCTCAGCTTGGAAGGCTAATGCTCTATCGACTGAGCTACTTCCGCAAGTTATATGCAGGTGGGCAAGGATGGATTCGAACCACCGAAGGCGTAAGCCAGCAGATTTACAGTCTGCCCCATTTGGCCACTCTGGTACTTGCCCATAGCGCATGAGAAATTTCACCATCGGAGGTTTCGTTTCTCAATTTCGGTGCAAAGGTACAACTATTCTTGCAAACTCCAAAAAAAATCGGGCATTTTTATTGCAGTAATTGCATATTCCACTCTTTATTACCCAAACGACCGCCGGCATATTCTGCTGCTTGCTCCATGTTGTCGGGCATAACGGATGTTGGCGGGAGTGAACTTCTCGTGACCGTAAACAAAGATGTCGGCATCTGTAATCTACTGTCTGTACAGTTTTCCTCATTATGACTTTTTCTATTGAGTACCTTCATGCCGTGCGGCAGTTGGGAGTTGAAATAAATGTTGTCTTCCTCGTTTAAGGTCAGCTTCTTGTCACTTACTTTCAGCAGTAATACCTTCGAACATTTGCGCACCCGTATAAGGTGCGACATATCGCAAGTTCCGCGGTTCTGTGCTTATGCGAAGTTTCAATCTGCGCACCTATATAAGGTGCGATCACCCGGAATCGAACCGGGATGACAGGTTTAGGGTTTCAATCCGCGCACTTGTATAAGGTGCGACATGTTGTCGGCAAGCCGTAGACGCTTTTTTCATGTTTCAATCCGCGCACCTGTATAAGGTGCGACAGCTCTGACTGCTGCGTTTTCTATGATAGTCCAGTTTCAATCCGTGCACCTATGTAAGGCACGACAATCCATGACGCATACACCATGTATCAAGACTTTGTTTCAATTCGCGCACCTATATAAGGTGCGACTTCTTCATCTAGCTGGTTACTCATCATGTAAACAGTTTCAATCCGCGCACCTATATAAGGTGCGACTACCTTTCTTCGTCACAAGCATTCCGGCCGGCAGGTTTCAATCCACGCACCTATATAAGGTGCGACCGGGTATCTACGAGATACACTACAACAAGTACACGTTTCAATCCGCGCACCTATATAAGGTGCGACCCCTTGTTCGCCGCCTCGGTGATGTTTTGCGAAGTTTCAATCCGCGCACCTATATAAGGTGCGACTCCTATTCTACAATCTCTTCTTCTTCAATAATTTATTCCAATATTCTTGCGAACCACTAAAAAACATAAATATAAAAGTCCAAGAAATTGCAAATATCAACATAACTACTTAAAAATCAAAATATGCGAGATTCTTGGAATTTTTGCAACACTTTAGGTTCGCAATCAAATTATCAGTTCACCTGATACATTAAAAGAAGTTACTTTCCCTAAAAAATCAACACGTCTATCCCAATTCTTACCTAAAAAATAAAATCGAATGCTATCCAATTCTAAATCAATAATAGTCTCCAATCTTGCCTTTAATAATAAGAATTGTGATTCCGTAAGCAAACATTCAAAAACTGAATTTTGTACCCGCTGCCCATAATCCTGACATGCTTTTGCTACGTTCCGTAATCTCTTTTTCCCAGATTCCGATATGGTATTCACATCATAGGTTATCAAAACCATCATAAGCTACTGTATTAAAAAAACTGGATAATCATCTATTTCTCCACGAATATAGCGGGCCATAAGCATGGCCTGTGAATAAGGTAATAGGCCGACAGGTATTTTTTCTCCTATATAAGGATGAGTAATCATTTCTTTTTTTCTGCTTTGCCAAGATGAAATCAACGTTTTTCTGCAATTATCTGTCATCAGAATGCTTTCATCTCCTTGGTTAAAGAAGTCCTTTCCTGTTACCTGTCTTCTATTTATCAAAGACAAAACTAATCGATCTCCCAAGTAAGCTCTTAATTCTTCCATCATATCAAGTGCTAAAGAAACTCTGCCTGGACGGAGAACATGAAGGAAACCCACATATGGATCTAATCCTATCGTTTCCAAGGCCGACGCCATATCATTGGCTATTAATGTATAAACAAATGACAACATCGCATTCACTGCATCTTTGGGTGGATGACGATTTCTGCCTCCAAAAGGGAAATCGTCCTTCTGATGCAAAATCAATTGAGCAAACACAGAGAAATACGCATTAGCCGCTTCACCCTCAATACCTCTTAATTCATCCATTCTTTGGGTTCTGAATAACAATCGTTTAGTGTCTTCCAAACGTACAGCAATTCTTTCTACTTCTGCATTAGGGCCATTGTCACGGATAAAACGGCGTAAGATATTACGGTAATTTTGAATCTTGCCTCCGATAAACAACTTGCTAAGATGTAATGAGAAATCTTTATCTGCAGACAAGGAATATTGCTTCGTACGCAACAAAACATTTCCTTTAGTGGCTCCTTGAATTCTACTGATAAATCTCCTCTGAGGGCTAAGAAAAGTCAGTGATACGTTATTGTCAACACACAACTTCATCAAGCCAGGGCTGGCACCCATATAACCGAAGGTTACGATAGATTCTATATTCAGGATAGGAATCCTAAACATTTCGTTCTGTTTGACAGATACCACTACGTTTAACCCATCTTTATATAAATAGGCTTCAGGAGTGGTGATGTATAATGTATTAAGAAGTTTCCTCATACAAATATTTCTTCAAGTAAGTTGATACTTGTGTCTTGTTTCCTGCCAAAGGTAAACAGAGGTCATACAACGAACATCTTCTGCAATGAGATTGATCAGGTTTCGGCAATTGTTTAGAAGAATAGGTAGCATGCATTTGGTCTGCACATTGCTGAGTCAGTTGTCTCAATTCATTATTGATATGAATGATGTCCCGGCGGCGTACTTCATGATAGAACAGTGCACCATACTCTATATGGATATGGTACATTTCTTCCAAACAGATAACCTGTGCTGTCAGTTGGACTTCATCACACTGATTCGGTTTTGCTTTCCCCGCTTATATTCAATGGGCAACAGATTCCAAAAGCCGGAATATCGCGGATGTGTGATGGTGTTGGTTGGAGCATCAGCTGGAAATAACTCAACCACATCTGTGATGCCATATAACCCCAATATCCGTGATGCCACATGAATAGAACGCAATGCAATCCTATCTCCGTTTTTCTGACGGTAGAATGGGTCATCCACATGCTTATGTAATAATTGCCCTTCCGTAGTCAGCACATTATCTTCCCATTCCTGAGACAGATGAATAAGCCCCCATTGTCTGGGACAAAACATAAAATGTTGTATCCCAGACAGCATAAGCATATTCTCATCATCGTAGGCCATACCTATTATTTAAATTAACTCTTCTACGTGAACATGTTCAGGCAGTTTGGAGGTATCTACTGAAATTTCATAATCCGAAAAGCTTCGAGCAGCCCCTTCCGTTTTTTTCTTGACTGAAACCAATTCAAACAAGGGGACTTCTATAAATTAAATCCCTGATTATAAGTTGCAT
>ULRR01020894.1_pt1 | contig 29384 bp, 25 predicted proteins | sample 1955651 | NCBI WGS metagenome assembly ULRR01 (sample SAMEA4835688, study PRJEB28245) | human gut metagenome | biome: gut microbiome; material: fecal sample | place: Denmark | collected 2008
AATAGAGTGTTTTTTTACTGTCTACTTTTACTTGACTAGTTCAAAACGGGTTCTTTTTTTATTTATCTATTTAGAATTTGAGATAAATTGTCAGTAAGTTTATCTCTATATTTTTGTTGTTCCATAAATGTAAGTGCTTTGTTCATTATTTTTTCTTTAATAAAAAAGATTATAAGCAATATCACTACATGTTAGTAAAAGAATATTAAAATATGTTTTATTCGCATTTCCATTAATTATATTGTGGGGAATTAGGAGACTGGCGTAAATAAGCAGATATCTTTGACTTTATTTTGATTATTCAATATTTTATTTTAGTATTTTATTATATTTGTTGTAAAATGAAGATATTTTTAAAAATAAAAAAACAGTTTTAAGTTTTAATTATACTGTTTTTTTGTTTGTTTCAGACTCACTTGTTTCATCTTTATCATTTGTATCTACTTTGTCATCATTACCTGGTAAGATGTCATCAAGTGGATCATCTTTATCAATTTGTTCATCATTATCATCTGGAGTATCGAAGTTATTGTTTTCTTCATTTGGTTTGGTTGGATTATTTTGGGTGCTACTAATACTGTTGATATAAATGGTTATTTCATTTATACTACTTAATAAAATGCCATTTGATATACTCTGATTTGAAACTAAGCCTGGAGCTATGTTAGGATTATAATAACTGCTGGTTTCATCTACAAATTCTTTATGTAAAATTATGTTATGATTTGTTGCCCAAGTTTCTACTTCATTTACACTTTTTCCTACAAAGTTTGGCATGGTTTCTAATTTTGCTCCTGTTGTAATTCCTTGCCCAGTTATTTTGGTAGTATATTCTTCATTGGCATCAAAGCTAAATGTCTTTGTCATTTCATGTTTTTCTAGTTCTAAATTTTCTTTCATTAATTTTGTAATTGCTTCTAAAGAACCAGGATAGTATCCTATTGCAGATGTAAATGATCCATTATTGCTTAATCTTACTGGTAAGCTGTAATATTCTAGATAAGTTTTTTCAATTGTTAAGAATGATCCATCACTTAAAGAACTAGCAATCATTGATTTTAATACATCATAGAATGATAAAATTTGTTTTGAACTCATATTGGTTGTGATATTTTTGGTTATAGAATTTAATATTTTTTCAAAATTGGTTAGATTTTCGAGATTGGCTGCCTTCTTAGCAATTGCTTCTACTACTTGTTGTTGATGTTTATTTCGGTCAATATCACTTTGTAAGTAAAGATGGCGACATCTGGAATAGGCGAGAGCTTCTTCACCATTAATTGTTTGTAAGCCTGGGTCTAAATAGATCATACCACTAGCACTTGTATTTCTATCACTATTTTGCTCACAGAATTTTCCTCCACAATTAATACCATGGTTGTAATTAAAATCTGGCTTTTCAATATCTACTTCAATACCACCAAGAGCATCTACTAAATCAACTACTCCTTTAAAATTTATTTTTACATAATAATCGATCGTGATATCTGTTAATTGTTCTACTGTATCAATTACGCAACTTGTGCCATATGCTGCACTAGAATTTATTTTAGCATAACGATTATTGTTGCAAGCGATCGGCACATAAGTATCTCTAGGGATAGAAAACATAGTTGCATTTAAAGTCTTAGGATTAAATGTTATTAGCATTAGTGTATCACCATTAAAGGATGCATTGGCATTTAATCCATCAATTTCACTATCTACACCCATTAAAAGAATAGTAAAAGGATCTGTTAATTTTTTATTGCTCACTAGGGTTGTATCTTGGTTTTTCATTTTTTCACTATATTGATACGCTACTGTTGTATTTTTTAGTTCTTGGAAGGCTTCTTCACTTCCAAAGATTGTCTGATAATTTGTCGTTAAAAATATTCCATCAATTTCTTTATCTAATAGGTCAAAAATCATTTCATAATAACTAGAATATTCTACTATTTTATTATTTGTTAGATTTTCTTTTTCAATTAGTTTCTTTGCTAAAACGTTTCCTTCAATATCATCTTTATTATTAATCATACCTAATGTACTATCGCTATTTATTTCAGTGCCATTTAAGACTACTAGATTGCTTGTATAATTAATATATTCTTCTTCAGAAATATTACTAATACCTGTATATATTACATTAATATAGTAATTTGCAAAACTAAATATAATTGCAAATATTACTGTTATAGCTGTTGTGATAGCAATTTTTATGTGTTTTCGTAAGATTAAATTAATTAAATTCCATAGAATATAAGTAATGAGCCATATTCCAAAAATAACAATGATGATGATTCTTATTACTGTTTCAATACCAGCTAGGCTTATTAGATTTTTAATTAGGAAAATATATGTAATCAAATAGATAATAGATGTTATTAGATAAATTATCAAAAATATTTTATTTGATTTTTTTAACTTGTTTAATAATACTTTCATTGGCAACCCTCATTTTTATTTTTATAAACACTATTTATTATATAATATATTTGAAATACTTGCAATTTAAATCTACGCTTTACACCTTTTTACTGTGTACTTTGGTGGTATTTGTTGTGAATTTTGTGTAAATCGTTTATAATTATTATGGATTATAGTAAGGAGGTAAATATGAAGAAGAGTTTTGCATTATTTATTTGTTTCTTTATATTTGTCTTTTCTTGTCTAACTTTGAATGTTTTTGCTAGTGAGTATGTTATTTTTTTGGATACTAATAACATTAGAAGTGGACCTAGTACTGGTTATGCGATTTTAGGATTAGAAGGAGTTGGATCATCTTATTATTTGAATAATACTAGTATAGTAAGAGATGAAAAGCAAAATGGTTCTTGTGATGCTGGATGGTATCAAATTGATTATAATGGTAAAACTGGTTATGTTTGTAGTGAATATGTTCGTTTAGGTGGAATAAACTATGATGATGGTAAAGAGCCTACTACAGCATGTGAGGTACAGATGAAGGAAGCTGGTTTTCCTTCTAGTTATTGGTCTGGTTTATGTAATATGAAAGCAAATCATCCAACTTGGAATTTTAAAGCAGTACAAACGAATTTGGAATGGAGTGTAGCAGTTGAGAAAGAAAGTGTTTGCGGTCGAAGTTTAATCCAATCTAATAATTCAGAATACATTGATACTAGTTGTAGTTCTAAAGAAGGATCTTTTAGAGCTGCTAGTAAAACAGCTGTGGCATTTTATATGGATCCAAGGAATTTTTTAAGCGATAAGTATGTTTTTCAATTTGAATATTTAAAGTATGATGATAGTCTTTCTTCTACTTATACCTCAGCGATTGATACTATGTTAAAGGGAGCATCATTTTATCAGTATCATGTAGGATTAGGTACTAGTTTTGCTCAATTAGTAAATGATGCAGGTAAAGAAAAAGATTTTAACCCTATTTCTCTTGCAGCAAGAATGTATCAAGAAATGGGAACAGGAACTAGTTTATATAACTTATATAGTGGTGTTTATACTGGTAATAATAATGAATATTATGGCTATTATAATTTTTATAATATTGGTGTTACTAGTAATTGTGTAAACAATATTACAAATTGTGGATTATCATATGCTAAAAATCATGGATGGAATACTGTTTATAATGGTATTAAGGGTGGAGCAGATTTGTTATCTGATGATTATTTGAAAAATGGGCAATACAATACTTATTTACAAAAATTTAACGTAGTTCCTGTTAATGCTGATTCTATTTATAGTCATCAATATATGACTAATATTGCTGCTCCATCTAGTGAAGCTACTTCAACTTATAATTCTTATAAGAAAATGGGATTATTAGAAAGTCCATTTACCTTTTATATTCCTGTTTATCATAATATGAGTCAAGATATTAATAATACTCCTAGTGGAGGAAGTGGAGAAAATAGTAGTAGTTCTGTACCTTCAGAATTAGCTCCTACCTCAATTATAACTAGTGCAGGTTATAAGTATAGTGGAGAATACATTACTGGAATTCAAGCTAATACAACGGTTTCTGCTTTAAAAGGAGCTTTGGAAGGTATTGGAGGAAATGGAACAGTTAGTATTACTGATAGTAATGGACGTGCAGTTAATTCGGGTGATTTCGTAGGAACTGGTTATAAGGTTACTATTAATGGTACTACAAAATCAACATTTACTGTACTTATTTCTGGAGATGTAAGTGGAGATGGAAAAATATCATCTTTAGATTTATTAAAGTTACAAAAACATATTTTGAAGGCTTCTACATTATCGGGAGTATATTTGGATGCTGCGGATGCTAATAAGGATGGTAAAATTTTAGTTTTAGATTTAGTGGTTATTCAAAAAGATGTGTTGGGAATTGAAAAGATTAGTCAATAAGGAGGATTTATGAAAAAAGTTTTAAGTTTATTTATGGTAGTTGTCTTATTTGGAATATTTATGACTAATGCAAGTGCTTCTAGTGGTAAAATTAGTATTTCTTCTTCTTCAACGGTTGTTGTTGGTAATACTGTTACGGTAACTGTTACTTTATCTAGTTCAACTGCTTTAGGAGCTTGGGAATTTGATATTAATTATGATAGTAGTTATTTAAGACTTACTTCATCAACTGCAGAGAATAATGGGACTTATTTTGTTAATTATGGGGATGGTAAAATAAAGTCTAAAACTTATACTTTGAAATTTAAAGCATTAAAAAGTGGTTCTACTAATGTTACTGTTGGTAGTTATGATATTTATGATTGGAATGAACAGAGTATGAGTATTAGTAAGTCTAATAAAAAACTTACTTTAATGACTCAAGCTGAATTGGAAGCTAGTTATAGTAAAGATAATAATTTGAAAGGATTAACGGTAAAAGTTGGAGAAGAGAGTTATAGTATTGATCCTGTATTTGATAAAAATACGTTAGAATACAAAGTTACAGTTCCAACTGGTACTACCAGTGTTCATGTTGAAGCATTAAAAAATGATTCTACTGCTACAATTCATGGAGATGGAGATATTGAGGTTACAGAAGGGCTTAATACTGTTCCTATAGTTGTAACTGCTCAAAATGGAGATGAAAAGACTTATAATTTAATTATTAATGTAGAAGATCAAAATCCAATTATAGTTTCTATTGATGGCAAAAATTATACAGTTGTAAAAAGTAAAACACTTCTTACGGCACCAGTAACTTTTTCTGATACTACAGTAAAAATTCAAGATTTTGATATTCCTGCTTTTGTAAATGATACTTTGGGATATACACTTGTAGGATTAAAAGATGAAGAGGGTGTTATTTCTTTATATCGTTATCATGATGGAAAGTATAGCTTATATAGTGAGCTTAATTCAAAATCTTATGTTTTGGTTCCAGTTGATTTCACAAAAGATCTTGATTATATAAAAACAACAGCTAATATTAATGGAGTTAAAAGAGATGTATACAAATATAGTGAGGATAGTAACTTGGTTATTATTAACGCTATTAATTTAGAGGATGGAAAAGAAAATTTATACTTATATGATCCATCTAGTGGAGCTGCTATACTTTTTGATGAATCTTTTATTCAAGATACTAATAAGACTATTAATAATTATACTTATGTAATTATTGCTTTTGCGGGTGCTTTATTCTTAATGCTAATTTTAATTTTTATCTTACTTCATAGTACGAAGAAAAAGCAAAAAAAGATCAATCAATTTATTGAAAAACAAGAAGCTAAAATAGAAGCTACTAGAAAGTTAAATGATGTCGTTTCTGAGGTAAAAAAGATTACTGAGGCTGATCATAAAAAAGAAGCAAACGAAGAAGATGATTCAACTTTGAAAATTGAAGAAGTAAAATTAGAAAAAGACTTAGAAGAAAATAATCAAGATACTGAAATAAAGAAAAGTAAAAAAGAATTAAAAAAAGAGGCGAAAAGAAGGGCAAAAGAAGAGAAGAAACAAAAAAAACATGATTTTTTGCAGGAAGAAATTACTTCTGGAGATGAAAAGGTTGAAGATGGAATAAAAACAAGAGAAGATTATTTATCTGATGATACAGAAGAATTTTATGATATTTTTGAAGATGATCGTAAGAAAAAGAAGAAAAAATAGAGATTCTTCTTTTCTTTTGGTATAATGATTAGGGTGATTGATAGAATGGAATTAAATGATATTAAAGGTGTAGGTCCAAAAATGCTTCAAAATTTGCAAAGTTTGAATATTTTTTCTTTAAATGATTTACTTTCTTATTATCCTTATCGTTATGATTTGTTTCAACCAGTTACTTTAAATCAGGATTATGATCATGAAAGAATTGCTATTAACGTTATTGTTGAAACAACGGCTACCACTGCTTTTATTCGGAAAAATTTTAATAAATTACAATTTCGAGTAAATCATAATGGTAGGGTGATGTATGCGGTTATTTTTAATAGGGCTTTTTTGAAACCTAATATTATTATTGGTAAAAAAATTACTTTAATTGGTAAATATGATTGTAAAAGAAATACTTTTATTTGTGATGATATTAAGCTTTGTCCTTTGAATAAGAAGGAAATTATTCCAGTCTATCATGTAAAAAAAGGTATAAAAAATAGTGATATTCGAAAAGTTATTGAAAATGCTTTATTAGATAGTGCTAAAGTGCTAGATTATGTTCCAAGTGAGTTTCGTTTAAAATATGATTTTATTAGCAAAAAACAAGCTTTACGGATGATTCATATACCACATAATTATGAAGAAATAAAAAAGGCTAAATTATATTTAAAGTATGAAGAATTGTTTATATTTTTATTTAAGATAGCTTATATGAAGGATGAGAATGAGAATACTTGGAAGGAAGAAAAATATTTTGATCAAAATAAATTGGAGTCTTTTATTCAAACTCTTCCATTTTCTTTAACAGAAGGTCAAAATGAAGCTTTATCTTTGATATTAAACGATATTAGAAGCAATAAAAAAATGAATCGATTAGTGCTTGGTGATGTTGGTAGTGGTAAAACAATTATTAGTTTTATTAGTATATATGCTAATTATTTAGCAGGATATCAAAGCGTTTTAATGGCACCTACTGAAGTTTTAGCTAGGCAACACTTTCTTTCTGCCCTTAATTATTTTAGGGAATTTAATCTTACTATTGATTTATTAGTGGGCAGTATGACAAAAAAGGAAAAGGAGAGAGTGAAAGAAAGATTAGTTAGTGGAGAGATTGATTTTTTAATTGGAACACATGCTATTATTGAAGAAAGTGTTGCTTTCTATCGTTTAGGTCTTACTGTTACAGATGAGCAGCATAGATTTGGAGTGAAGCAAAGGGAAATATTAAAAAGTAAAGGAGAGGTTCCTGATGCTCTTTATATGAGTGCTACACCAATTCCTAGAACTTATGCCTTAACATTATATGGTGATTTAGATGTTTCATTTATTCGACATAAACCAGTTGGTAGGAAAGAAATTATTACCAAAATAAAAAAGTATAGTGAACTTAAAGAAGTTTTATTACATGTTTTAGAAGAAATAAAGAAGGGGCATCAAGTTTATGTAGTTGCTAGTATAATTGATGATAATGAGGAATTAGATTTAAAAAGTGTAGAAACTTTAAAAGAAAAATTTAATGTTGCTTATCAAGGGAAGGTTCCTATTGAAATTTTGCATGGGAAATTAAAACAAAAAGAAAAAGATGCTATTATGCAGAGGTTTAAAGATAATGAAACTAAAATTCTTATTTCTACTACTGTTATTGAAGTTGGGGTTGATGTTAAGAATGCAACTATTATTGTTATTTTTGATGCTGATCGTTTTGGTTTGGCTACTATTCATCAATTACGGGGAAGAGTTGGTAGAAATGATTTAGATTCTTATTGCTATTTAATTTGTGATAAAGAAATAGAAAGGCTTAAAGTTCTTGAGCAAAGTAATGATGGATTTTATATTGCTGAAAAAGATTTGGAGTTACGCGGTGAAGGAGATTTATTTGGAATTAGACAAAGTGGGGTTAAAACATTTAAAATTGCTGATCTTAAAAATGATCTTAAAATCATGGTACAGGCTAAACAAGATAGTGAAGAATATTTACAAAGTGGTTATTATAAGAATAACATGAATTATTATAAAGTTGTAAAAGATTTAGAAAGATTAAATTAATTTTAAAAAGTGATTGACAAATGATAAAAAAAATAATATCATTATTATGACATGATAAACATCATGTCCGAATCACTTTTACGACTTTGTGTGAAAGTGAGTCAACCAAAACCCCCTGAAGGAGCCGCAAGGCTCCATTTTTGTTATTTGATTATTTTTTTATTAAATAATTTTATCTAATGTAGTTGAAATATTTTTATTCCTTTGATAAAATTTTATTGGTAATAAGTATAAGAGGAGATTAAAGAATGGAAGATGAGAAATGTCTGAAAAAGAAATATATTCTATTGAATGTGAATTGGAGATTGCATTTGCAAGACTTATTGGTCCTCTTGCGATAATGATTGAATTAAAGGTTTATAAAGATATTCGTAGTGAACTTCTTGATTTATTTAAGATAGTAGTTAAATGGGGAGCAGAATTTCAGATAAAAAGAAATTTAGACTTTATAAAATCTGATGAACTATTAAATGTTTATAATAGAATGGATAAGATAAAAGAAGATTATTTATATGATGGTTCAATTGGAAGCGAAAGTGAACTTAGTGATGAAATTGTTATATGGATGTATGAAATTATGAAATTAAGAAAAAAATTGATAGAAATGAGAGGAGATAAATGAATTATGGGTAGTAAAAAAGAAATTAAGGTTACTAATTTTAGTAATGGAAAGGGCGCAAAAGTAGATATATATAGTCCAGATTCACGGTCAAAACCTCATGATACAGTTCATGTAAAAGTAAATTATGAAAACAAATCATATTCAACTACTACAAAAGTTGATGGTAAGAAAGAAACTTCTTCTGGATCTTGTTATTTAACTTCAGCTTGTATGCAACATTTTAATGCTGAATTTAATGACAATTGCTATGAATTACAAGTACTAAGATGGTTTAGAGATCATTTTGTTTCAGAAGAAGATATTATTCATTATTATGAAACTGCTCCAGTGATTGTTGAAGCTATTAATAATTCGTCAAATTTTCAAGAGGTTTATTCAGATATTTATCAAAATGTGGTAAAGTTTTGTGTACATGCGATTGAACTTAAACAATATGACGAAGCTTATGAAAGATATAAAAATAGTATTTTATCATTAGAAGAAAAATATGCTAGACCAGAATTGGGTATGAGACTAGTTAGATGTTTAAAAACTAGAATTAGCTGAGTACTTTAGGTAGCAAAATTTTGAAATTTTATAAAAAGTTTTTAATTGATTTTGATTAAAAGGGGAAAAATCATGCAAAAATGAATAAAAATAGCTGAAAAAATAGTAAAAGGGACTAAATATGAATAGCCCCCTGAAGGAGCCGAAAGGCTCCATTTTTTGTTAAGGAAAACCCCCAGATAGTCTGGGGGTTCAGTAGAGCTTTAGTGGTGAGTTGAAAAGTAAAACTCCTTCTAATATAATATTTTTTGCGACTGCCAAGAAGCAACAAAAATATTAGAAGGAGGACATTTATAATGAAAGAAATCAAAATAAATGATATAAAAAGTTTAGCACATACAACGTGGAATTGCAAATACCACGTTGTATGTGCACCAAAATATAGAAGAAAAGTATTTTATGAAAGTAAGCGATTAGAAATCGGACATATTTTGAGACAATTATGTGAATGGAAAGGAGTAACCATAATAGAGGCAGAAGAATGTCCAGATCATATACATATGTTGATAGAGGTACCACCGAAATATAGTATTTCCGATTTCATGGGATTTTTGAAAGGAAAGAGTAGCATTATGATATATAGTAAATGGGCGAATATGCGGTATCAATATCGAAATAGAGAATTTTGGTGTAGAGGATATTATGTAGATACAGTAGGAAAAAATACAAAAAAGATAAAAGAATATATAGCAAATCAATTAAAAGAAGACAGATTAAATCAACAGATGACAATAGAAGATTTTGACCCTTTCAAAGGGTAGCCAGTAAAAGATGCGAATGGCAGTCGAAACAGGCTACTTCAGTAGAAGCCAGTAGTAAAGCCTTTTAGGCGAAACAGAAAAACCACCAGCTATGCTGGTGGAAATTTATTTTTATGTTTTGAATTGTAAACGGAAATTCAAATAAATTTCTTCACTTGTCAATACTTTTTGTCCGAAAACATAGACATTTTAAATTTAAAGTGGTAAAATGGATTAATAAAAGTATAATTGAGAAGAAAGTAGGGATGATATGAATTCGAAAAAACTACAAAATTTATTATTAAATACAATAAATAAAAAAGGTATTTCTCAAAGGGAACTTGCTAGATTAAGTGGAATAAGTAGAAGCACTTTAAATGATATTGTTAATGGAAAAATAAAAAAGATCAAATTAGATGATCTTTATCAAATAGCTAATATATTAGAATTAAATTTGGAAAACTTGTTAGAAGCATGTGGTTTTAAAAGTGTAATTAAATCATTAAATGTTGATAGATATGCAGGTATGTCTGATAGAGAATTAAAAGAAAAGTTAGATGAATATCAAAAATCAGAATTATGTTTATTAGATTGGGACACTCAAAAGAGAAAACAATGTAAAGAAGTGTGTACGAAATTATTTGATATTCAACATAAAATTGAAATGGAAAAAGTAACAAATAAGAAATATACGAAAGAAGAAATAGCAAATGATATAAAAGAGGTTATAGATGATTTGAAATCAATTCAAGTTAAATATGATTATTCTAAATTATCACAAAAACCATAATTCCATAAATCAGGAGGTGATGCGCATGGATGAAAAAGCAATTTTGAATTATCCGGGTAGCAAAAAGCGATTATTAGATTTTATTTATAATAATACATTAAAATATATAGAGAAAAATAAATATATTCTAGATATTTTTACTGGTACTGGTTGTGTTGCTGAAATGTATAAAAACAATGGATTTAAAGTTTATGCAAATGATGTTGAAAATTATGCTTACAATATAAGTAGAACACTTTTGAAAAAAACACATAGAATTAATTTAAAAAAAATCAAAGCTAATTATAAAAAAAATAAAGAAGAAATTTGTTTGGTGTATAATAGTATGTTAGAAGATGAAGATTTATTTTTAAGTAATAAAGATTTGTCAATTATTAATTTTAACAATAATCTTCCTAAAATATGGAAAAATGGTTTTAAAATTATAATTAATAATATAGAAATTAAAACAATTAATGAACTAAATAATAATATTAATAATATTCCATTTTGTTTATTCACCTTATATTACTCTGGTATTTATTTTGGACTAAAGCAATCAATTCAAATAGATTCTATTAGATATGCTATTGAACAGGAAAAAGAAGATGATAGAAGTGTTTTATTTACCTGTTTGTATTATGCTATGAAAGAGGCTTCATTCTCAAAAGATGGACATATGGCTCAACCTTTAAGTCAAGAAAAAAACATAAAAAAACTATTTGAAGTTAGAAGTAAAGATATATATAATTTATTTATTAATAAACTAAATGATTTTATAGATAAGGAAGATGAAACAGAGGAAGGTGAAGCTTTTAATAGTCAGTTTACGGATTTACTAAAAAATGAAAAAATTATAAATAACGTAGGATTTATCTATGCAGATCCTCCTTATACAGATATGCAATATTCAAGATATTTTCATCTTTTAACAACAGTTACTAATTATATTTATCCTAATATGACATATAAAAATGGTGAATTAACAACTGGATTATATGCTAATAATAGATATCAATCTAATATAAGTAGTCGTAGTAAATCACTTGAAGAATTAACAGAACTTATTGAATTTGCAAGTAAAAATAATATTACCTTATGTTTTAGTTATGCATATCCTATAGATATCAAAAAACAAGCTACTAATAGATATACAATGAATATTCAAGATTTAATTGATAAGATGAATGAATATTTTCCTGAGGTTAAAATATTTAAAGAAAATTATGCACATTGTAATAATAGGAATAGTAATCAAAAGAAAGTATATGAATATTTAATTTTAGGATATGTTCCAAAGCAAAAAAGGAAAACTAACAACAATCAAAATAATCAAATTGATAAATTAAGAGAAGGACTTAATAATATAACGGCCACAAATAAATCACCATTATATAATAATATTTTATATTGGTCGCAAAAACCTTATAATGTAACTGATTTAATACTAGATTTGTTTACTAATGATGGTAATGTGGTTATGGATCCTTTTATGGGTTCAGGAGTAACTTTAATTGAATCACTAAATAAGAAGTATAATCTTAAATCAGTAGGTGTTGATATAAATGATGTTCCAATTTTTCTTTGTAAAACATCATTGGATAGACCTTCTGATTCAGCTATTATCGAATTAAATAATTTGGTTGAAAAAATAAAAGCTTTAAACAATAATTATTATACTAATTGTCCTATATGTAATAACAATAAAGCTGTAATAAAAAAAATTATATATGATACTAAGCCAGAGTTAAAGATTAATGATATTATATATAATTGTTCATGTAATTCTAAAGATTTACATAAAAATCCTGATGAGTATGATATTGATGAATTTATGAAAGAAAGAATTATAAAATCAATTAAAAATATTTCATTAATTGAAAACAGTAGAATAGCGGTTAAGAGTAATGAAAAAATAAGTGATAAATTTTCTAATAGAAGTTTTTATATTTTAGATCAAATAAAACAAATAATAGAAGAAGAAAAGTGCTCAGAAAACTATAATATTTTTAAATATATATATACATCTATTATTCATAAAAGTAAAATACTTGATGTTAAAATGAGTTCCCAATGGCCATTGTGGGTTCCAGTAAAGCATTGCATTGAAAGAAATGTTGTTTCATTATTTTGTAATAGTGTAGATTCATATATAAAATCTTATAAGCATATTAATGATAATTATTACCTAAATGGTTTTGTTTCTAATTTTAATGATTTAAAGAATAATAAGTCATTGATAATTAAAAAAGGTATTCAATATATAGAGCCAAATCAATTGCCAGATGAAAGTGTTGATTTAATAATTACAGATCCACCATATTTAGGACAGGTTCCATATTCTGAATATATGCAGTTATATCAAGCATTTTTAGAAAATGATATTGATTATGATAGTGAAATTGTAATAACTAATGCTAAAAATAGAAAAAAAGATTATGATGATTATATAAATTTAATGAATGATGCTTTTAAAAATATTTCTAGGATGTTAAAAAAAGATGCGTATATGTTTTTATATTTTCATGATTCTAGTTTAACTGTATGGAATGATTTAATTAAAATATTTAATAAAAATAATTTGATATTTCAAACATCAATACATATAACAAAAAATCGAAAAACATTAAAGAAAATATTAGATCCTAAAAGAACAATGAATGGAGAGTCTTTATTGATTTTTAAAAAAGAAAAATTTAAACCAAGTCAGTTACAACTAAATAGTTCTTATATAGACGATATAAAAAATATATGTGAACAACTTTTAAAAAATAAGGATTCTATTTCAACTTCTGAATTATATGATAATGGAATTTTGGAATACATTATAAGAAATAATTTATTACCAGAGATATCAAGTAAGTTTAAAGATTTGACGGAAATATTTAACGATATTTTAAAATGGAATTCTGAAATAGGAATGTGGCAATTAAAAACAAAATAGTTAAGGTATTATGAGCATGTCAATAAAAAGTGTTAATAAATTCCAGTTGAGTTCTATATTCAATTGGGCTTTTATAATTTAAAGCATAACTTTCTCAGGTAATTATGATATATATAATCCTCAACTGTTTCATAATCTTCTTGATTAAAATCAATAAACATTTCTTTCTTTAGCCAACCATTTTTTGATTCAATAATTGGATTATCTGTTGGTGTTCCTATTCTCGACATAGACCTAGTTATGTTATAATCTTTATGTGCATTATTAAATGCCACCGAGGAATATATTATGCCTTGATCTGAGTGAAAAATGGTTTCTTGGTTTTTATATCCTCTTTTTATTTTGTTATTTAACAGATTATATCAAGCATTTTTATGATTAGACATACTAACTCCATGATAAAATGGTTTTACATCTGAACCAATTGTAGAATCGTCAAATGCATCTATATAATATAATAGGTCCAATCATATCTTTGTTTTTTAAACCAAATCATTGTTGTATCAGATGTTATTTTTTCAAATGGGTAGATGTTTTCCAATTATTATTTATTAAATTAGGATATTTAATAGATTCTTCATCTGGTTTTTTATAAATACTATAGTGTCTATCTTTGCTTCTTATTTTTAAAATTTTACATATTTTATGAACTAGATTATCAGATACAATCCATCTTGTTTCTTTAAAAATAACTGCATTTATTTTATGATATCCATAACTTGGCTTCCTTTTATGAATGTCTCTAATTAATGGTTCTAAATCTCTTCTATTTATTTCATATCTATTTAAAATATCTTTTGTTTTTAATCATTTATAATAGCCGCTTCTAGATATATTCATTACTTCACATAACGATTTTACTGAAAATTTTTTAATTAATATTTCTACTATTTCGAATTCTAAAACTTTTTCTTGTCTATTACTACAACTGTACCATCTCCTTTCACTAGGTAACCTTTTTTTAATCGTTCATTCTCAATTCTTAATTTCATATTTTCATACTGAAGTTGTTCCGTTTCAGTTAAATTCTTCTTATTTGAATATTTAGATAATGGATTCCCTGGTTTCTCTTTTGGAGTTAATCCTTCAATTCCATTTTCACGATATGCTTTAATTCAATTATTAATCATTCCATTATTTAATCTTGTTTCTCTAGTTATATCCCATGTATTTTTCTCCAGTTCTAATGCTGGTTTAATTATTTTATATTTTTCATCAGCTGTCCAATATTTAAATTTTTGATCTTTTCTTGCCATTTTATCCTCACCTTTATTTTATTATAACAAAAAATGTAGATACTTTTTTAATATCTACATTTATATTACAACTGCATTAAGGTATTACTATTCTTTTTTATTTTCTATATATAAAATTTCAAAAGAAGGCATTGCTTTAATATCTGTAAAAGACAAACTAACTTGTCTTCTACGAAGTATACCACCTTTTTTAAGTAAGTTATCAATTTTCTTTTGTAGTTTTTCTTTTAATTTAGGAACAGCGTCTTTTGGACTTATAGCATATATTTCTTTAACTTTTAAATTAGTTTTATCTACAACAGCTAAAATGATTTTTTTATCTAAATTGTATTTATTTAATACTGCTTCAGATATATCTTGGAAATTCCATGTTCTTGATTTATAAACTTTATATTCATATGTATTCATATCCTTATCAATTGCGTCATGAGCTCCTTCACGGCCACCTTGTTCTGGATTAACATAATGATTTAATTTTATTGCAACTAATAATTCATATAATTTGTTACTAGTTAATATTTTATTTATTTTTGTTAGTTTTTCTAATCTTTCTGAAATACGGGAAATATTTACTAATTGTTTTTCAAATAAACCTGTGTAATTTTTTGCTTTTTCTAAATTAGCATAGTTTTTTTTACATCCTAAATTTTCTAATTGATTAGGTGAAATGTTTATCATCTTACGTGCGTTTTTAATTTTTTTAGTAGCTTCTTTTAAATAATCTCTAATTATATAACCGTCAACTTCATAATACCAATCCATAATACCTGGATATTTATAATCTTTGTCGTTAATATGTGCAAATATGAATTTATAATTTTTCATATGGTTTATTAGATTATCTGAATAATCATTGAATGTCCATGAATGATTTGAACTTGTTTCTTTAAAATGTTTGTATTCATATTGATTACCATTTTTATCTTTAGCATCTCTAGAACCCGAATGTCCTGGGATGGGTTTATGATTTAATTGATTAGCTATTATTATTTCATAAAATTTAGAATTAGAAAAAATATCATTCACACCATAGTTGTGTAAAAATTCTAATTGTATAGCAAATAATTGATCAATTATTTTCTCAATATCTAAAAGTGGATATAAAGATTGATTTTTAATTAATTCAGTGTATTCTTTTAAAGACATATTATCCCTCCTGATGATATTATATCATTTTTTTAATAAAAATAGTTATATATAGTATAATTAATTTGGTGATATAAGTGAAAGTATTAATATTAAAACAGCTATGATCTATATTAGTAGCAGAAGGAATAAAAGAATATGAATTTAGATTATGGAAAATTAATTATCGCAGAAAAATACTAATACGCGCTGGATCTGGAATTGATAAGGATATGGAAAGTTTAATAATTTAAATTTAGATTTTCCTTATAAAAAAATAATAGTTGAAGTTGAATTGGTTGAACGTTTAGAGTTAGATGAAGCAATAATTAATGAAAACAACATTGCATATGATACGAAAAAAGAATTGGATATTCTTAGAAGTTAAAATATTAATATTGAAAAAGAGATTAAAGGTCAATTAGGATTATGGAATATTGATATATATTAAAAAATTATACTATATATTTTATATAAGTTTAGTATCGTTAATATGTTAATATAAGTAATATTTATGGTATAATATAATAGATCATTTACTTAAAAGGAGGTTATATAAATGAGTGATAATATAGTAGGTAAAATATATATATTAACTAATCCATCTTTTCCAGATTATGTTAAAATTGGATATTCAAGAAATGTAGAAGAAAGATTAAATAGATTAAATAATTCAGAAGCTGTTCCATTTGCTTTTAGATTATATGCTACATATGATGTAGAAACTAAATCTGCTGACAAAGTTCTTCATAAAATAATTGATAAATTAAACTCAGACTTGAGAAGTATTGATACAATAAATGATAAAGTAAGAGTTAGAGAGTTCTATTTAATATCTCCAGAAGATGCTTATGAACTATTAGAAGATATTGCCATTATAAGTGGTACTAAAGATAGACTTTATTTATATAAGCCAACTAAAGAAGAAGTAAAAGAAGAAGAAACAGCAGAAAAGAATAGAAAATTATCTAAAAATAGACATCATTTTAAAGATGTTAGATTTAAATCAAGTTTAACCAATAAAACGTACTATTCTAAAACAAAAGAAGATGGTACATTGGGAATATATGAAGAAGAAACGAATATTGAAGTTCCTAATAATAGTAATCCATCTAAAAAACAAATATTATTACAAGCAGTTAAGGATTTAAATGGTGAAGTAGATAGTAATATTACATTATATCAATTACAACATAGATTAGAAAAGTTATTTTATAAAATTTAATGTCATTATGTCATGTATATTCTATTTTCAGGGTTTGAATTTATTCGATTAATGTATTTAAATATTGGGTATAAAACTTTGATTGCTATAAAAGAGAATGTGAGCGGAAGAGAGAGATATTTATTTTGGATTAGTCTATCAAGTAATTTATTTAAAAAATTGTGATATGGGCGGAAATAGAAGAAATATTATGGTTTTAAATCAAAATAAATCGAATTATAATAGTCCCTTGAAGGCTTCATTTTTGTTGTGAGTAATTGAGATTTTAGTAGTTAATAAATTAATAGATAGCGTTTGAGTAGCAAAATTTTATTAATATAGAAACTATTATGTACTGATAAAAAATGAAGTCTAACGCTAATGATATTAAAAATTTGATTTTTTAGAAACTTATGATGCTATATTTAAAATAATATAAGCTTTGATTTTTGAAGAAGATGCGGAAGCTTATTTAAAGTATCATAATTAGTTAAATTTTATGTTATAATATTTAGCATTAAATGAAAAGGAGGCAAATATGAATTTTAAGGATAAAGTAAAAGCTTTTTTTAACGAATTTAAAGAAGAAATTACATATAATGAACAAGCTGACTTTAATGCAACTTTTGAAGATCATGAACTTGGGAAACAAAAATATTATCGTTTGCATTATATAAATTATCATAACATTAATCGCGATCCAAATCATATGGGAATGATTGATTGCCCATATAAACCTTTTGAATTTCTAGAAGGTATGTCTAGAGCGGATGGATTTAAAGTCCTCTCATATTTAATGGATTATATTGAACAACGGGATGATGTATATAAAGCAAGTTGGAAATCTGTTGAAATATTAGATGCTGTAATTAGTCTAGAAAGATTTGGCTTTAAAAGATTAGCTTTTATTCCAAATGAAGAAGAAGTTATAGATTTGTTTATAATTGATGGAAGAATTAGAAGATTTAAGAATAGTAAATATTATATAAAATATTTTAATTGGTATACATCTAATATAATGAAATCAGAAGTAGAAGCAATATATCAAAAATGCAGTCTTGTATTTAGTGATATTATTTGGCTTGATAAACATGATAAAGAAGAAGTTAAACAATTAAAGTTGGAAAGAAAATTATAGAAGAAATTGTTGTGCTAATGTTATATGAAAAATAGATTTACTTCTTTTTTTGCTTTTGTTATAATGATAATAAGGAGTGTGTTAAATGAAAAATTGGAAAGTTTATGGAATTATTGTTACGGTTATTTTGGTTGTAGTTTTAATTGGTGTTGTCATTTATACTTTTATTTTTAAAGAAACTATTACGGAAGCTGAAGCTCAAGAAATAGCATTTCAATATGCTAATGTAAATAGGGATAATGCTACTATTTTAACTATAAATAAAGATAGGGAAGATAGAGAATATGAGATAAAATTTTATGATGCTTTGTATGAATATGAAATAGATGTTAATTATAACAGTGGTAGAGTTCAAAATTTTGAAAAAGATCTTAGAGATAATGTGGATATGAATCAAAATATAAATAATACTATTTCAATGACAGAAGAAGAAGCCAGAAGTATTGCTTTACAGAGAGTTGGTAAAACTAGTTCCGAGGTTACTTTTACAAGGGTTCGTATTGATCGTGAAAATGGTATTACTGTGTATGATGTTTATTTTTTTGATGCTGAAAAAGAGTATGAACTTAGTATTTCTGTAGAAACTAAAGAAATAGTAAGCTATAAAGAAGACTATTTGCGAGGAAATAATACTAATAATACAAATAATTATATAGGTGTTGAAAAAGCTAGAGAAATTGTTTTAAAACATGCTGGTTTAAATAGTAGTGATGTAAGATTCAGTAAAGTAGAATTGGATCGAGATTATCATATGGCTACTTATGAAATTGAGTTTTATTATAATTATTTTGAATATGATTATGAGGTGGATGCAGTTAGTGGTGAAATTCTTAAATATGAAAGGGATAGATAATGAAAAAGGTTGTTATGAAGCCATCAAAGCCAGTTTCATTTATTAGTTTTGTGGGCGGATTTTGTTTAAGCTTATTTGGATTTTTTTATGCTATACCTAATCTTGGTGTATTTGGGATTGTGTGGACTATTTTAGCTGTGATTGTTACTTTATATTATGCAGTTAATTTATTTACTAAAAAAGGGTTATCATTATATAAATTTGAAGTAGAAGAAAAGAGTAAAAAATCTAAATAATTTTAGATTTTTTTCATATAATTTAATATGAAAAAAATTGGTATTGTTATTCGTGATTTTATAGAAAATGATAAATTTTTTGTTGGTTGTCGTAAAGATGTTATGGATGTATTTTTAAAATATCCAGTAGAAATTATTTTAGTGCCCATTTATTTAGATTTTAATAGAGTTCTATCTTTGGTAAAAGAGTGTAATGGTGTAGTTTTAACTGGAGGAGATCATTTCCTTGCTAATGATTTTTTGCTGGTAAATTATTTGTATCAACATGATATTCCAACCTTAGGTATTTGTCTTGGTATGCAGACTATGGCACTTAGTTTTGGTAGGGGAGAAGAAATAAATGTTTCTTTATTTCATAATAAAAAAAGCAATGATACTCATCATGTCATTATAAAAGAGAATACTTTGCTTGCAGATATTTTGCAAAAAAAAGATTTACTAGTCAATAGTAGGCATAAGACGGCAATTTCTAGTACCAATTTAGAAGTAAGTGCTAGATCAGAAGATGGAGTAATAGAAGCGGTGGAAGACAAACAAAAACATTTCTTTTTAGGAGTAGAATGGCACCCAGAATCTTTAAAAAATAAAAATAGTGATTTAATATTTGAAGCATTTATTAAATCACTTTATTAGTAGGCTCTCTAATTCTTTTTTTTCAAAATCATTTATGAAGGCACTTTGAATAGCATTTTTATTCATTATTATAAAATCTTCATCAGTAAATTTAAAACTGTTTTTTAATTTTTCATAAGTTTCATTTAAAGTAATATTTGATACAGTTCGATTATCTGTATTTAACGTTATTTTAATTTTTTTATCAAACAGTTTCTTGATAGGGTGTTCTTCTAGTTTGTTATACATGTTGGTATCTATGTTACTTTTTGGACATATTTCTAGAGTTATGTCTTTTTCTTTGATTAACTTTAGGGCTTCATCACTTTCAATTGCACGCACGCCATGACCGATTCTTTTTGCACCTAAATTGATAGCATTTATGACGCTTAAAGCTCCATCTGCTTCTCCTGCGTGAATGGTGAAGGGAATATTTTCTTTTTTGGCTATATCAAATAGTTTTTTATATTCATTAACAGGATAAGTAAATTCATTTCCAGCCAAGTCTATTCCAACTACACCTTTTCCTAAATATTTCTTAGCATATTTTATTACTTCTAGATTTTTGGAAAAAGAGTCGCCTCGCATCATACATAATATTAAATTGGTTTTCAATGGTACTTTTCTTAATCCATTTAATATAGAAGTGATGACTTCATCTAAAGTTAAGCCTTTTTCTAAGTGTTTATTTGGTGCAAAACGAATTTCAGCATAAATAACGTTATCTTTTTGTAAATCTTCTGCAAGTTCTTTTGATACTCTTGTTAAATTATTTTTTGTTTGTAAGATTTTTAAAGGAATATCAAATTTATTTAGATATTCCTCTAATGAGTTTGTTTTTTCTGATGTTATTGAAAGTTTTTTTGCTTCTTCTAAACTAATATTTAATAGCTCACTAATTGTTGTTGGCCTAATACTTCCATCTAAATGAAGATGTAATTCTATTTTTTTCATATGTTGTCTCTTTCATAAAAATTTTTAATGGAAGTGATGACTCTTTTTATATTATCTTCTGTGAATGGTTTATTTAAAACATCAAGTACCCCATAATTAAAGGCCTTTTTTATTGTTTCTTTTGTATCATCACCAGTTATAATAACAACGGGGATTTTATTTGTTAAGTTTTGCTCTTTTAAGAATTCTAGGACGTCAAATCCATTTAAATTTGGCATATTTAAATCAAGCAAAATCGCATATAAGTTATTATTTTTAATAGCATCAATGGCTTCATTTCCACTTTTAGCTTTTATGATACTATAATTAGTATTAATATTTTTTTCTAAAAAGTTTAGAATAATATTGGAATCATCAGCAATTAATATTATTTTTTTATCATTACTGTTAAAATATTCATCTAGTATATTAATAATTTTATTTACTGTATTAACTATATCTTGAAAATTATTTTCAATGTAAGTTATATCATTTTCTTTTCCTTTTAATTCATGTGATAAGAATATTTCAGATTCATTTTTGAATCCTAGATATTTTGCTTCACTTTTCATGCTGTGAGCTATAATAGCATAATTTGCACAATCTTTTGCATTTTTATAATATTCTAAATTATTTACTTTTTCTTTTAAAGAATTTTTAAACTCTAATAAATTTTCATTATAAGAATCCATATCTCCCCAAAATTCTAAACTTTCTTTTACATCTACATTGTTATTAACTAATAATTCTACTTTTTCCATAAACCTATTTACCTCCTAAATATTTATTAATAACTTTATTTAAAAGTTTTCTATCAATTGGTTTTGATAAATAACTGTTAAATCCCATATTTAAATATTTTTCATCTGTTCCTTCAATTGCATCTGCAGTTAAAGCAATGACAGGAGTTGTAAAGTCTTCATGTTCTCTTAGTTTATATAGGGTTTCAACCCCATTCATTTTAGGCATCATAATGTCCATAAATATTAAGTCGTATTTTTGATTGTTTACTTTTTCTATGGCCTCTAAACCATTTATGGCTGTGTCAATATTGAAATTGTAAGGTTTCATGAGAGTTTCGGCAACTTTTAAGTTAATTTTTGAATCATCTACGATTAACACCTTTTTATTATTATAGTTATAATAAATTATTTCTTCATCATCATTATTCTCTTTTTGAGGAATTTCCATATTTATTATTTCTTGTTCTAAATAAACTCTAAATGTTGATCCTTCACCATATTTAGAAAAGACGGTAATTCGTCCACCCATTAAATCTACAAGCCCTTTTGTAATAGCTAGTCCAAGTCCTGTTCCTTCGGTTGTCGTATTTTTGTCTTCATCAATTCTTTCAAATTTACCAAAAATGGTTTCTAGTTTATCTTTTTTTATTCCTCTTCCTGTATCTTTTACAGAAATATACATTAAACAGGTTTTGGTATCTAATCGATTGATACAATTTACATTAAATATTATTTCACCTTTATCAGTATATTTTGCTGCATTGGTTAGAATGTTTAAAATTACTTGTTTTACTTTGGATACATCTCCTCTTAAAATACCTGGTAGATCAGGTGAGAAGTTCATTTTAAACTCTATTGGTTTTTCTTTAATTCGAGGAAGTATAAGTTTTCTTAATCCATCAAATACTTCTCTTGGATTATAGTTTTTCGGAATAATTTCAACTTTATTGGCTTCTATTTTAGAAATATCTAATATTCCATTTACAATTTCTAATAATTGTTTAGATGCATCAACAATATCACCAGCATACTCTTTTGTTTCTTTTAAATCATTGGAATCTAGCATACATTCACTAAAGCCAACTATAGCATTTAGTGGAGTTCTGATTTCATGAGACATATTAGATAAGAAATCTGTTTTGGCACGATTAGCTTTTTCTGCTTGATCTTTAGCAGCATTTAGGGCTTTTATCATTTTTACATCTGGATTTTCAATAGTAAAGTACATGATAATTGTTGTTAATGAAAGTAAAAAATTGATTAAAAATGCTTGTGGAAAAAATCTTTGAATGAAAAAATTTATAATCAATAAAATTACAAAAGCATATAGTGGTTTTATTTTATTTTTAGCAATATTTTTATGATATCTAATCGTTGTATATAGCAAATACAGAATTAAGCAAAAACAAATGCCGTAGGTTAAAAATACAGGTATACCTTGAGGAATAATTACGTTTCTAATTATTTGATAATTTATAGGTAAAATTAAAATAAATGGAGATATTAAAATAAAAATTAAAATAAAAATATAAAATGTTTTACTTAGTTTTTCTTCTTTTTTTTCAGTATTTGTTAAGCTGATTGATTTTATGTAAAAACTGAATAGTAAAAACCAAATAATAAAGTAAATGAATATTAATTTTGAAGCCATTACATAAAAGATGTTATCATAGTTTATACCATTATTATATAAAATACTTGTTATAATATCTAGTGTTAATCCTACTGTGCTAATTAATAAAATGTATTTATAAATTTTTGTTTCTAAATTGTCAATTCTTTCTTTTGAAAAAAAGTTGTGCATTAAGATGATAATAAATATTAATCCGCTTATTGAAAAATATAGTCCCATAATATCACTCCTATTCTGTTTTCATTTTATCATAAACTATATTTTATTTCAATAAAAAAGGCTTAATTAATAAACCTTTCTGATTAATTTTAAGCCTGTTGTTTTGTATTCTCTTAAATCTTCATCTTGCAAGATCGTAGAGTTTAATTTGCCATTATCCGTTCTTTGAAAAGGCTTATATGTGTATTCAATATATCCAGGTAGAGCACTCTCACCTAAAGTACTTTCTATTAATGCTTCTATTTTAAGCTGTAGTTGTTTTAAATCGCATTCTTTTGCTAAGCATAAATGATATTTTGGTAAGAATTGATATTTACTATCAGGAATTTTAGTAATGATTGCTTCTTTTATTTCTGGAATTGTTGTTAGTAACTTTTCAATTTGTTCAGGGTAAATATTATCAACTCCACAAACAAAATTACGTTTTTGCCTACCTGAAAATTTACATTCTTTATTGTATAATCCAGTTCTTGTAACCATATCACCTGTACAATAATATTTTGTACCATCTAAATCATAGAAGAATACTTTGTTTGTTTCTTCTGGATTGTTATAATATTTCAACATCATTCCTGGCCCACTTACTAATAGAAGCCCGTTTTTCCCTAGTTCTACTTCTTTTAAATCTATTTTTGTTCCAGGAATATAACCTTCTAATTGTTTAGGATCAACTATTTTAGCAGTAACAAATGGAATTGCAAAACCTATTGTTTCTGGTGTATTCTTTTTTCCCATTCCAATATGGGTTGGTGCCCACATTTCTGTTAAACCTAATCCATCACTGATTTCAGCTTTGCTTCCACCTAGCTTCAAATTTTTTATGATTTCTTTTCTTTTTTCAGGCTTTAGCATTTCTCCACCCGTTACTGCTTGGATTAGGAAAGGAATACTGTTTGGAAGTAAAGGGTTATTTTCTAAGTTGTCCCAATGAACTGGTCCTCCCATTGCTCCATTACTTTTAGTTCTAATAATTTCTTCTAAAAAGTGCTGTGGCAAAGCATTTAAAGTTAGAGCAAATTCTAAATTTTTGCATAAAGCATAATGCATTACAAATCTTCCAAATACCATGTGTCCAAAAGGAATGTTGCCAAGGTGTTTCATTCCAGGCTCTAGATCAAATACATAGTCTACTGCTTTTACTACTCCATTTAATCCATTACTTGAAAGTTCTACTCCTTTATGAATTCCAGTTGATCCTCCAGTAAATAAGATATCGTTTAAAGTATTTGGAATATATTCTTCATGAGGCATGTCCTTATTTTTACCACTATTATAAATATCTTGTAGTTTTGTTGGATCAAATTCATTTTTGACTGTGTTATTTAATGATTCTCCAGGAGTAAATAAAATAGGTGAAATTTGTAAAGCATCACATGAATTTTTTATGTTAGTGTATAAAATATCGGCAGTAATAATTCGTGATGGTTTTGTCATCTCAATGTCCCTTTTCATTTTATATTCATTATTCATTGGACTTAATCCAATAACGACAGCTCCAATGATATCTAACGCATAAAGAACATATACTGATTCAGGTGAATTTAATAAGCAAACTCCTATTTTATCACCTTTTCGTATACCGTGATGATATAACGCTCTAGCATATTCGTTTATCCTTTCGTGCATTTCTTCATAAGTGATTTTTCTATCTCCAAAAGAAAGTGCAATGTTATTCATGTAGTTAGCGTTTCTTTCTAATAGGAAATCATATTTTGAACCCATAGGTATTGTAGTTGTAATATTTTTTTGTGTGTAATAATCAAAAAATGTTGTTTCTTTTTCTTTCATAAAAACCCTCCATATTTTTTGTACATTATATCATACTTTTTTGAAATGTGCTATTTAATTTTTATAAATTATGTTAAAATAGTATTAAGAAAGGTAAAATGATAATGAAATTAGATGGAAAAGTAGCAATTATTACTGGGGGAGCAATGGGAATAGGCAAAGGAATTGCTCATGTATTTTTAAAGTATGGAGCAAAAGTAATTATTCTAGATCAGTCTGATCAACTTCGAGATACTATTATGGAATTAAATGGCATGTATCCAGGTATGATTAATGGTTATATGGTTGATATTAGAAAACAATCTGTACTTAATGCAGTGTATAGTGAAGTAAAAAATAATTATGGTAGTATAGATATTTTGGTCAATAATGCTGGAGTATGTAAATTGGCTAGTTTTGATAGTATGAGTGAGGATTTACGTGATTTTCATTTTGATATTAATATTGTTGGTACATGGATGGTTACTCACACATTTTTACCGCTTTTAAAAATAAATGGAGGAGCAATTGTTAATTTATCTAGTGTTACAGGACCAATGGTTGCTGATCCTGGAGAAGTAGCTTATGCTACAAGTAAAGCTGCTGTTTTAGGATTTACTAAAAGTTTGGCAGCTGAGGTGGCAGCAGAACATGTTCGAGTAAATGCTATTATGCCTGGATATGTAAAAACACCTATGGTGAATCAAATGGCTAAAGAGTCCAATGAAAATAATCCTACATCTGTCATAGATGATATTGCTATGGCTATTCCTATGAAACGTCTTGCCGAGCCAGAAGAAATAGGAGAGCTTGCTGCTTTTTTAGCTAGCAATGAATCAAGTTATATTACAGGTCAGGGGATTGTTATTGATGGTGGTTCTACTTTACCTGAAACTATGAGTATGGGAGTATAATTATGGAATTAAGTCAAGTAATGGAAGAAAGAAGAAGTGTTAGGCATTATAATGATAAAAAATTAGATCAGAAGATAGTTGAAGATATTTTAAATTATGCAATATTATCGCCTTCTGCTCATAATAGGCAACCATGGCATTTTATTGTTATTGAAAATCAAGGGTTAAAGAAAGAAATTGGCGATTTGTTGCAGAGTAAAATGGGAGATATTGCTCAAGTAACAAGTAATGTAATTCGTGAGTCTCAAGTATTAATACTTGTTTTTGCTGATATTACGGAAGAAATCATGAATATTGTATCAGTTGGGGCTTGTATTGAAAATATGATACTTAGGGCTAGAGATTTAGATGTTGCTTCTTTGTGGATTGGTTATATCCTAAATATTGAAGAAGAACTAAAAAATAAGTTTGCTTTAGATAAAAAGTTAATATCAGCAGTAGCACTAGGGTATACTGATCATTTTCCAAGTAAAAGACCTAGAAAGGAATTAAATGAAGTAAGTGAGTGGTATTAATGAAAAAGAGAATTGTTGATTTTTTTTCGAGATCTTAAAAGTAATCGTAGTTCTTTAAGTATTAGTTATACTAATTTTAGTATTCTTTGTGCATCAGTCCCTGGTATTATTATTATCTTATGCTCCTTATATTGACGAACTTGCGATTTATGATCGTTTTTTAATAAATAATGATATTTATGAACATGAAAGTCTTATGTTAATGTTTATTTACCTTTTTCGATATTTGTTGATTCAAATAAAGAAAATTAACTGCTACTTTTAGTAGTCTTTTTCTTATTTAAAAAATATGTGGGTAAAAGTTAAATTTATTGATATAATATAGTAACTTAGTAAAGGATGGGATAGGATGAATCGTTATGAAAGCACAAAAAAAGTAAGCTTTTTAGGGATTATTGGAAATATATTTTTGCTTATTATTAAGTTTATTATGGCAATATTTAGTCATAGTGAAGCAATGATGGCAGATGCTGTTAATTCGGCTGGAGATATTTTTTCTTCTGTTATGTCTTATATTGGAAATAAAATAGCAGGTATTCCTAGTGATGAAGATCATAATTTTGGACATGGGAAAGCAGAGTATATTTTTTCTATGTTTATTAGTATTTTTATGATTTTAGTTGGAATGAAAATCCTTTTTAGTTCTATTATGACTATTATTGAAGGAAATACTTTTCAATTTTCTATTTATTTAGTTATTGTTTGTTTTATTACTATTTTAGTAAAATTATTTCTTTATTTATATGCTAAAACTATGTTTATAAAACATCAAAATATTTTAATTAAAGCCAATATGAAAGATCATAGAAATGATATGATTTTAACTTGTGGAACTTTAATATCAGTTATATTTGGATATTTTGGATATTATTTTTTTGATGGAATTTTTGGGGCTATTACTTCTGTTTATATTATTTTTACTGGTGTTGGTATTATGATTGAATCTTATAGAGTTTTAATGGATGCTTCTATTAGTAAAAAAGATAAAGAATTAATTATTGATTATGTTTTAAAGTTTAATCAAGTTATGAAAGTGGAAGATTTTTATACGGTTCCTGTTGGGTATAAGTATGTGGTTGTTTTAACAATAGATTTAGATGGAAATTTAAGTACTTTTGCTTCGCATGAAATAGCTGATTCGATTGAGAAAGAATTAATTAAGAAATTTAAGAAAATATATAAAGTTATTATTCATGTGAATCCGATTGAGAAAAAATAACCTATTATTCTATTCTTTATGGTATAATTTTATTTGGTTAATCTAATAAATGAAGGTATGTCTTTGTATAACTTTAATGTTGGTAGTAGCAATAGTTATGCTCGTGTGTTCCGTGTGAATTCGAGTGGCAACCTTGATGCACCTAACGTGAATAACACGAATGGTGTGCGCCCAATATCTTTTTAAACTTAATATTTGGCTAAGGCTATATATAGAAGCATTAAGATACAAGATTAATCAGTGGGAAACCTAAATAGATAATGCTGATGTTTTAAGTCTAGAACTTTTAACTATTACAGCATTTTTATAGTGTTTTGTTTGTCAATTAAATGTATATTGTATTTTTTATGTAATTGTTTTATACTTAATTTAGTAGAGCATTAGGTCTAAATGCCTACTTGTTTGGGTAGACATTAACCGTTATATTGTTTTTAACAATAATTATGGTTGATGTCTTTTTTGGTTGAAACCAATTTATAAGTTTGGATAATAACCTCACTAACTAATCAAAACTCCTTTCTATGTCTTCCAAAACCCCATAAGGTATAAAGGAGGAGATACCAGTCCCGATGCTCAGGACTATATTATGAAAGTGAATAGGTTAAAAATTCAAGAAAAAGCGTCCGATAAAATTCGACGCTTTTTGACTTCTATGACTAAAATAAAAAATATCTATTTATTAAGGTATTTGGGATTGTCTATTTTACCTAAAAGATAATCGGCAGAGATGTTATATTTTTTACATATTTGATATAAATAAGTTGTTGCAATCGTATATTTTCCTAATTCGTATTTAGATAGCATAGAATTATCTACATTTAGTAGATTAGCTAATTCATATTGTTTAATATTTAATTCTTTTCTTATTTCTTTTAAGCGTTTTCCTGATATTTCTTTATTTATTTCTTTTTTCATATTTTTATATTTTTTAGTATCAGTAAATTCAAAAATGTAATCTAAAGAGCAATCAAAATAATTACATAAAGTATTAAGATGTTTAATAGGGATAATTGTTTCTTCTCTTTCAAATTGACTATAAACATTATCTTTAAATTCTAGTAATTTAGAAATTTCTACTTGTTTTAATTCCATTTCTTCTCTTAAATATTTTAGTCTTTTCTTATACATATTATCACCGAGGCTATTTTCTCATGAATATTTATTACCAAAATATTTTTAATGTAATATTCCAATTTTTCTTGACTTTATGAGTATTTTCTAATATACTTAATATAGTTAAAAATCTTTAATTTTATTTTAGAAAGTAGGAATAAAATTGAAGAATGGAAGTATAGAATTTGAAACTATTAAATCTCATAAGAATAG
>ULRR01034847.1_pt1 | contig 29033 bp, 35 predicted proteins | sample 1955651 | NCBI WGS metagenome assembly ULRR01 (sample SAMEA4835688, study PRJEB28245) | human gut metagenome | biome: gut microbiome; material: fecal sample | place: Denmark | collected 2008
GGGAGAAAGTTATTACTTTAGAGGAGCAGTAACCAATAACTGGGTTAAATTTGCTGGATACTATTGGAGAATTATCAGAATCAATGGAGATGGAAGTATTAGAGTAATCTATAATGGAACAAGTACTCAAACAACAGGAACAAGTACTCAAATTAGTACAGGATCTTTTAATAGCTCATATAATGCTAGTTATTATGTAGGATTAAAATATTCATTTGATGAACAATTTGGAAGTAGTAAGAAAAGTGCTATTTTAACAAAATTGGAGCAATGGTATGATAGTAACTTAAATAATGTATCTAGTTATATAAATAGTAGTACGGGTTTTTGTACTGATCGAACTACAGCAAGTGGTTATAATTGGGTTGCTTCGAATGAAGATTTTTATTATGCTTCTTATGAACGATTGGATTCTAAAAAAAGTCCAAGTTTTGTATGTAGTAATAGTAGCGATCTTTTAAAAATATCTATAGGATTAATTAGTGCAGATGAAGTAGCTTATGCTGGAGCAAAATTAGGTACACCAAACAGTTCTTATTATCTTTATACGGGTCAAAGCTACTGGACCATGTCTCCACGGTTATATGATTATTATGCTAGTGTTCATACGGTTGCTAGTAATGGTAATGTGGGTAATGGATATGTTAATTCGAGTAATGGTATACGTCCTGTAATTAATTTAAAAGCTGATATTTTGCTTAAAGGTAGTGGAACAAGTACTGATCCTTATGTAGTAGAAGGAGCAGAGTAAAGGAGGAAAGCTTCCTTTTTTTATGTCTAAATGATAGTGATTGTTCATACATTTAAATAGGTGAGGACTATGAAAAAAATAGTAGTTGTTTTCATTCTTTTTGTTTTATTTCCTTGTAATATCTTTGCTATTAGTGCTAGTAAAGCAATTGTAATGGATTTAAATAGTGGGAGGGTATTATATGACTTAAATAAAGATGAGCCACAGTTAATTGCTTCCATTACTAAGATTATGACTTGTTTAGTTACGATTATGTATAGTGATTTAGATAAGATAGTAGTGGTAGATGAAGATATTTTAAAAGCTTATGGTTCTAGTGTTTATTTGGAAGTTGGTGAGGAAATTAAACTTATTGATCTACTATATGGATTAATGCTTCGAAGTGGGAATGATGCAGCCATAGCAATTGCTAAAACAGTTGCTGGTTCAGAAGAAGCTTTTGTATATTTAATGAATGAATATGCTTCTACTATTGGAATGAAAAATACAAATTTTGTAAATCCTCATGGTTTAGATAGTAAGGGAATAGGTAATACTTCTACTGCTTATGATATGGCTCTTTTAACTAAGGTGGCAATGCAAAATGAGACTTTTCGAAAAATATTTGCTACTAAAAAATATACAGCAGAAAGTAATTTAAAATCTTATAGTTGGGAAGGAAAGAATAAACTTTTTTCAATGTATGAATATACAACGGGTGGAAAAACAGGTTATACTGATGCAGCTAGAAGAACACTTGTTACAACAGCTTCTCGTGATCATAAAGATTTAGTAGTTGTTACTTTAAATGATGGAAATGATTTTAATGATCATAAGAGTTTATATGAGACTTATTTTGAAAAATATGATAGTGTTTTAGCTATTGATCAAAATAATTTTGTGATTGATGATGATTATTATGAAGATATAGAATTTTATGTTAAAAATAATTATTATGCTTTAGTAACAGAAGAAGAAAAGAAAGACTTGAAAATAAATATTACTCTTTTTAAATATGATCATATTTATGATGGAATTAAAATAGGTGAAGCTAAAGTAATGCTTGGTGATACTCTTTTACATACAGAAAGCGTTTATGCTAAAAAAATAGAAGTAAAAATGGAAGAGGAGAAAAAAGAAAGCTTTTTTTCTAAAATATTGAGGTGGTTTTCTTCATGGTAAATATAATTTGGGTTGCTTTAATTTTAACTTCAATTCTTTATTCTTTTTTTACAGGTGAAATTGATACAATTAATAATGGAATTCTTACACATGCTAGTAGTGGTTTTAGTCTTATTTTAGAAATGATGCCTTTAATTGTTTTATGGACAGGTATTATGAAAATTGCTGAAAATTCAGGATTATTACATGTTTTTGCTAAAGCTTTAAATCCAATTTTGCGAAGATTGTTCCCTAGCTTACCTAAAAATCATAAAGCATTAGGATATATTGCTTCTAATATTGGGGCTAATATGCTTGGATTAGGTAGTGCCGCGACCCCATTTGGTTTAAAAGCAATGGATGAGCTTCAAAAAGATAATCCGAAAAAGGCAGAAGCAACAGAGGCTATGATTACGTTTTTAGTGTTAAATACAGGAGGGGTTACTTTAATTCCAACAACCGTGATAGCTCTTAGAATCATGCATGGTAGTATTAATCCAACAGAGATTATTATTACAAGTATTTTGGCAACAGCAGTATCCAGTATTTCAGGTTTAGTTTTAGATTATTTTATTAGAAGGAGGAAGAAAAATGGATTTAATTAGTAAAATTGTGATTCCTCTTTTTGTTTTACTCATTATTTTTTATGGAGTGAAGAAAAAAGTAAATGTTTATGATTCTTTTTTAGAAGGAGCTAAGGAAGGATTCATTATGGTATTTCATATTGCTCCAACTATATTAGCTATGGTATTTGCAGTTAATATTTTCTTAGATAGTCATTTTATTGATGGAATGTTAGGTTTTTTAAAACCACTGTTTGATTTAGCAAATATACCGATTGATATTCTTCCAATGGCTTTATTACGTCCTATCTCTGGTACTGCTTCTTTAGCAATTATGAATGATATTTTTATTAATTTTGGCCCTGATAGCTTTATTGGACGACTTGCTTCTACTTTACAAGGATGTACGGATACAACTATATATGTTCTAGCTTTATATTTTGGAAGTATTAAAGTTACTAAAACAAAATATGCTTTACCTGTTGGTTTATTTGCGGATTTGATGGGTATTATTGCAGCTTTTGTTATTACTTTTATTTTCTTTGGCTAAATTTAAAAAAATTTTTTTCGACATAATATTTTATTCTTATGTGTTACACTAGTCTTGGTGAATGTGATGAAAGAGAATGTGAAAATATTTTTAATTGCGTTAATTCTTGGGATGGCTATTGCTTTTTTTCTATCTTTTAAATTTCAAGATCAAGTAGCTTTTGCTATTAATCCTAAAGTTACTTATTTTTATACAGGATCTTATAATAATTTAAATTTAGCAGAAGAAAAAAAGAGTAATTATCCTAATAGTATAATTTATAATGAAGATGGTATTTATAAAGTTATTATTGGAGTATATCAAGATTCAAATGTTGTAGATCTTATGAGTAGTTATTTTAAAGATAAAGGGATAACTTTTTATCAAGAAAAATTGAAGGTTGATAGTGCATTTTTAAGTGATATAAGTAATTATGAGTTATTAATTAAGTCTAGTAATATTAGTTATTATGAAAGTATTAATGCTTCTATTTTAGCTTTATTTTATGAATATCTGAATTAAAGTGTTTAATAATAATAATGGTGGAATTTATGATCAAAAAAAATTGGTTTATTTTTGCTCTTTTGATATTATATTTATTATTTTTATGTAAAGATCATTTATTTGGCTTTTTGGATAATTCAGAATATTTAACTGATTTTTTATATGATACAAAGTTAGAATACTATAAAAAAGAATATGAAGATATGCAGAAATTGTTGCAAATTAATAATACAGATTATAACATTGTTTATAGTAAAATTATTTTAAGAGATATTTATCAGTTTTATGATGAAATTACAATTGGTAAAGGAATTAGTGATGGAGTAAAAGAACAAGATTTAGTAGTTAATGAATTAGGTGCAGTAGGTGTTATAAAAGAAGCTAATCAACATAGTAGTATTGTTTCTTTACTTACTAATTCTAGTATAGAGCTTTCAGTTAGAATCAATAATTCTTATGGAATTTTGTGTAGTAAAGATCATAAAATAATTGTTAAAAATATAAAGTTAGATCAAGAAATAAAAGAAGGAGATCAAGTATATACGTCAGGTCTTACTAATATTCCTGGAGATATTTTAGTAGGAAGTGTGAAAAAAATTAAAACAGATGGGTTAGAATTAGAATATATTTTAGATGTTTCTAGTGTAATAGATATGAATGATCTTTCTTATGTGGCGGTGATTACGTCATGATTTTTCTGATATTAGATATTTTTCTTTCTTTTTTTAGTGATATTCCTACTTTTTTTGTATTACTAAATATTTTAACTTTTTCAAAAGAAAAACTTTTTTCTTTTTTGCTTATTCCTCTAGTTTTAGATTTATTTATATTAAATACTTATTTTTTTAATACGGTGTTATTTTTTCTTTTCTTTTTAATTATTAAGCATTTAAAAATTACTAAAGTTAATTTTGGACATTTTTTACTACTTAGTTCATTTCTTTATTTTGGATATGTATTTAGCTTAGGCTTTTTAAAAGGTTATGGTATTTTATATTTATTTACTTTTGTATTTTCTAATTATATTTTTCATCTTATATTCTATATTCTTTGTTATAAAATACTTAAGCCATACATAAAATTATCTAGGTGATGAAGATGAATGAGGATGTTTTAGATATCATTCGTAAAAATAAACGTAGAAGAGAAAAATATGTAGAAGAAGGGAATACTTATTCTAAAGAGGCTTTACCTAAAAATTTAAAATATGTTAAGGGGCTTATTTCTAGAAGTCTTATTGCAGTTATTTTTGTTTTAGGTAGTATTATATTTACCAATATTAGTGATCGAAATAAAGAATTATATCAAAAATATGTTTTAGAAGACTCGTTAGAATTTACCAAAATTAATGAATTATATCAAAATTTGTTTGGTAAAGTAGATATTACTTCAAAAAAAGATCCAGATTCTTCTATGGTTTCAGGTAATATTACTTATACTAATATTGAACCATTTAAAAACGGTGTAAAATTAACAGTGGGAATGAATGAAGTAGTAAATGTTATTACAAGTGGTATTGTAGTATTTATTGGTGAAAAAGATGGTTTAGGAAATACTATTATTGTTCAGGGAAATGATGGAGTAGATATATGGTATTCAAATATAACAGATACGGATATTCAAGTTTATGATTATATTGAATCGGGAAGTATTTTGGGTACTAGTAATGCGGAGGATATTTATATTACGATCTGTAAAGATGGTGAGTATATGAATTATGAAGAATATCAAGCATCTATTTAATATTCATATTTCTACTTATTTTCTTATTTTATCTTTTTTATTTACTGGTTTAATTAAGAATATTATTTTAATTTATATTATTGTTATTTTTCATGAGTTAGGTCATATTTTTATTATTAAATTGTTAGGTTATAAAGTTCTTAAAGTAAATATTTATCCTAGTGGAGGAGTAACGGAAATTGATAAAAAAATAAATACGAAAATTACTCATGATCTATTAATTGCTAGTTTTGGGGTTGTTTTTCAAATCATCCTTTTTTTTCTTTTTACTCTTTTTCATTCTTTTTCTTTTATTCGAACAAATACTTATCTTTTATTTTTATCTTATAATACAACTATACTACTATTTAATTTACTACCTATTATTCCTTTGGATGGTTATCAATTTTTAAGATGTTTTTGGGAAATACTATTTCCCTTCAAAAAAGCTTTTAAAATTAGCTTTGTAATTAGTTTTATATCTATCTTACTTTTTATTACTTATAATCAAATCTTTTCTTTAAATAATTATTTAATTATTAGTTTTCTTATTTATAAATTAATTGTAGAGCTTAAAAATTTTAAATATCAAAATTATCGATTTCAGTTAGAGCGATATTTAAATGATTTACCTTATAAAAAGATTAAACATGAAAATAAAATTGATTTAAGTTTACTTAAAAAAGATACTTATCATTATTTTAAAAAAAACAATACTTATATTAGTGAGAAAAAAATACTTGAAAAGAAATATTTATCATTATTCTAGTATTGTTATCTTTATGAATTGTAATATTAAATTTTAACATTACTTAATATATTTGTGAAATTTCGTGAAATATAGAAATATAAATTTTATATTAATAGTAGATATTAAGTAAATTTAAATAAAATGATAGGAATGTGTTTGACAAAAGCTTAAACTTTTGTTAAAATTATTCATGCGAGTAGCTTTATATTCGTAAAAAACCACACTGAAATGGTTATAAAGTTTTAACTACCATAAGGGTGCGTCTTATTTAAGAAAAGGAGGAATGAATATGAAGGCAGTATTTGTTACTGGTGGGAAACAATATTATGTAGCTGAAAATGATGTAATCTACGTTGAAAAATTACCTAATGAAGCTGGAAGTGAAGTTACTTTTACAGAAGTTTTAGCGGTTGACGGAAAAGTAGGTACACCATATGTAGAAGGTGCTAGTGTTGTTTGTTTGGTTGAAAAACATGGGAAACAAAAGAAAATTAAAGTTTTCAAATATAGACCTAAGAAGAAATATCGTAAAACTCAAGGTCATAGACAACCATATACTAAATTAGTTGTTAAGAAAATTAATAAATAATTATGATTAAAGTACATATTAATAAAAATAAGATTATTATGACTGGTCATGCAGAGTATGCTTCTAAAAATGATATTGTTTGTGCTGCGGCATCAAGTATTGTTATTACAAGTATTAATGCTTGCCTTAAATTGGATAATAGCTCTTTGATTTATAAAGAAGATTATCAAAATAAAGAATTAAGTAAACTTACAATTGATATTACTAGTGATAGTAAGAATATTTTATTAATTATTGAAAATATGATAGAGATGCTAGAAGAATTAGCATTTACTTATAAAAAAAATATTAAAATTATAAAGGAGGATTAGACCATGAATTTTATGAAGTTAAATATCCAATTATTTGCTCACGTTAAAGCTCAAGGTTCTACACGTAATGGTAGAGATTCTAGAGGTCGTAGATTAGGTGCTAAAGCTGCTGATGGACAAGTGGTTAGTGCTGGATCTATTCTTTATCGCCAAAGAGGAACAAAGATTTATCCTGGAGTAAATGTTGGAATGGGTAAAGATCACACTTTATTTGCTAAAATAAATGGTGTTGTTCGTTTTGAAAGATTAGGTCGAGATAAAAAGAAAGTAAGCGTTTACGAAGCATAAGTAAATGCTTTTTTTTAAAATAAAAAAACAGAAATTCTGTTTAATCTTCAAATATTGCATCTACATAATAAATTGGCCTTTTTTCTGTTTTATCATAATTCTTTTCAAAGTCAGTCATAATATTGGGTATTTTTCTTTCATCATGGTGTAAATCTAAACTAACAGTTTTAAATGTATACCAATAATTGGATAAACTTTCTAGTGAATAAGCAAATAAAACTTTATTGTCAGTTTTTAAAATGATATGTTTACGTTTTTTAAATATTTTATCATATAGTCTTAAATAGGATTCATGAGTAAATCTTTTCTTTTCATCTTGTTTTTTAGGCCATGGTTCAGAAAAAGTAAGATAAATGGTGTCAATTTCTTTTCCAAATATTTGATCTATTTCTTTAGCATCAGCATTAATTAATTTTAGATTAGGTAAATTTTGACCTCTCAAGCGATCTACAGCTTTTACCATTTGAGAATCATATAGTTCTAGTCCAATAAAATTAATATTAGGGTAGGCTTTTGCCATGTTAATGATAAATTCGCCTCTACCCATGCCTAATTCTAAATGAATTGGTTTATTATTTTCAAATAGTGTTGTCCATTTATTTTTATAGTCATAAGGATTACTTATTAAATAAGGACTTTTATTTATAATTCTATTAGCATCTTTTATTACATTATAACGCATAAAATCACTTCCTAGAAATCATTATAACATGTATGATATGAATTAGTAAATTCTTTCTTATCAAAATATTAAAATGGTGATATAATTTTATTGGTTAGTCTAATTAACTGGGCTTGTGTTAGTCTCCGTATAATGCTGATTCTGATGGCTGGGCTAACGTGTTCTATGTGAATTCGAATGGCAACCTCAATAACAACTGGGTGAATAACACGAATGGTGTGCGCCCAATATCCTTTTAAACTTATTATTTGGTCAAGGCTAAATAAAAAAGCATTAGGATACAAGACTCGCCACAGGGAAACCTAAATAAATGATGTTGATGTTTTAAGTCTTGAACTTGGGACTATGACAACATCTTTTTATATGCTATAATTTTATTGGTTAGTCTATTTTATGGGACTGTTTGTTATGTCTCCGTATAACTTTAACGGCAGTAATGCTAACGTGTTCCGTGTGAATTCGGATGGCAACCTCAGCAACAACAACGTGAATAACACGCGAGGTGTGCGCCCAATATCCTTTTAAACTTAGTATTTGGTTAAGGCTAAATAAAAAAGCATTAGGATACAAGACTTGCCATGGGGAAACCTAAATAGATGATGTTGACGTTTTAAGCTTTGTGTTTAACACTACTGCAACATCTTTTTGTTTGCATGTATATTTAATTATGTTATACTGATTATAAGAGGTTTAGATATGGAACAATTTATTTTATCTATAATGGAACAGTATGGCTATTTGGGAATTTTCTTCCTTATTGCTATTGAAAATATATTTCCACCCATTCCTTCAGAAGTAATATTGCTATTTGGCGGATTTATGACTACATTTACCAAGCTTTCCATTGTGGGAGTTATTTTAGTTGCTACTTTGGGTTCTTTACTTGGAGCAATTATTTTATATTATATTGGTAAAATTTTAAATAAAGAGAGATTAAAGAAAATTGTTTCAGGAAAAGTGGGGAAAATTCTTAGGTTAAAGCCAAATGATATTGAAGCGGCAGATTGTTGGTTTGATAAAAAAGGAAATAAAGCTGTTTTCTTTTGCAGATTTATTCCTGTTGTTCGTAGTTTAATTAGTATTCCTGCTGGTATGAGTGAAATGCCAATGATTCAGTTTTTAGTTTATACTATTTTTGGTTCACTTATTTGGAATTCTATTTTGACCATTATGGGAGTTAAGTTAGGCAGTAACTGGGATGCTATTCTTGATTTTTTTAATGAGTTTTCTCATATTGTGCTTATCATTCTGGTTATTTTAGCTATTATTTTTGTCAGTATTTTTTATTATAGAAGACTTCATAAAAATAAGAAAAGAAGGTGAGAAGAATGAAGCGGGGATTTGCTCTTTTGGAAACTATTATTGTGATTACTTTTGTTACAGTATCATTGCTTCTTTTATATGGAACTTTTACTAGTATGATTGATAATACTAAGAAAAATATACTATATGATGATGCTAGTGATATTTATAAAATGTTTTATTTAAAAGAATATTTAGAACTAAATGGTTTATCTAATCATTTAGAAGGAGATATTGTTTTACTTTCTTGTGATGATTTTACTTTTAATAGTTGTTCTTCTCTTTTAAAAGAGTTTTCTTTAGAACATTTATATTTGGTGAAGTATGGTCTTAAAAATTACAATGAGGAGAATTATTCTAGTTCTTTTAATCAGTATTTGAAATCTTTATCCAACAATGAGAACTTTGATTATTGGTTAGTAGGGGAATTTTTGGTAGATCAAACATATCAGTATGCTAGTATTGGAGTGGTAAGATATGAATCGTAGAGGATTTACAATTTTAGAGTTGCTTATTAGTATTGCTTTGGTTTCAATAGTTCTTTTATTGCTTCTTAAAGTAATGACATCTTTAGAAGTGATTAATCATGATACTAGTTATGCCAGTGAAGATGAAATAACGCGGACGGAGATTATAAAAAAAATAGAACAAGATTTTTTAGATTATCATTTAAATGGTTTAGAAATCAAAAAAGAGCAGGATACTCTTATTATAGATTTACAGTTAGATGAATTAAAACAGATTATTGTTTCTTCTAGTGGTATTATTTATGATGATGAGAATTATTTACTAAAGAGCAAGAATGCTACTTATGATTTATGTGTTTACTATAAATATACTGAATTAGAAAATGATTATTATTTAATTACACTTGTGATACCTGTATTAATTGATGGAGTAAATACTACTGATCATGATGATTTAACTTTTACTTATTTGGGAATTAAAAAAGAAAATACCAATTATCCTACTTCTTATGCTTGTTAAATAAAAGCCAGTATACAAATACTTACTATTACATGTATGATTCTTCCTTTTAAAAAGCTTGAATAATTTATTTTGGTATCTTCTAAAATAGATTTTATTTGAGTATGGATACTTAATCCTCCAAAAGAAATGATAGAGATAGCTATGATTTCTTTTATTTTACTATACGTTTCTAAATAAATTAGATTATTTAGGCCATTTGTAATTTCTAAAAATCCAGATAGAATGGTTTTTAATAAATGATTTTTTAGAATTGGAAAGGTAACTATGTAAGTTAGAAGCATATAAAAAATAATTGAACCTAAAATCATGAGAAGGGTATTCATACTTTTATTGATACTTTTGATTAAAATATTTTTAGATGAATTTTTTTCTTTTTGTAAGTTAATATTTGTAATTTTAGGTGCTTTTTTTCTCATTAGAAATGCAATTAGTAAATTAGAAATATAATGGATTATAATAATTTTTATAGTTGTATTATAAGGAAATATTGTTGATAGCATTACAATTAAAAAAAGAGGATTAGAAAAATAAGTAAACATTAAAAAGTGACTAGCTTCTTCGCTACTTAATTTGTTATTTATAACTAGTTCTTTTAAAATATAGGCATTGCTTGGAGTTCCACTAATTAGACTCATTATAAATACATAAGCCCCTAATCCATTTGTATGGAATACTTTTATAAATAATTTATTAAATACTTTATAAAAGTAATATGGTATATTTAGATGAATTAAAATATCATTTAAAATAAACATAGGAAAAAGGGAGACAAATACTTTTTTGAAAAAAAGATTTGTAGCATTTATAATTATATTAGCTATTTCTTTATTATTTTTAAAGATCAAGATAATACTAATAAAACAAAATAAACAAAAAGTAAAGTTTAATAATTTTTCCTTCATAATTGCCTCTTTATTTGATATAATTTATTAGGTGATATCATTGTTTACTAAAATATATGAAAAAATAAAAGAATTTATTAAAGAGAATTATAAGGGATTAATCGCTATTATTATTGTAATATTATTATTTACTATTGAGCTTCCTTATTCTATTTATACTCCTGGAGGAGCTGTTAATTTAAATAAAAGAATAACTGTAGAAGATGGATATGATGCGGAAGGATCTTTTAATATGGCTTATGTTTCTATGGTTCGTGGGTCTATTCCTTTTCTTTTAATTTCTTATATTATTCCTGATTGGGATATTGTTCCCGCTGATGAGATTACAGCAGAAGGGGAAGATATGGATGAGATGTTAGAAAGAGAAAAACTTTCTATGCAAGAATCTATGGATGCAGCAATTATTAATGCATATCAGGCTTCAGGAGCAGATATAGAAATTAAAGGAACTATTAGTTATGTTAGTTATATTGCAGAGGAAGCAGATACTAATTTAAAAATTGGAGATCAAATTATCAGCGTGAATGATGATGAAATTACTTCACTTTTAGATATGAAAAAGATTATTAGTAAATTAGAAGAGAAAGAGGAAGTAACTTTAAAAGTTATTCGTGATGATAAAGAAAAAACTTGTTATGCTAAAACTTATAAGACTTCTGATGGGATGAAAATAGGAGTTAGTTTACTTACTACTTATGATTATTTGGAAGATCCAAAAGTTACTATCACTTCTAAAGCAAGTGAAGCTGGTTCAAGTGGAGGACTCATGATGAGTTTAACTATTTATAATCAGTTAGTAGAAAAAGATATTACGAAAGGAAAAAAGATTGTTGGAACAGGTACGATTGATATCAATGGAAATGTTGGAGAAATAGGGGGAGTTAAATATAAATTAATTGGTGCTGTTAAAAATGATGCTGATGTATTTATGTGTCCAGAAGAAAATTATGAAGAAGCAAAAAAAATAGCCGAAGAAAAAGATTATGATATTACTATTCTCTCTGTTCGTACTTTTCAAGAAGCAATAGAAAAGTTAGAAGAATTATAGTCTTCTAACTAATTTTAAAATAAATTTAGAGGCGCCATATGAAGTGGCGTTTTTTAATTTTCTATTTAAAAATAGACTACTTATTTTCTTCCTTATTATAATTATCGAGAAAGAAATAAGATTTTCCTTCTTTTTTATAACCTAATATTTGGGTTAAGTTAATATTTTCCATGCTTTTGAAGATATTATAATCAATATAGGGATTTATTTTTCTTAAACTGTCAATTAGTTTTTTGACTTCTTTTCTTTTGCTCTTTTCTCCATCAATTGTTTTTTCCTCTGTCATTTTGCAGGCACAGTTTAAAAAAGTTAAATGATTGTATTTGCTCCAGTTAATGATGTCTTTTTCTTTTATTAAATACATAGGACGGATGAGTTCTAGACCTTTAAAATTTTCGCTATGTAATTTTGGCAACATTGTTTTTATTTCGGCTCCATAAAGCATAGATAAAAGAGTTGTTTCTATTACGTCATCAAAGTGATGACCTAAAGAGATTTTATTGCATCCTAGTTCTTTTGCTTTATTATAAAGATGTCCTCTACGCATTCTTGCACACATATAACATGGGCTTTTATGATTCATAACTTCTACGGAAGCAAAAATATTGCTATTAAATATTTCGATTGGTATGTTAAGTATCTTGGCATTTTCTTTTATTTCATCTAAATGTTTCTTTGTATAACCAGGATTCATTACAACATAATAAGCATCAAAATTTATTTTACCATGTTTTTTAATTTCTTGGAAACATTTTGCCATTAAAAAGGAGTCTTTTCCTCCACTTATACAAACCATAATTTTATCATTGTTATTAATTAGTTCATAATCACGAATTGCTTTAGTAAATTTACACCATATTTCTTTGCGATATGTTTTAATAATACTTCTTTCTATTTCAGTTAATCGATCCATATAAGTTCCTCTTTTTCTTAGCTATTATAACTTATTGAAATAAATTATGCAAGATGCTATTTTTTAAGTAAATTTATATTAAAATATATTTATGAATAGGGGAATTGATTTCGTTAAAGAAGTAAAAAATAGATTTTTATATTAACTATAATTTTTATGAGAATTAAAAAAAGCTCTGAAAAAAGAGCTTTTTGAATACAAGTTGGTGCGCGTAGAGGGACTTGAACCCCCATGGCATAAACCGCTAGATCCTAAGTCTAGTGCGTCTACCAATTCCGCCATACGCGCATTATATTATGGTGGACCTCGTAGGACTCGAACCTACGACCGCCCGGTTATGAGCCGGATGCTCTAACCAACTGAGCTAGAGGTCCAAAAACTTGCATTAACAATATATCATTCTTGCTATTTAAAGTCAATAGATTTTCGATAACTTTTCATTTATTTTTTGAATTATCCGTGTTATACTTTTACTGTTAGGAGTGATTGATATGGAAAATAAGTATTATTTGGCTGTAGAAGTAATGCCTAAAAGTTATTTTCCAATTAATTTATTAGATTTAAAAATTGCTGAGCATTTTACAACAACTTCTTTGGAAGAAATTGATGCTTTTACTTTAAGGTTTACTAAAAAAGAAATTATGAATTCTATTAAAGAAGCTAATTTGCTTGAAGTAAATGATGATATGTCTTTAGTTGTTATTTACTATGAAAATAAGTATACTAGAAAAATTGAAGCTTTAACAAAAGATTATAATTATGATATGTGGTCTTTACTTCAAGAAAAATATGCTGATAAAGTTTTTAGAAATAAAATTTTTAATTTTTTGAATAAAAAAATTTCAGATGAGGAATTACTTTTAATTAAAAATAGTAAATGTTTAGAAGATTTTTTAAGAGGAATTGGGCTTCTTCCTTATATGATTCAAAGAAAGTTGTATTTATATTTGTATGAATAATTATGTTGATTCTTTTATGGAGTATTTAAATTATGAACTCCATTATTCTCAAAAGACTAGTTATACGTATAGAGAATCTTTAAAAGAATATGAGCAATTTTTAAAAGAAAATCATTATTCTTTTTTGAAAATTAATAAGGATATGGCTAATCAATATAAAGCTTATTTGGTTAAAAAAGAATATCAAAGTAAAACTTCTTCTTTATATTTAAGTGCAGTAAGATCTTTTTATAATTATTTAGTAGAGATTCAGGCGTTGAATATTAATCCTTTTTTAACTATTAGAAATCCAAAAGTAGTTAAAAAATTGCCCAATTTTCTAAATCATAGTGAAAGTGAAATGCTTTTTCAAATGGAAGATTTAGAAAATGATTTGGAAGTACGGAATGAGTTTATTGTGGAATTTTTATATGTAACAGGCTTGCGAGTTAGTGAGCTTTGTAATATTCAAATGCAGGATATTTTAGAACAAGAAAGTAAGATTCGTGTAATGGGAAAAGGAAAAAAAGAAAGATTAGTTTTTTATAAAGCGGTTGATTTTCATTTATTCCGCTTTTATGTTGATGTTGTTAGAAAAAGAATTTTGAATGGGAAAGAGAGTAATTATTTGATTGTTAGTAAAACTGGTAAATTGACAGTAAGAAGTGTTGAAGAGATTGTTAAAAAATATGCTTTTAAAAAGAATATTAAAAGTAAAGTTACGCCCCATACTTTAAGACATACGTTTGCTACAGATTTATTAAATGAAGGAGCAGATATTAGAAGTGTTGGGGAAATGCTTGGACATGAATCACTTAGTACTACGCAAATCTATACACATGTAACTGCTGATCGGTTAAAGCAGGTTTATCAAAATACTCACCCTCGAAGTAGAAATTAGTGCTTGAAAATTATTTATTCTTTTTTTATAATTTTGATAGGAGGTAGGAATGAAGAAAAAAGTAGTAGGAGTTTTAATTGTTATAGTTATTTTGGTAGGATTAATTATTTTTGCAAGTATTTATAAGTTTGAAGATTCACATTTAAGAGCAGAAGGAGTTCGTGTACGGGTAAATGAAGGAGCTTTAGTTGTTAGTGGCTGTGAAGAAGAAAATGCAATTTATTGTAAGAAAGTTTTACAAGTTAATGGTGAAGATCAAGTTTTAGAGTTTCAATTTGTGAACTTTAAAGAAAATGGATATCCTGATGCTATTAAAGCTACTATTAATGGAAATGAATTTTATTATGAAAATGGTCTTAAAATAGAGGAAAATGGTAGTGCGGATTATCCTATATTTTTAAATTTTAATGTAATTGATGATGTGATTGTATTTACTTTTACAGATGGAACGCTTGGAAGAACAACAACTCTTTATGCTATTGATACCAAAGGAAATATTGTTTTAGAAGAAAAAGCAATTGATGAAGATGATATGCTTATTAAAGATTATACAGAATTTATTACTTATGATGATAATGTGATTACCCTTTATGCTACAAGAGTATCTAATAATATTAACTATCATAAAGAAAGTATTTGTAATGCGGATGATCAAGACATAGTTGAAGCTTATTATACTTATACTTATCAGGATGGAAAGTTTAAGAAAAAATTAAAACAAAAAGTTAGTGCAAAAGAATTTATAGAAAATGAAGAAATTATTTGTTCTAATAAAGAATAATTTATAATTTCTTTTTTTATGTGTTATATAGATATAAGGTTTTTGATTGTAATTTTATTTTAAATATTTTATAATTAATTTAGGTGGTTGAAGTGAAATTTACTTTTAAATTAGAAAAAAAAGAAAAAAATACTCAGGCTCGTTTAGGATCTTTTGTATATAATGGAATTAAGTATGAGACTCCAATGTTTATGCCCGTTGGAACACAAGCTACTGTTAAAACATTAGCTCCTGAAGAACTTAAAGAGGTTCATGCAGGAATTATTTTAGCTAATACTTATCATTTATGGCTTAGACCTGGTGAAGATGTGATTGCTCATGCGGGAGGATTACATCAATTTATGAATTGGGATCAACCTATTTTAACGGATAGTGGGGGATTTCAAGTATTCTCTTTAGCTAGTCCTAAAGATATTTCTGAAGAAGGAGTTCATTTTAAAAATCAATTAAATGGTGATTCTCTTTTCCTTACTCCAGAAAAATCAATTGAGATTCAAAATAAACTTGATAGTGATATTGCTATGAGTTTTGATGAATGTATAGGATATCCTGCTACTTATGAATATTGTAAAAAAAGCACTGAAAGAACAATTAGGTGGGCTAAAAGAGGTATGAATGTTCATAATAATCCAAATCAAATGTTATTTGGTATTGTTCAAGGTGGTAATTATGAAGATTTAAGAAAGCATTGTGCTTTAGAACTTGCTAAAATGGATTTTGATGGATATTCTGTTGGAGGAACTAGTGTAGGAGAAGATAAACCTACTATGTATCAAATGGTAGGATATGCTACTAAATATATGCCAGAAGATAAAATACGTTATTTAATGGGAGTTGGAGATCCAATTGATTTAATTGAAAATACAATTCGAGGAATTGATATATTTGATTGTGTTTCTCCAACTAGACTTGCTCGTCATGGACATGCTTTAACTAAATATGGGAAAATTAATCTAAAAAATGCTAAATATAAAGAAGATTTTACACCAGTAAGTGAGGTATGTGATTGCTATGCTTGTAAACATTATACAAAAGCTTATATAAAGCATTTAATTCAATCTAATGAAACTTTGGGTGCTAGATTATTATCTATTCATAATATTCGCTTTTTGACTCATTTAATGGAAGAAATAAGAGAAGCAATTAAAAATGATAATCTTTTAGAATTAAAAGAGCAATTTATAAGGGATTATTATGGTGATAAAAATGAGTAATAAGAAAGTAATTATTCTTACTATTGCAATTATTGCAGGTATGATTATTATTCCTACTATTTATAAAGTTCATAAGCAACATAATGAAAAGTTAATAAAAGTTGTGGAAAACGAGTTTGCTTATTATGCAAAAGAATGTTATTTAAATGATGATTGTGGAAGTAATGTAACATTAAAAGATTTATATGATAAACAATATCTAAAAGACAAATTAACAAATCCTATTACTAAGAAGTATTATGATGAGGCTTCCTCTATTGATTTAAATACTAAGAAAATTAATTTAATTTCTTAGTATTTTTTAATTTAATATTTTTTCCTAAAGAGCCTCCTAAAAGACTACTAATTATTAAAATTATATAGTATATTAATCTATCAATATTAAAGGGACTTTTAAAAATGATTAGATTGATTAATATTAATATGGTTATAAAAGATAATCCTAATTTTAAACCAATTATGATTCCTCTTTCTTTTGTTTTTTTGCTAGCTATAAGAGATATTATAAGAAAACTAATTGCTGTTAATATTATTGAAATTTTGCTAATTGTAATACTCTTTAATCCTGTTAAATTAATTAGGGAAGAAATTATAGCTATTATAATAATAAATATAAAAAATAAACCAAAGTATTTTAAGTATTCAAGTATTTTATTCATAAAAAATCACCTATTAAACTATATTACATGATTAAAATATTATTCCTTTTTACATAATAATTGTAGGTGATTATTTTATGGAATTATTTACAGTTATTACTAGAACTTTATTCTTTTATTTTTTTATTACTCTTGCTTATCGGATTATGGGAAAAAGGGAAGTGGGGCAACTTGGAATTATTGATCTTATTGTCTCTATCTTAATAGCAGAGTTAGTAGCAATTAGCATTGAAAATAGTAATGACTCAATAGTTCTTACAGTAGCACCTATTACGCTTTTAGTTATTTTAGAATTATTGCTTGCTTACATATCTATTAAATCAAGAACTTTTAGAACTATTTTTGGTGGGAAACCTTCTTTAATAATTGTAAATGGAAAAATAAATTATCATGAAATGGTTAAACAAAGATATAGTATGGATGACTTACTTTTAAGTTTAAGACAAAAAGAAGTTAGAAATATTGAAGATGTAGAATATGCTTTTTTAGAGCCTAATGGAAAATTATCTATATTTAAATATAATTTTTTTAAAATTAAAAGTGCTTATCCAATGCCTCTAATAGTAGATGGGTCTATTCAAGATAAAGCTCTTAGATATATTCACAAAACGAAGCCTTGGTTAGAAAGAGAATTAGATAAAAAGAAATTAAGGGTAAAAGATGTATTTTATGCTTTTTATAAAAGTGGTAAAATATATCTTGTCAAGAAAAATGAAACTATTAAATAATTGTATAAATGATTTCTTTGGTATTGTTTAATAGGGTTTGATTGTAAATAATATGTAAATATAGAGTTATCTTCCAGAAAGGTAACTTTTTTTTGAGAGTGTTAATAGACGGATGATATTTTATTTGATAAAATATAATTGGTGATATAAATGATTAAAACGATTTTTATGGGAACTCCAGAATTTGCTGTTCCTATTCTTGATACATTAATTAAGAATACGGAAGTGCTGTTAGTTGTTACCCAACCTGATAAATATGTAGGAAGAAAAAAAGTTCTTACATTTTCTCCTGTTAAAGAGGAGGCTTTAAAATATAATATTCCTGTTTTTCAACCTATTAAGATAAGAGAAGATTATGAAGAGATAAAAAAATATAAGCCTGATTTGATTGTAACCTGTGCTTATGGTCAGATTGTTCCTAAAGGAGTACTTGATATTCCAAGATTGGGATGTATTAATGTTCATGCTTCTTTACTTCCTAAGTATCGAGGTGGTGCTCCTATACAGCATGCTATTATGAATGGTGAAAAAGAAACTGGCATTACTATCATGTATATGGATGAAGGTATGGATACAGGAGATATGATTGATAGCGAAAAAGTTTTAATTGATAGTAAGGATACTTTAAGTACTTTAAGTTTAAAGTTGAGTAAAACAGGTGCAGAATTGTTAGAAAGAGTATTACCTAGTATTATTGATGGAACGAATAAGCGGGTAAAACAAGATGATCATATGGCTACTTATGCGAGAATTATTAAAAGAGAAGATGAACGTCTTGATTTTCATAAAAAAGCTTTAGAAATATATAATCAAATACGTGCTTTAAATATTGAGCCTTTGGCTAATTTTGTTTTAAATGGAGAAGAGATTAAAGTAATAGAAGGGTATGTTGGAGAGGACGCTAAAAAAGATGTAGGGTGCATTTGTGAGATTAAAAAAGATGCAATTGGAATAGCTTGTTCTGATAAAGTTTTTTATGTAACAAAATTGAAGCCTTTTGGAAAGAAAGAAATGAATGTACGAGATTATTTAAATGGAATAAAAAAAGAAAATTTATTAAATCAAATAGTGGAATAGAGGTTATTTTATGGAAACAAAAAAGCTTAAAAAAGAAAAAACACCTAGTAAATTTAAAGTGTGGAAGAAAAAAATGAAAGAAACTCCTAAAGGAAGAGCTTATTTAAAACTTATTTATTGGGGAATTTTCTTTGTTGCTTTATTTATTTTTCTTATTGTTTCGTCTATGATAACAAGTAATTATCAGGATCCTCAATCTTATGAAGATGATTCTGCGGAAGAGACGAAAGTACCTGATAAAACAGAACTTAATCTTGAGGCGATTTTGGATATGCAGCAAGATTTATTAAATGGTACTTATCATTATAAGTATTATGTTGAAAATAGTAGTGGTAGTTATTTATTTGATGGGACTAAATATGAAAATTATGAAGAAGGTTATAAGAATTATAATAATGAAAGTGGAAATGGTGTTATTAAATACTATAAAGATAGTACAGGAATTTATCAAGTAAATGGCGAAGAAAAAGTTTTGAGTGATGAAATTTATCAAAATATAGAAGAAAAATATTTAGAGTTATCATATTTGTTTGATATTATGAAAGAACTTGAGTTACAAAAGGATACGGGAAATTATGGATATCCTGTATATTATGCGGTAGATTCTTATTATCGTTATACAATTAATATTAGTAAAGATGAAACAAAAATTACCGATATTTCAGTTGTTTCTTTAGATGGAACGGTATCTTATTTGTTAACTTTTTCTAATTTAGAGGAGTAGAAGAATGAATAATTTAATGAATGTTACTAAGGATGAGTTAGAAAATTATTTTTTGAGTATTGATGAGAAAAAGTTTAAAGCAACTCAAGTATTTGAATGGCTTTATCAAAAAAGAATATTTGATATTGAAGGGTTTAGTAATATCAAAAAGGAAGTTAGGGAACGTTTAAAAAAAGATTTTATTTTAGATTTTATTAAGATAGAAAAAAAAGAAGAAGATGAACTTACAAAAAAGTATCTCTTTCGTTTACATGATCAAGAATTTGTAGAAGCAGTTATTATGATGCATGATTATGGAACAAGTATTTGCATTTCTTCTCAAGTTGGTTGTAATATGGGATGTCGTTTCTGTGAATCAGGAAGACAAAAGAAAATCAGAAATTTAGAAACTTATGAGATGGTAGAACAAATACTTGTTGTAGAAAAAGACTTAGGCGTTAGAATTAGTAGTGTTGTTATTATGGGGATTGGAGAACCTTTAGATAATTTTGATCATATTATTTCTTTTATTAAAATTATTAATGATGCTAAAGGAATAGGAATCGGAGCACGTCATATTACTTTATCTACTTGTGGATTAGTACCTAAGATATATGAGTTAGCAAAACTTCCAATACAAATTAATTTGGCTATTTCTTTTCATGCTCCTAATGATACTTTAAGAAATGAGCTTATGCCTGTCAATAAAGTGTATAATATTTCTATGTTATTAAAGGCAATTCAAGATTATTTGCAAGTTACAAGTAGACGAGTAACGATTGAATATGTTATGCTTAATAATGTAAATGATAGTAAAGAGTGTGCAAAAGAATTAGCACAGTTATTTCAGGGTATGAATATTTATGTTAATTTAATTCCCTATAATGAAACAAATCATTTAGAATTTAAAAGAAGCAGTAAAAATAGAATACAGGAATTTTATGATACTTTGAAAAAATCAGGTATCAATGTTACAGTAAGAAAAGAATTTGGCTCTAATATACAGGCAGCATGTGGACAATTAAGAGGGAGTATGAAGAAATGAAATCATTTTATTTAACAGATACAGGAAGAGTGCGAACACATAATGAAGATTCAGTTACGATTCTAAAAAATGCAAATAATGAATATTTAATGGTTGTTTGTGATGGAATGGGAGGTCATAGAAAAGGAGAAGTTGCTTCTTCTATGGCAATTACAGCTTTAGGAAGTCGATTTAATAAAATATCTAGTATTGGTTCTAAATTAGATGCAGTTAATTGGCTTAACGATACAGTAAATGAAATTAATAAAAGTATTTTAGAATATGCAAATAATAATCCCGATTCTATGGGTATGGGTACAACGATTGTAATTGCACTTCTTACACATGATTACCTTATTTTTGGTAATATTGGTGATTCTTCTGGTTTTGTTATGAAAAAGGGACAGTTGCATAAAGTTACTAAAGATCATACTTTAGTTAATTTACTTGTGCAAGCTGGCAATTTAACAGAGGAAGAAGCAAAATATCATCCTAAAAGAAATGTTTTAATGAAAGCTTTAGGAGCAGCTAATACTGTAGAATTAGATATTTTTGATGTTGTGGATATGACATTTGATTCTATTTTACTTTGTAGTGATGGTTTAACAAATATGTTAACGAAAGAGCAAATAGAAAAAGTATTAAATGATCCTGAATTAGAAATTGAGGAGAAAGTAAGTAAATTGATTAGAAAATGTAATGCTAGAGGGGGGACTGATAATATTTCAGTTGCATATTTGGTTTATAATGAAGGGAGTAAAGAGTCATGATAATGAAAGGTCAAAAGATTAGCGATCGTTATCAAATTATTAAATCTATTGGCGAAGGTGGAATGGCTAATGTATATCTTGCTTATGATACAATTTTAGACCGAAATGTAGCTGTGAAGGTATTACGGGGAGATTTATCTAATGATGAAAAATTTGTAAGACGGTTTCAAAGAGAAGCACTAGCAGCTAGTAGTCTTAGTCATCCTAATATAGTTGAAGTCTATGATGTTGGTGAAGATGATGGAGAATACTACATTGTTATGGAGTATATTGAGGGCAAGCATTTAAAAAATCTTCTTAAAAAGCGTGGAAAACTCACGTTAAGTGAAGCAGTTGATATTATGCTTCAAATTACGGATGGTATGGCTTGTGCTCATGATTCTTATATTATTCATAGAGATATTAAACCACAAAATATTATGATTTTGGAAAATGGCTTAGTTAAAATTACTGACTTTGGTATTGCTATGGCTATGAATGCAACTCAACTGACACAAACTAATTCTGTTATGGGAAGTGTTCATTACCTTCCTCCAGAACAAGCTAGTGGTCAAGGTTCTACTTTACAAAGTGATATTTATTCTATGGGAATTGTTATGTATGAACTTATTACTGGAGAGCTTCCATTTAAAGGAGATAATGCAGTAGAAATTGCTTTAAAGCATTTAAAAGAGCCAATTCCTGATATTCGAGAAAAAGTTCCGAATGTTCCTAATAGTATTGTCAATATTATTAAAAGATCGACGGCAAAAAATCCTAAAAATCGATATCAAGATGCAAGGGAAATGCATGAAGATTTACTTACTTGTTTAGATGATACAAGAAGAGATGAAGCGATTATTAGTTTTAAATATCCTGAGACTGATACGGATGATGTTAAATTAGCCAAAATGGTTAAGGATACTAAAAAAGAAAAGAGTGAAAAAAAAGAAGATAAGGCTCATGAAGATGAGGTTATTGCAAAAAAAATAACAGGTGATGATTTGAAAAAGCAAAATAAATTATTAATTATTTTAGCATTTATATTTACTGGTTTAGTGGTAGGTATTACGGCTTTGATTGTTTTTATTCCTATGATTACAGGTGGTAAACAAATAGAGGTTCCTGATGTAACTGATATGACGGTTAGTGAGGCGATTGATGCTTTACAAGATAAGGGATTTACGGTGTCGGATGAGCAAAAGGAAGTTGCATCATCAGAAATAGAAGAGGGAAGAGTAGTTCGGACTAGTCCCGCTGTTGGATCTAAAAGAAAAGATGGTACAGTGGTAACTTTATATGTTTCTCTTGGGGATACACAAATAGAAATTGAAGATTATACTGGTAAAAGTTATTTAGAAATTAAAGGAAAACTTGAAGCTTTAGGATTGTATGTTTTAATTGAGAAAAAAGAAGTTGAAGAAGATGATGATACTAAATATGAAGATGGTGTTATTATTGATCAATCAGTGAAATCTGGTGAAAAGTTATCTGCTGGTTCTAATATTACATTATATATTCCTGATGTAGTTACGGAATATCCTGACTTTACGGATGGAAGCTATACAGTAGAACAAGTAGAAGAGTTTGCAGAAACTTATGAATTAACAGTTGATGTGGAATATGTTGAAACAAATGATTATGCTCCAAATACTATATATTATCAATCTAAGCCAAAGGGTTACCGAGTTGTAGCAGGTCAAACTTTTAAGATAAGAGTAGCTAAGGCTTTAGAAGAGGAAACTGGTAGTGAAGGAGCAGAATGTGAGAACGGTTTATGTTAAAAGGAATGATTGTTAAAAATATTAGTGATATTTATACTGTAAAGGTTGATTCTAAGCTTTTTAATTGTAAAGCAAGAGGTAAGTTTAGATGTAATGGTCTTACCCCTCTTGTTGGTGATTGGGTAAAATTTGATGAAAAAAATAGCTATATTTTAGAAATAGAGAAAAGAAAGAATTCTTTATTGAGACCTAGTATTAGTAATGTTGATGTTGCTTTAATTGTTACAAGTGTTAAAAATCCAAATTTATCTCTTTATTTATTAGATAAACAGATATGTAATATTAGTTTGATGGGAATTTTGCCTGTTATTTGTTTTACAAAAATTGATTTATTGAACGAAGAAGAAAGAAAGAGCTTTTTGAATATTCAGAAGTATTATGAAAAAATTGGATATCATATATTTACTAATGATAGATTAGATTCATTAAAAGAATATTTAAAGGGTAAAACGGTTGTTTTAACTGGACAAACAGGGGCAGGTAAATCTAGTTTGTTAAATCTAATTGATCCTAGTTTGCATTTGAAAGTTGGAGAGATTAGTAAGGCTTTGGGACGTGGAAAACATACAACACGACATACGGAATTTTTTATGATTGATGAGATATTAATAGCAGATACTCCAGGTTTTTCAGCTTTAGATTTAAAACAATTTTCTAAAGAAGAAATTCGTGATTCTTTTGTAGAATTTAAAAAAGAAAATTGTGAATTTAAGGATTGTATGCATATTAAAGAAAAAAATTGTGAAGTAAAAAAGGCAGTTAGTAGTGGGAGAATTAGACAATCTAGATATGATGATTATTGCCTTTTTATTACAAAGTAGGTGAACTTATGAAAATAGCAGTTTCTTATTTAAAAAGTAAGTTTAGTAAAGCACAAACTCTTCACTTGATAGAAAAAACAAGTGCGGATTATATTCATGTAGATTTAATGGATGGGGGATTTGTTCCTAATAAAAACTTTTCTATGAAAGAAGTTTTAGCTGATTTAGAAAATCATAAAAAGCCCATAGATATACATTTGATGGTATTTGATCCTATTATTTATATCCATGATTTGGCTAAACTTCATCCTAATTATGTTACTTTTCATATAGAAGCAACGAAGGAAGTTGTTAAAACAATTGAAGAAATTAGAAAATATGATATAAAAGTCGGTTTATCTATTAAACCAGAAACTGATTTATATGAACTTATGCCTTATTTATCTTTAGTTGATTTAGTTTTAGTTATGAGTGTTGAGCCTGGAAGAGGTGGACAGAGCTTTATTCCTTTTTCAGTTAATCGCTTAGAGGAACTATTAAAAATTCGCGAAGAAAATCACTTGAATTTTTTAATAGAGATGGATGGTGGTATTAATTCTGATACAATTCAATTAGTTTCAAGTGTAGATATAGCAGTTAGTGGCTCTTTTGTTTGTATGAGTGATGATTTTCAATTGAAAATTGATGAATTGCAAAGGAAATCATAATCATTTGTTAAATAGATCTAAAAATGCAGGCTATAAGAACATTATGGCTTGACAATATTTTTATTTATGTTATAATGAGTATGTATTATAAAAAGTTATATTCTGCCTATATTGCTCGTTTCTTTATATATAGGCAGGAAAGTTTCAAATTTCATTAGTGGGATTCCTTTAAATTCCCACATTTTTTGACTTTAAATGTATTTCATGTTAGAATGATGCTATTAAAAGGAGGAATCGTATGTATTATGATCAATTGCTTGCCTTAAAGGATAGGCTAAAAGTACTTTATATAAATGTTCTTAATCATTCATATTTGGAAGATAGTGATAAGAAATTATTATTAGTAGAAATAGGAAAAAGAATACAAGAGATTAAAAAAAGACTTATTCAGGCTAAGGGGTATCGTTATTCATGTGCAAAGTCTTATGATGAAGCAAGAAATTTTAAAAAAGTGATTAAAAATGAGTTTTTATTACAAGCTAAAGATGGATATCCTGTTTCTGATATTGTTGATTTTATTGAGGAAAATTTTTCTAATCCAGGGATTAATTTAGAAAAATATATTACTGGTTTAAGAGAAAAAGGATATTTTTATTATCGAGATATTGAAGAGCAGGATAGTTCTTTAATTATTACGAGTAAGACAGAAAGATATTTAGAAAATGAAGCAAATGTAAGTTTGAAACGATAACTTACATTTTTTCTTTTCAAATTAAATACTCAATGGTATAATATTTTCTGTAGAAGAAAGGCAGTAAAAATGAATAGAAGTGAAGTAAATAGATCAGAATTAAGTCCAATGATGAAACAGTATATGGAAATAAAAGATAATTATCCAGAAGAATTACTTTTTTATCGTTTGGGTGATTTTTATGAATTGTTTTTTGAAGATGGTATTACTGCTTCAAGAGAGTTAGAGCTTACTTTAACTGGGAAAAATGCAGGTTTAAAAGAAAGAATTCCCATGTGTGGAGTTCCTTTTCATAGTGTATCACCATATATAGAAAAATTAATAGAAAAAGGATATAAAGTTGCTATATGTGAGCAATTAGAAGATCCCAAAACAGTTAAAGGAACAGTTAAAAGAGGAGTAGTAGAAGTTATCTCTAAGGGAAGTGTTGTAAATTTAGAGTCTTTGAATGAACATGATAATAATTATATTGGTAGTTTACTTGATTTAAATTATCTTTATTTGCTTACTTATGCTGACATTTCAACTGGTGAATTAAAAAGTCTTAGTATATCCCATCATAAAGAAGAATTAATTAATGAAATACTACATTTGAATATGAAAGAACTTATTTTAGAAAATAATCAAGATGTTGAACTTATTCATTTGCTTACTAATACTTATGGAATACAAATCTCTATTAGTAGTGAGTATTTAGTAGAAGGTTATGAGTCTTTAATTGATTCAGTTGAAGATGTAAGAGTTAAACAAGGAATTCGCCATTTGCTTTATTATTTAGTCGTTAAAGAATTGAAGGATTTACATCATATTTCAAGGGTAGAAATTGTGAATAAAAACCATTATTTAGAAATGGACATTCATACGATACGAAATTTGGAATTAGTGGAGACTTTGCGTTTAAAAGAAAGAACTTATTCTCTTTTATGGCTTCTTGATAAAACTAAAACGGCTATGGGATCTAGAAAAATTAAGACATGGCTTACTAATCCTTTAAGAGAAAGAAAAGAAATATTAGATCGCTATCAAAAAATTGAGATTTTTAATAATCACTTTATGCAAAAAGATGAATTAAGAGATTTACTTTTTCAAATATATGATTTAGAACGATTATGTGCGAAAGTTATTTGTGGAAATTTAAATGCTAGAGATTTGTTACAAATTAAGAATTCTTTAGGAGTATTGCCTAGAGTTAAAGATCTTATTTTAGAATTAAAATTAGATTATGCTTTAAATACTCATGATGAATTATATTGCTTGTTAGAAAAAAGTATTTATGAGAATCCACCTATCAGTATTAAAGAAGGATTTTTGATTAAAGATGGTTATAATCAGGAATTAGATGAACTTAAAAGTATTCGATCTGGTGGAAAAGATTTTATCGCTGAATTTGAAGCTAAATTAAAAGAATCTACAGGTATTAAAAATTTAAAAGTTGGTTTTAATCGTGTATTTGGCTATTATATTGAAGTATCGAAAGGTCAAGTAGAGAATGTGAGTGCATCTTGGGGATGGGAGAGACGTCAAACTCTAACAAATTATGAAAGATATATCTCACCAGAATTAAAAGAAAAAGAAGCATTAATTTTAAATGCAGAAGAAAAAATTTTTGAATTAGAATATGAATTATTTAATGAAATTCGTGATCGTGTAAAAGACGAAGTATTAGAAATTAAAAAAACAGCAGATGTTATAAGTGAGATTGATGCTTTAATAGCTCTTTGTGTTTGTAGTGAAGAATATAATTTAGTAAAACCAGAATTAAATACAGAAAATAAAATAGAAATAATAGAAGGTAGGCATCCAGTAATTGAAAAAGTAAGTAAAGATGCTTATGTTCCTAATGATATTTTAATGGATACTACAACAGATATTTTATTAATAACAGGTCCAAATATGAGTGGTAAGTCTACTTATATGAGAGAGCTTGCTATTATTATAATTATGGCACAAATGGGTTCTTTTGTACCTGCAAAGTTTGCTAGTTTACCAATTATTGATAAAATTTTTACAAGAATTGGTGCAAGTGATGATTTAGTTAGTGGGGAATCTACTTTTATGGTAGAAATGAAGGAAGCACAAAATGCTTTAGTTCACGCTACTAAAAATAGTCTTATTTTATTTGATGAGTTGGGGAGGGGAACAGCAACTTATGATGGAATGAGTCTTGCTGAGGCAATATTAGAATACGTTGCTAAAAATATTAAGTGTAAAACACTTTTTTCTACCCATTATCATGAACTTACTAGTTTAGATCAAGAATTTTTAAATGTTAAAAATGTTCATGTGGCAGCTAAAGAGGAAGGAAATATGATTACTTTTCTTCATAAAGTTCAAAATGGTCCTGCTGATAAAAGTTATGGTATTCACGTTGCTAGACTTGCTCATATGCCAGAAGAATTATTAGAAAGAGCACAAGAAATTTTGGATAGTTATGAAAAGAAAGAACAAAATACTTGCAAAGAAGAAAATAAACAATTATGTATGGTCTTTGATGAACCTAAAAAGGATTTATTAAGAGAAAAATTAAAGAATATTGATCCTTTACATATTACCCCAATAGAAGCTATGAACTTCATATTTGAATTAAAAGAATTAGAATGATTTTTGCAAATAGAATGTAAATTACATTTATAATTGTTTTGAACATTAGCCATATCATTATGACTAATGTTTTTTAAGAGAGAATATTACTATTAAGCACAGTTTCATATAATTACTTAAAAAGCATAAAAGCGTTTGATAATTATGCCGAAAATAAAAAAATTATTATTTTAAATATTTAGGTTCATCTGTTTTTCCTAATAAATAATCAGCAGAAATGCTGTATTTTTTACATATAGTATATAAAAAAGGGGTGGCAATTAGATTTTTGCCTCTTTCATATTCAGCAATCACTGATTGAGTTGTATTTAGAAATTGAGCTAATTTTATTTGGGTTATTTTGTTTTCTTTTCTAAATTCTTTTAATCTTTTTCCTATTATTTCTTTTGTAATTTTTTCATTTATTAAATTTTTATAGTTCTTTTCGTTTGTAAAATTAAAGAGATAGTCTATAGATACATTAAAATAATTGCTTATAGCATATAGATGTTTGCATGGAATAATTCTATCTTCGGTTTCGTAATGGCTAAATAATTTAGCATCAATATCTAAATATTGTGCTAATTCTTTTTGGGTTGTTCCAGATCTTTCTCTAAGTTCTTTAATTTTAATTCCATAATTCATAAATTTTCACCAAATAGATTTTCTCATGATAAAAAGATTTATTTTTAATAGTACGTCAAATAACGATATTTTTCTTGACTTTTAATCTAGCTATATTTATAATTTA
>ULRR01023689.1_pt1 | contig 28467 bp, 34 predicted proteins | sample 1955651 | NCBI WGS metagenome assembly ULRR01 (sample SAMEA4835688, study PRJEB28245) | human gut metagenome | biome: gut microbiome; material: fecal sample | place: Denmark | collected 2008
CTGCATAACTTGCTAAATTACTACTATACCAACTATCTAATACATCTTTTATTGGACTATCTGTTGTGTTTCCATGTTGTTGGCTTGTTGTGTACATATAACCTACGTATTCACTTCGGTTATAACTTGAGTTAAATGCTTGGGAACTATTGATCATTGTACTGCTTCCTGTTGTTGCTGGACTACCTTGACCACTATAGATTAATCTAATAGATCCGTCTCCATTGATTCTTACAATTCGCCAGTAGAATCCTGCAAACTTTACCCAGTTATCTGTTGGATTTCCTGCAAAATAATAGGTATCTCCCCAGTCATCTTGAGCCTTATAAATTGTTCCTGTTGTAGTATCTGTTACCGTTGTACTAGTTGTAAACGGTAAACTTCTTGTTTTAACAGTTTTAAAATGAGCTAAAATTGTTTCGCCTGCTGAACTAGCCCCCTTGTCAAAATAAAGATGACATTTAGAACCTACTTGTAAATTAGCAATAGTATGATTACCATCAATTGTTTCTAGTTTAGCATTGGTATCTTTAACACCATTTACTGTACAATAACTCTTTTCTGTGTTAATGGTATAATCACTACCTGGCATTTTAGAAATAGGATCATATGTTCCTCCATCATTTTGTTGTTCCATAGCAAGAATACTAAAATCATAAGGAACATAATTAATTGTCCCAGATGCTAAAGGAATACTTGCTGTTACTTTATATTTAGCAAAAGTAAAACCTATAGCAATAGCAGCCAAAATTACAACCAGAAAACACCCTGCAATTAAAAACTTCTTTTTTTTGCTGCGGTGCAAAACTTCAAATTCCATAATTTTCCACCCACTCCATACTTATCCACTCCTTTATTCTAGATAAATATATCATAATTTCTAAAAAAAGTCTACTATTTATAGAACTTTTACATAAATTTCTACTATAAATGTTAGTAACTTATAAAACATAAGAAATTATAATAGAAATGTATGCAGTAGGTGGTAGTATCATGAGGTTTAACAGAAACGACGAAAATTATGTATATGGTTTTGTTGGAAAAAATATAAAGAAGTATCGAAAAATGAAAGGTTTAACTCAAGATGCACTTGCCGATCTAGTAAATTATTCTCCCTCATTTATCGCAAATATTGAAAGTAATACTCATCAAACATTTTCATTAGGTGCTTTATGGCGTATAGCAACAGCACTAGGAGTTAGTTTAGATGAATTATGTTATGATTCAAATCATTTAGGAAATAACAACTTTAAAAGCGAAAAATACATATGTTTAAATTGTCATAATGAACTAGATCTACCACCAGAAATAACCGAAGTATTTACATTTATTTATAATGTTAGTAAATCAAAAGAACAATATCCAATCTTTACCTGTCCTAAATGTGGAAAAAAAATGATTCCTGAAAAAACTCAGAATCAAAACAAAATATGACAATTTTTTTAACAAATACATGTTAATATAAAAATGTGATATTTATGAATAATGAAATAATTTATAATGAAATAGGGAAACTTATAAAAAAAGAGCGTAAAAATGCTGGAATAACCCAAGAACAATTAGCTACACTAACAAATTATTCTCTATCTTTTATAGCCAATATAGAAAGCAATACCTACCAATCATTTTCCATTCATACCCTTTATAATATAGCCCAAGCTTTAAATATTTCTGTTCATAACTTAATACCAAGTGAAAAAATAATAACCCCAAAAGAAACCAAATTAGTATGCCTAAATTGCCAATATAATGTTAGTATCCCCAAAGAAATAGGAAATTTAATAGAAGATATTACAAAATTAGAAAAAGAAAATATCAGATTTACTTGTCCTAATTGTCATAAAGAAAAAATAATAATCAAATAAAAAAAATGCTTCAAAGCATTATTTTTTCATTTGTAAAGAACTTTTAATAAAAGGCATTAAATCTCCATCTAAAACTTTAAAAGGATCTGTTGATTCAAACTTAGAACGGTGATCCTTCACCAATTTATAAGGTTCTAAAATATAACTACGTATTTGACTACCAAAATCAATATTAATAGTATCTCCACTTATTTCCTTTTTTAACTTTTCTTTTTCTGCTAACTCTTTTTGATAAATTTTATTTTTTAATAGTTCCATAGCAATTTCTTTATTTCGCAACTGACTTCGTTCTGTCTGACAAGTAACAACTGTTTTTGTTGGTAAATGAGTAATTCTAACTGCTGAATTACTAGTATTAACTGATTGTCCACCTGCACCACTAGAATGATAAACATCAATTTTCAAATCTTCATCTTTAATATTTACTTCTATACTAGTATCAAACTCAGGTGTTACACTAACAGAAGCAAAAGAAGTATGTCTCCTTTTATTAGAATCAAAAGGACTAATTCTAACTAATCTATGAACCCCATTTTCTTCTTTTAAATATCCATAAGCATAATCTCCCTTAATATATAAAGTAGCACTTTTAATACCAGCTTCCTCTCCAGCCTGATAATCAATTATTTGATATTGATAATTATTTTTTTCTAAAAATCTTTGATACATTCTAAATAACATACTAGCCCAATCACAAGACTCTGTTCCACCAGCACCTGGATGAATTTCTAAATAACAATTAAAAGAATCATATTCACCAGTAAGTAAAGTATCAATTTCTAATTCATCTACTTCTTTTTTAATATTTTCTATATCTTCTAAAAAAATAGATTCTCCCATTTCTAACAATTCTAATAAAATATGAATTTGATCTAATAAATCATTATATATTTTTAATTGTTTTTGAATAATTTTTAATTGTTGATAAGTCTTATTTGCTAGGGAAACATCATTCCAAAAATCTTCTTTTAAAACAATTTTTTCTAATCTATTTTTTTCTTTTTCCAAATATTCAGTGTCAAAGAGACCTCCCTAGATCTAACACTTTATTTTCTAAATTTTCTAATTCTATTTTTAATTCTTTTTCTTCCATCATCTACCACCATTCTTAAAATAATATTTTTGTCTCTCTTGATTATCTTCTATTACTTTTTTTAAAAAAGATGAATCCAACTCAGAATAAATAAAATGAAACAAAACATCCAATGCCTGATTTTTAGTTTCATCAGATACTTTCTTTTTACAATGAGTAATAATATAATTATAAACATCCAATAAAAAGCCAGAATCTTCTGTATCTAAAGAATAATCTTTTTTTAAATGCAAGTAATAATCTAAATCTATTTTTTGTATGATATCTATAAAATCATTTAATATTTTTTCATTCTTAGTTACTTTATCTAAAAATTCTTCTGAACTATTCACTTTAAAAATATCAATATTCATTTCTCCAAAAGTTACTTTCTCTAAACTTGTTTCATATGGTGTCATTAAAGAATGATTAAAAAAGTGATTTTCTAAAGAATTATCCCACGTAGGATCAGAAATAAACACCCCATCTATATGATATTTCAAATCACTTAAACGTACAAGTACTCGTGAATGATAAGCAACATTACCTCTTAAAAGTTCAAGTTTTTCTCTATTTAATTGAGCTTCTTGAGCCAAAGTAGGAATTTCCCTTTCTTTTTGAATAATAATTTCAACATTACAAGCAGATATTCCTACTAATTCCAGTAAAGCAACAAATAAATTACTAAATCCCTCACAAACAATAAATTGATTAAACAAAACATACTCTAATTCCCGAGATAAAGCAAAATGCTGATTTACTTCTAAGTATTCTTTAAAATGAGTAACAATTTCATAAACAGCTAAATATCGTTCATAAGTACTTAAAGTAGAAGAAGCAATATCTTTCACCATCATTTTCATATAAGACATGATAAAGATATATTGGTCTAATTGCATAGATTCTATAATAGAAATCTTTTCCCCTTGATCCATAACTTCTTGAAATAATTCTAAATAATTAAATAATTGCTTATCATCTCTAATATTAAAATTGATATGTTTTCCATTTAAAGTTTTTATTACCTTTAATACAGAATCATAATTCTGATATTCAAAGGTAATAGAAACACCATTTTTTAAATATTGATTTAAGTATTCTATTTCAAGGTCATCTAAAGGCATATAAAAATGAAAAGAATCTAAAAACATAAGATCAGAAGCACAATATTGCCCTACTTTAACCTTTTTAAAGTAAGCTAAATACTCTATTTCTCTACTACTATATTTTCCAACTACTTTATTTGTCATAATATTAAATAAACTTTCTGATTGATTTAATAAATCAAAAATTTCTCTTGTCAAAGTAAAGGGATCATCTTCGCATCCCAAAATAATAGATGAAATATACTGATTATCTCTAATTGCTTCTAGTACTTCCATTGTAATAAGAGAAGTAGAAAGTATTTTTAAATTAGGAAAGGAATAGCTAGAAACAATAGATAGAAAATCATTCATGTTATAATTAAGGGGTAAAAAAAGTGTATTATTATCTTTATCATACGTTAACTTAAAAACATTTGGAAGAGCAATTATATTTAATTTATTGTGTACATCATGAAGCATTTTCTTCACCCACTTATCTATCATTCATTATAAGATAAAACAAAAGAAAAATCAATTGATTTACTATCCCATCTATCGCAGTTGCATATAAATCAAGAAATTGTCTATAATAAGCTTATATCTTTAATTCTAGCAAGTAATTCTTTCCAATAATTACCGCCACCATTTCCTTTAAGTCTTACATCATCTATAGTAAAACCTTTAATCATATACTCTTTTAATCTTTTAGTTCCCATTTTCTAAAATTAGTAGCAATTTTAGATTTTATTCTATACCCTAAAGAAATAATCATATCAAGCTTATAATATTTAGTATTATAAGCTTGTTTACCCTTATTCCCCATATGTTCCATTTTGGAACATGTGCTATTTTCTTCTAATTCTTCATCATTATATATATTATTAATATATTTTGTTATCCAGGTCTCTTAACATCAAATAATATTGCCAGTGCTTCTGTATTTAGCCAAACATCTTCATCTTTAAGTAATACTTCTACTTTTATATTGCCCTCTTCATCATTATAAAACAAAATGCTCTTTTCATTGCCAATTGATTTATTATCCATATCTATCCTACTTGCTTAATATTTTTTAGTTAATTTATATATGGCATTATACCATTATTTTCATTATTAAACAATAAATTTTCACCAGCATAGCTGGTGATTTTTCTGTTTCGCCTAAAAGGCTTTACTACTGGCTTCTACTGAAGTAGCCTGTTTCGACTGCCATTCGCATCTTTTACTGGCTACCCTTTGAAAAGGTCAAAATCTTCTATTGTCATCTGTTGATTTAATCTGTCTTCTTTTAATTGATTTGTTATATATTCTTTTATCTTTTTTGTATTTTTTCCTACTGTATCTACATAATATCCTCTACACCAAAATTCTCTATTTCGATATTGAACCGCATATTCGCCCATTTACTATATATCACAATGCTACTCTTTCCTTTCAAAAATTCCATGAAATCTAAAATACTATATTTCGGTGGTACCTCTATCAACATATATGATCTGAACATACTTCTGCCTCTATTATGATTACTCCTTTCCATTCACATAATTGTCTTAAAATCTGTCCGATTTCTAATCTCTTACTTTCATAAAATACTTTTCTTCTATATTTTGGTGCGAATACAACGTGGTATTTGCAATTCCACGTTGTATGTGCTAAACTTTTTATATCATTTATTTTGATTTCTTTCATTATAAATGTCCTCCTTCTAATATTTTTGTTGCTTCTTGGCAGTCGCAACAAATATTATATTAGAAGGAGTTTTACTTTTCAACTCACCACTAAAGCTCTACTGAACCCCCAGACTATCTGGGGATTTTCCCTAACAAAAAAGTATTGACGAATGTGACTGTCAATACTTTTCATTAATTAGCTATTAAATTATTATCTTCATTAACTTGTTTTTGCAATAATTCTAAATCCTTAATGTTTTTATTATCTTTTAACACTTTCATTTGTCTTCTTGCGGAATTATTAAGTCTAACTAATCTTTCATTTTGTGGAACTTTGGCTTCTATTAATTCAGCATTTGTATTTTCCAAGTTATTTAATATTACTAAATGAAGTAAATCAGTATAGTCCCTAATATTTCCATTTTTAGCAAGTTCTGGATTGCTTTCTCTCCATTCTTTTGCTGTCATACCAAATAGTGCTACATTTAAAACATCAGCTTCTTCGGCATAAACAAATTTCTTTTGTGCATCTGTAAGTGTTGGAACTATATAAGCCTTAACGGCATCTGTATGAACTACATAATTTAACTTTGCTAATATTCTGTTGGCTTGCCAATCTATCTTTTCTTGATATGCTTCATTTGCTTTTAATCTTTCAAATTCAGTTATTAAATATAATTTAAACTCTGGTGATAGCCAGCTTGCAAATTCAAAAGCAATATCTGGATGAGCAAAAGTTCCTATACTATATCTTCCACCTTTTGAACTAATACCTATGGCATTAGTTCTTTTTATCCATTGTGTTGGTGACATGGCAAATGAGTTTCTACCATATTCAGTTTTAATTTGGTCGAATTCGACCAAATTAAAATCTTGGTTATGGATTTCTTCCCACAAACCAATATAATCTATAGTATTAATTCTTCTTAACCAGTTCTTTACTGTAAAAGATGGATCACTTGAATTTTGATACCTTGCTAAGTCTGTTAATGAAATATAATTAACATTTCCTATTCTTAATATTCCCACTTTATTTTCTTTAACAATTATTTCTGTTGTTACTAAATCTTTTTTCAATAATTATTCCCTCCATTCTATTAAATTAAAGGGCGCGAGCAAATTAAATACTTGTTCACACCCTTATTTTACTACATATTTTTAATATTTGGTGGACATTTCATAAAAATCTGAACCAATTTTTAATTTTATTAATATTGATTTTTCCTTTTTTATGCGTTCTTTCCACAACAGTTTTTGTACTTTTTACCACTTCCACAAGGACATGGATCATTTCTACCTATTTTATTTACTCTTTTAGGAGTAGCTTTTTCTTTTTCTTTACCATCATTAGCCTTTCCATCTAAAGTTTGTTTTCTTGTAACATTTTGTCTAATTTCAGCATTAAGAAGAAAAGTAGCAGTTTGATTATCAATTCTATTAAGCAAATCTTCAAATAATTCAAAACCTTCCATAGTATAAGCTTGAACAGGATTAACCTGACCATATCCACGTAATCCAATACCTTCTTTTAAATGTTCCATAGCACTCATATGATCAACCCAATTAGAATCAATCACTCTTAAACTTATAGCTTTTTCAAAGTCATCACTTACAGGCACATCTTTAATTTTATCTTCATAATCACGAATAACCAAATCAGTAATAAATTTCTCAGTCTCTTCATCATTCAAATCTTTAATATCAACAAATTTTAAGTTATTCTTTTTGAGATAATTATTATTAATATACTCTGTAATATCATCTTTATCTGCTTCCGTCAAATATCCTTCTGGTTCCAAATGTCCCTTACAAATATCACTTACAACATTTTTAAACGTATCAATCACTCTCTCATGAATCGAATCCATATCCAAAATTTCATTACGTCGAGCATAAACAATTTCTCTTTGTTCATTTAAAACGTTATCATAATCAAGTAAATTTTTACGAATATCATAGTTATTTCCTTCAACTTTTTTTTGAGCTGATTCAATAGAACGAGTTAATGCTTTACTACGAATTGCTTGATCCCCAACCCCCATAGATTCTAACATTCCTTTAATTCGATCAGTACCAAATCTTCTCATCAAATCATCTTCAAAAGAAACAAAAAATTGACTCATACCAGGATCCCCTTGACGACCAGCACGACCACGAAGCTGATTATCAATACGACGAGACTCATGACGTTCTGTACCAATTACACATAATCCGCCAAGTTCTCTAACGCCTTCACCAAGTTTAATATCCGTACCACGACCAGCCATATTCGTTGCTAAAGTAATAGCACCTTTACTACCAGCTTTAGCTATTATTTCTGCTTCTCTTTCATGATTTTTAGCATTCAATACTTCATGTTTTAAATTAGCTTTTTTAAGTAAACTACTTAAATATTCATTTGCCTCTACACTAATAGTACCAATAAGAATTGGTCTACCAGTCTCATGAATTTCCTTAACAGTATTAATAATGGCTTGATATTTAGCTTTCTCATTAGCATAAACTAAATCTGCCAAATCTTCCCTAATAACAGGTTTATTAGTAGGAATCTCTATAACATACATATTATATATATTTCTAAATTCTTCTTCTTCTGTTTTAGCAGTACCAGTCATACCAGAAAGTTTATTATACATTCTAAATAAATTTTGAAACGTTATAGTAGCCATTGTTTTAGTCTCAGTATTAATAGTAACTCCTTCTTTAGCTTCTATCGCTTGATGAAGTCCTTCACTAAATTGTCTTCCTTGCATTAAACGTCCAGTAAATTGATCAACTATAATTACTTTATCATCTGCTACAACATAATCCACATCTTTTTTAAACCCAAAATTCGCCTTCAAAGCCTGAGTTAAATGATGAACTAAAGCTGTATTATCAATATCATATAAATTATTTAAATGAAATATTTTCTCAATTTTTTTACTTCCTTCTTCAGTTAAAGAAACACTCTTTGTTTTTGCATCTACAACAAAATCATCAGTTTCATTTAATTTTTTAACTGCTCGATCAGCATCTATATATAAATTATTAGATTGCATCCTACCACCAGAAATAATAAGAGGCGTTCTTGCTTCATCAATTAAAATAGAATCCACTTCATCTACAATACAGTAATTAAGAGGTCTTTGTACTCGTTTATCTGCTTGTACAACCATGTTATCTCTTAAATAATCAAAGCCTATTTCATTATTTGTAGAATAAGTAATATCACAATTATATGCTTCCTGTTTTTCTTTAGGGCTTAACTCTCTCATATTAAGTCCAACCGTTAATCCTAAGAAACGATAAATATTACCCATCCATTCTGCATCACGTTTTGCAAGGAATTCATTAACAGTAACAATATGAACACCTTTTCCTGTTAAGGCATTTAAATAAGTAGGCATGGTTTCTGTTAAAGTTTTACCTTCACCAGTTTTCATTTCTGCTATGTTACCAAAATGAAGTGCTAACCCACCTAGAATTTGTACATAATAAGGCTTTTCACCAATAACTCGAAAAGCTGCTTCTCTAGCAGTTGCAAAAGCAGGAACGATTAAATCATCTAGTACCTTCCCACTATCTAATTCTCTTTTAAACTCTTCTGTTTTTGCTTTTAATTCATCATCACTTAACTTAGAATATTCTGGATCTAAAGCCACAATTTCATCAGCTATTTTTTCAAATTTCTTTAATTCTTTATATTCTGTATCAAATAGTTTTCTAAAAAAACTCATAATATCCACCTTCCATAACAAAGATTATAACATACTTCCCCTTTAATTTATAGCTTTTTCTTTTTCTTCTATGAATGAAACGATCAAAAGATAAATATTATAACAATTTAAATTAATTAATTTTTAAATATCTAGCAAGTCTTAAATCACAAAAATTAAATAAATTACTCTAACAATTAAAAAGCTCTATCTTTCTGATAAAGCCTTTATCTTCTTATTTTACATTAATAATACCATAATTTCCATCACGTCTTTTATACATAACAGAAACACATTCTTCATCTACATTTTTAAAAACAAAGAAATCATGATTTAAAAGTTCCATTTGTAAGATTGCTTCTTCTTCATCCATTGGTTTAGTATCAATATTTTTTCTTTTAACAATCTTTAATTCTTCTTCCTCTTCTTCATTTCCTACAGGAACCTCAAATTGAATAATATTTTTATATTTATCATTTAATCTTGTCTTATTTTTACGAATTTGTCTTTCAAGTTTATCTAAAACCAAATCAATCGCTGCATACAAATCAGCATGTTTTTCTTCAGCTCTTAAAGTAAACTTACTTGTGGGTACAGTAACTTCAATAATTTGTTCATTATTTTTAACCCGAATAATAACACTAGCTTTAATATTTTTAGCATTACCAAAATATTTATTAAGTCTTTCCATTTTTTCTTCAATATAATCTTTAATAGATTTTGTAACTACTAATTTATCTCCCCTGATATTCAATTCCATAAATCCACCTAACTTTCTAACATCATTATACCACGTTAGAAAGAAAAAAACTACTAAATTATATAGTAGTTAACTCTTTTTCGCATACGTCTATTGCTTGTAATCCCTTAGAAGTCTCAATTAATTTAAAACTAACAATAGCACCTTCTTTTAAAGTTTTGTAGCCTTCTTTAATAATTGCTGAATAATGAACAAATATATCTTCTAAATCTTCATATTCTATAAAGCCATAGCCTTTTTCATTATTAAACCACTTAACTTTACCGATCATTCTCACACCTCACCTTCCTACCTCTTACTAAACATAACACAAACGCAAGTTTAAATTCAAGAAAAACTGCTCGACAAATTTTGCAACCATTGTCATAACTTGGATTATAAACCAATCCAAAGATATCACAAATTATTAATAAAAGATACATATTATATCCAAAAGCTTCATTTTTTACCTCAAAAGCATAAATATTTACCTATAAGGATAAAAAAAGAATTTTTAAGCAACCAAAAAGTAACTTTAAGCAAACAGCATTTTTTACTCAATAATATTGAGCTATACTTAAATCATCAAAGAGGTATTGTATATGAAAGAGAAGTTTATTAATTCATCTATAAATTTTATATCAAAATATCAACAATGTGATGATTTAAAGCTAAAACGTCTAAAATATGGATTAGAAGGAATATACAGCCTAATCGTTAAAACAACCGTTGTTTTAATTATAGCAGCATTAACTAAAACACTTCTAGAAACATTTTTACTAATGCTGTTCTATGCGGGAATAAGAACATTTAGCTATGGAATGCATGCCAAAAATAACCTAACTTGTTGGATTACTACCATACTTATATATAATGGATGTCCTTTTCTAATAGCAAATATAAATATTCCAAATATTGTAGGATACCTAATCTTACTAATTGCTCTCATATCTGTAGCATTATGGGCTCCAGCTGATACCCCAAAAAGACCACTAATAAGAAAGAACCAAAGAACAAAATGTAAAGTATTATCCATAATAATAATTCTAATTTATACTTTAATTTTTACATTCAATCAAAATACAATTATTAATAACTCTATCATTTATGCTTTAATCGTTCAAATAATATTTATAAACCCACTAACTTATAAAATTACTAAAACACAATTCAATAATTATAAACATTATAAAAAGAATAATTAATGGTTTAAATTATTTAGATAGATTTAAACAAATATTGAAGTAAAGGAGGTAAAAAATGTTAGAATTTTTAGCAAATTTATTAAGTGGTGCAGCAACAGCATCTACTGCTACACCTTATACACTATGGCTCGTTTGGGATGAACCTGAATGTCCAGAAGAATTAATATAGCAAAAGAAAACTGTTAGATTTTTTAAAATAAACTAACAGTTTTTTTATTCTTTCTTTTTAGCACTAATTTTAACCACAAATAAATTATTCACTATTTTTAATTTAACATTTGCCTCTTTATTTCTAAATATTGAAAATAAACCTAATCCTCTTTTACTACCTTTAGTAGAATAATTTAATGTTCCTATTTCGTCAATATTCAAACTATTATCAAAAGAATTTTTTATTTCCATAATAACTTCTGTATCAGTAGCAAAAAGATTAATAACTAATAATTTTTCAATGCTATTTAAACTTGATTCTATGGCATTATCTAAAGATATAACCATTTTTTCAACAAAAACATTATATCTTCGTGCTTTCAAGAAATCAAAAATATCATCATTAATACGATTATCTATTTTTACATCTAATTTATCCACATAAGGATAAAGCTTCTGATAAATAATCCCATTTATTCCATATGGAATATCATACATGTGTTGTGAAAAATCTACATTAGTATTAAACTCTTTTAATAATTCATCAATCATCTCTCGAGCACGTTTATTAGAAACAGCTTTAATTACTAACATTTTAGCCATTAAATTATGTTTAAATATACGATTCTCCACATCCATAGAAACATAAAAATTGTTATTTTCTTTTAACGTTTCTAAAAACACTTTATTTTCATATTTATCTAACCTATTTTTAATAAACAAAATCACAAAAAGCGAACTAATAATAAACAAAGCAATTACTAACCAAATAATGGTGATATTTTGAATATTAAAAGCCAGAACACATGCTAACACTAAAATATAAAAAATAAAAAGAAATAACATGAAATCTATCATCTCTGCCTTAGCAAAATAAGAAGAAAATTTCATAACAAATTTTTTTACAAAAGAATTATTAGAAAATATAACTAAAATTATAGAAACAAGCATAGAGGGTAATATAGTAAAAATTAAATGATGAACATCAAGAGTAAAAAATAAATTTAAAACAGATAGTATTACCATAGATAAAAAATCTAATAACATTGCACTAAGCCAAATCAAAACAAAATAAAAAATAAATTTCTTATATTTTAAGGGATTTAAACTATAAAATAGAAAAGGACAATATAAAAAATAAGATATAACGCTTAGAATTGTCAAATTATAATATTTTATTATAGAAAGAAATAAAGCACCAAATATAAAAATCAAAATAGTTTTAAAATTCAAAGATTTTTTTGAATCACTAATATTATAATAAAAATAAGCATATCCAAAAGTAGAAAATAAACTAGCAACAAACCAAATCAAAAACTCAATCATTATCCATCATTTTCCTATTCATCTTAGACAACATATAAACTTTCTCACCTGTATCCAAAATGAAATAACCCTCTTTATAATTCTTAGCCTCAACTCTATTTTTGTTAACAATACAAGATCTATGACATTGAACGAATCTTCCATCTAAATAATCAAGCATCTCTTTAATTGTTAAAGAAACTTTATATTTATTATTTGGTGTAACAATTACCAGCTTTCTTTCTTCAGTATCTCTATAAATATAAAGGATCGCTCTATAATAAACATTAAGTTCTACATTATTTGCATTGTATTTAAACATTTTATTATCAAAATTTCTTTTAAGAATCTCTTTAATATCTCTTTTGAGTCTCTTATCAAAATCATGAAATTTCTCAATAAAATCAAAGACTTCATAAATACTTCTATGAGTACTTTCAAACATTTTATCATGATTCGTAACAAAAACAATTTCACTTTCCCAATCTACTTCTCTAATTAATTTAGCAATACTAATCCCACTAACTTTATTAGCAAGTTCTATATCTAAAATATAAATTTTATGTTCATCTGTATTTTGAATCTCAGCTTTTAATTCAGAAGTAATTTTAGTAAATTTCATAATTTTTACATCTTCTACTACTTCATGAATTAAAGATTCAACTTTTTCTAACTCCCTAACATCATCATCTACTATTACAAATTTAGTCATATTCTACCACTCCACACCAGAATTTTTAGTTTACCTACAGTAATTATTATATTATAAAACAAATTTAAAGTCAAAAAAATATGATGTTATACACCATATTTTTTTACTTTCAGTAAACTTTCTGTAATAAAATTTTTATAATGATCAATATAAAACACAGGAAAAGAATTAAAACGGATAGAAGGTATATTGCTATTAGTTCCAAAAAGAACAATATATTCTTTATAATAATCTTTAAAATAATAAATCAAATTAGACAAATCATTAAAATATTTTAAAGATAAAACAATAGGTAATTCCAAATAAAATACAACATAATCTTGAAATACACCAATATAAGAATATTTTTCTTCAAAGAAAGTATAAATATCTATATAAACTACTTTAATAAACCCTAATTCTATAAACATATCATCTAAAAAATAAATATCCCGATTGTTAAAATAAGCATCTTTTACTACATATATTTTATCTCCAAAGAGTTTGCTTTTAATTTTCTCTTTTTTTAATATAGAAATAAAGTCTTCCATAAAACTAGTCCGATCAACTATAACCCCCTCTTTTAAACTATCTAAATTTCTTACAATAACTTTTTGATTATAAATAAGATGAATACAATTATCACAAAAGTAAACAATAAGTTCTTTCAATAAAACATCACCCTTTAGTATATCCCTTTAATTTCTAAACTAGACTAGATAAAACAAAAAAGCCACTTTTTAAAGAAAATAATTTACTTAATTTAAAGTAGTGGCATCCATTTCATAAAATTCTTCAGGATTTAACAAAGTACCATTATAATATACTTCAAAAAGCAAATTAGAGGATTGATTATTCATATTATTTTTTCCTGAAGTTCCTATTAAATCTCCTTGATTTAAAACTTCTCCCACTTCCACATGAACATCTCCTAAACTATAATATACTGTTCGTAAATTAGCATTATGAAGAACCTCAACTACATTTCCTAAAATATCATCTTCTTTAATGTTTAAAACTGTTCCACTTAATACTGCTACACAATCAAAACTTTCTGAAGCTTGATATAATACACCTGTATTCTTCATATAAGTATTTTCAAAATAAATTAATGATTTTTGTTGTTCTTCTTCTGTTGCATCAACATCATAAAAATATGTAGCAATATGAACATTTTCACTAGTATATGGTCTTACAATTTTATTAGTATCACCCTCCGTTTCAATAACAGGTGTACTAACATCCTTTAAAACATCTACAGAATATAAATAGTTAGGATTTACATGCATAAGACTACTAACTAAACTAACTGCTCCAAAAATAACAATTAAAACTATAACATACAGTGTAGGTAAAACATACCCTTTTAATTTTCTATGCTTCAAACTAAATCACCTTTCCTACTATTAAGGTGATCAAGTTTTCTAAATTTATACTTATAATTTCATAACTTTTGTATTTTGATAATAATGAGTTAAAATTTCTTCATACGTATACCCTTCATTTGCCATTCCCTGAGCCCCATATTGACTCATTCCAACACCATGTCCAAATCCTAAAGTCAAAATATCAACTGTATCATTATTAACTGTAATAGTAAAATCTGTTGATTTTAAATTTAATGTTTGAAAAACTTGAATTCCTGTAAAAGTTTTATCATTAATTGTAATTTCTCGAACATAATGGTTATCAGCTCTCTTTACTTGAGAAATTTGTATATTTTCACAACTAATCTCTAACTTATTACAAAATTCATTTTTATCCATAGTATATAAGGAAGTATAAGATTGATAATTTTTATCCCAAGATGAATCTACACTAACCAAATAATCTCGATCTTCCTGAAAAACAACTAAAGCATCATCTGTATACCCATTAGATATAGCAAAATAATAAGTACTAGCTAAATTTCCTTGGTAAGTTAATACTTCTCCACTTGTATCTTCTACAGCTTTTTTAACTCGATTATAATAATACTCATAATCATCACCCCATTTTTTTTGCATGTCTTCTTTTGTTAGATAAACCTGATCATTAATAGTAGTACTAAGTACATAATTTTGATTACTATTCATTTTATAAAGAGCAAAGGTTCTAGAAGCAACAGCTTGAGCTTTCAAAGCTTCTACACTAAAAGAGGCGGGCATCTCACCTGCTACAACACCAATTACATAATCTTCTAAATCCATACTAAAAGCTTCACTCTTATCGCTTTTATCACTGAGCATCACCTGTAATTCTTTATCTTGCGATTTAGTCTCTTCACTACTAACAGGAATTTCTAAAGAAATATGATTTTCGTACTCATCTTCTACTCTTTCTTTTGAAATATTTTCACTCATAATTACTATAGGTACTAATAAAATTACTATAAAAACTAATATTCTATTCATAGATTCTCCTTTATTTAATTATATGAAGATCAAAAATAAAATATTTATACAAAAAAATCATCAAGTAATCTATTGTAAAAAGAAGTTATTTTAAGGTATAATAATATTAATAGATAAAGAGGGATAACATGAAAAAACTATTAAAAAATATGTATGTTGATCATTTAAGGGTAATATTAAGATGTGATTTTAATGTACCAATTACCGCGGGAAATATTACAGACGAAAGTAAAATAATAAAAAGTTTAGAAACAATCAACTATTTATTAAGTAAAAACTGTAAAATTATTATTTTAAGTCATTTAGGCAGAGTTAAAAAAGAAGAAGATAAAAAAAACAACTCACTCATAGTTGTAAAAAATTGTTTAGAGAGATTATTAAATATGCCCATAAAATTTGCTAATGATATATTATCAGAGGAAACTAAAAATATAGCTTTAAACTTACAAAGTAAAGAAATACTCCTTTTAGAAAATACCAGATTTTTAGATGTTCCAAATAATTTAGAAAGCACTTTAAATGAAGAAGTAGCCAAAAAAATTGCAGCTTTAGGAGAAGTTTTTGTCTTTGATGCCTTTGCTGTTGCCCACCGAAATCATACAACGGTTACAGGAATTCCTAAATATTTACCAAGTTGTTTAGGCTTTCAAGTAGAAAAAGAAAAAAATATGTTAGATAAAATAGTGATGGATCCCAAAAGACCTTTTACTGTAATCATGGGAGGAGCAAAAGTAGATGATAAACTAAAAATCATAAACTCTCTGCTTCCAAAATGTGAGCACTTATTAGTAAGTGGAGGAATTGCTAATTCATTTTTAAATGCTTTAGGCTTAAAAACAGGAGAATCTTTAAAAACAGAAAATCCTGAAATTATAAAAGAACTCCAAAAATTAATGTTAAATTATAAAGAAAAATTTGCCTTACCATTGGATGCTATTACAACAACTACATATAGTGAAATTCCCACAATGAAAAATATTAATAAAATTGATACAAATGATATTATTAAAGATATTGGAGTCAAAACAATTAATAAATATAGTACCATTATTAATAATAGCAATACCATATTTATGAATGGAACAATGGGAATTTATGAAGAAAAAGAATTTGCTAATGGTACGATAGAAATATTAAATCATTTAAAAGAAAAGAAAGAACACGTTATAATAGGGGGAGGAGATACTGTAGCCTCAGTAAATACCTTAGGATTTAAAAATATATTTCCCAACATTTCTAGCGGTGGAGGAGCTACTTTAGAATATATTGCAAATAAAACATTACCAGGAATAGAAGCTATTATGGAGGAAGATAATATTGAAATACTTGATATGTAATTTAAAATCCTATCAAACATATGAAGAAATGATAAAATATAAAGAATATTTTATCAAAATAAAAGAAGAGAACATAAATTTAATTTTAGCTCCGAGTAATATATATTTACCCTTATTTAAAAATGACAACATAAAGCTAGCTGTTCAAGATTTATCCTTAAACGAATCTTTAAATTTGACAGGAGATATCAAAATAAATCAATTAAAAAGCCTAAATGTATCATATGCCATTATAGGACACTACGAAAGAAGAAAATACTATAAAGAAACAGAATATGAAATATTAGAAAAAATAAAAAGTGCTTTAAACCATAACATCAAAGTAATTTATTGCATTGGGGAAACCAAAGAAGAAAAAGAAAGAAAAGTAGAATATCAAATACTAGAAAAACAAATTGCAAGAATTTTTAATAAATTAAATAACGGAGAATTAAAAAATATTATAATTGCCTATGAACCAACATATTTAATAGGAAACAATACCACCTATGACATTTTAAAAATAAGATCCATCATCATATTTATAAAAAAATTAATTCAAGATTATTATCAAATAAATGCTCAAGTTATTTTTGGTGGAAATGTAAATACTGATAACATAAACAGTTTATCAAAACTAGATGGATTAGATGGATTTATTATTTGTTCCTCTATATTAAACCCCGAAAATATCCCAATAATTATTAAAAAAATAGCAGCAAAATAACAGTTGTTATTTTTTTCGACAGGCGTCGACAAAACTTTACATAACTAGACAAAAGATTTACTGGTAAGTTGTCAACTTATGTGATATAATGATTTTGCGTGTAGTAAATAATAACTAATTGAAGGAGATCAAAATGGAAAATTTAACAAGAGTTTTAGTAGTAGATGACAACAAAAATATTACTGCTAAAATCGAAAAGCAATTTAGTAGTCACGCAGTAATCGAAGTAGTAAAAGTAATTAATAATGGGAAAGATGCTTTAGATTACATCATAAACCACAAAAATGAATATGATATTATTTGTATGGATATCATCCTCCCTGAAATAGATGGTCTAACCATTTTAGAACGAATGAAACAAGAAAATATCAAGAAAAAAGTAATTATTTTGACAAGTTATAAAAAAGAATACACCATTAATATGACAAATAATTACGGAGTTAGCTATTACATGCTAAAACCATTCAGCATGTTAGCTTTAGAAACAAGAATTATTGAAATAGCCAAAAGGGAAAATTTAAAAGCTGTGGAATTAAATGATAAAGAAAGAGAACTACATGTAGCAATTAGTAAAATATTACACCAATTAGGAATACCAAGCCATATCAAAGGTTACAACTATATAAGAGAAAGTGTATTCTTATTTTATAAAAATAACGATAGTTATGGTGGAATCACCAAAGAAATATATCCAGAAGTAGCGATAAGATTTTCAACGACAGCATCACGGGTAGAAAGAGCCATTCGTCATGCAATAGAAGTTAGTTGGAATAGAGGCGATTATGATTTAATGGAAGAAATATTTGGCAATAGTGTAGCCTTTGAAAGAGCCAAACCAACAAATTCTGAATTTATTGCAACAATTGCCGATCGCTTACGCTATGACAAGAAATTATTACAAGTCTAAAGGGAGTACAATCCCTTTTTTATTTGTAAAATTGTTTTTTTTGAAAATTTATGATATGATTAATCTGAAAAAGGTGAATATATGCAAAAAATATTAACAGTAATTCTTGATGGTTTTGGTTATCGAGAAGAAGAGTATGGAAATGCAATTAAAATGGCTGATACTAAAAATTTTGATAAGCTATGGAATACATATCCCCATACAACTCTTTATGCGTCTGAAGAATATGTAGGTTTAAATGAAGGAGAATTTGGAAATAGTGAAATAGGGCATATGACTATTGGTGCAGGAAGAAAAATAATGCAACATGGACCTAGAATAACGGAATTCTTAAAAACTATAAACAAAGACAATCTACTATTTAATGAATTTTTAGAGGAAGCAAAAAGTAAAACAGTACATATAATTGGCTTATATAGTAATGGAAAAGTTCATTCCAACCTAGAACACTTTTTAAATGTATATGAAATATTAAAAGAAAATAATGCTAAAAAGATTAACTTCCACTTAATTACAGATGGAAGAGATACCAAGGTAAATGCAGCAATTAATTTTGTTCAAGAATTAGAAGAAAAAATAAAGGATGATAAAAATGCCAATATTATAAGTATTTGTGGAAGATACTATGCTATGGATCGAGATAACAATTATGATCGTACAAAAATCTATTATGACTTACTTACAAAAGGAATCGGAATTAAAGCCAAAAGTGCAACAGATGGTATTTTAACTTTATATAAAAAAGACCAAACAGATGAATTTTTATATCCTTTAATAATTGAACCAAATGAAACAATTAAAGATGATGATATGATCTTATGGATGAATTATCGAAGTGATCGTGGGAAACAAATATTAAGAGCATTTACTAAAGATAACTTTGAAGAGTTTCCAACTTATCAGTATCAAAACCTAAAAGTTTATAGTTTTTTTCCTTTAGATAAAGATATTAAAACAAACAATTTTCTTGAAGATATCAACGTAACCAATCCTTTAGGAATATATTTAAGTTCTTTAGGTCTTACCCAAGCAAGAATCGCTGAAACAGAAAAATATGCACATGTTACTTATTTCTTTGATGGCATGTATAACGGAAAACTAGCCAAATGTGAAAAAATTCTAATACCATCACCTAAAGTTGAAACCTACGATTTAAAACCTGAAATGAGTGCAATTGAAGTTACCAAAAAAGCAATTCAAGCCATGGAAAAAGATACCGACTTTATTTTTATGAATCTAGCAAACCCTGATATGGTAGGTCATACAGGAAATTTAGAAGCTACCATAAAAGCAGTAACAACTGTAGATGTTTGCCTAGAAAGATTATTTGAAGTAGCTGAAGATAATTTTTATACAATGATTATTTTAGCCGATCATGGAAACGCCGATATTATGTTAGATGAATTTGGAAATCCAGTAACCACTCATACAACAAGTAAAGTACCATTTATCATAACTGATTTAAATGTAGAACTTAAAAAAAGTGGTGATCTAACAAACGTGGCACCAACAATACTAGAATATATGAATATTGCTTTACCAGATGAAATGTCTAATACCCCATCACTATTCATTCAAAAATAAATGTTGATAACCAAAAAGTTACCAACATTTTTTATTCTTCTATTTCTTCCTCTTTAGAGACATACTCCGTTTGGATCACGTCCTCAGTTCCTTTAACAAAATAATATAAAGTAGCTTTTGAGGTATCATTGGTAGGAATACCACTTACAGCATCTAAAACAACACCAACAACATTTAAAGGCGTCTCATACCAATGTTCTTCGGTATCAGCTAAAATATCTTCAACTGTTTCAGCCCATATATTTTTTGAAATATAAGAATCACTAGCACTTAGAGGACTATTATCATCCATTCCTACCCAAGTTACCATAACAATATCGGGATTATAACCTGCAATCCAAAAATCTGTATCCGTTGTCCCTGTTTTTATAGCATACTTTCTTGATAATTTAGAAGCAATCGTTAGAGCGGTAGGATTTGCATAATCTTTAAAGCGACTATTAGTTGTTCCTGTAAGCATTTCTGTTAAAATATAATTATAATTCATATTTAAGACCAATTCTTTAGCTTCTTCTTTTTCATATAAGATATTTCCTTCACTATCTACTATTTTTCTAATAAAGCCAATATCTTCTTTATATCCACCTGTTGCAAAAGTAGTATACCCACGAGCCAGATCCAACACACTCATCTCTTTCGTTCCTAAAGCAAGAGAAGCAACGGGCTCTAATTGAGCTTCTATCCCTACTTTACTTGCAGTTTCAACTAACTTTGAAGCTCCTAAAAACATATTTGTCTTAACTGCATAAACATTATCTGATACTGCAATTGCCTCCGCCATAGTAATTTCTTTATTAGCATAAATAGAACCATAATTCTTTGGTGAATAAATATCTCCATTACTTAGAGTAAATGTTGTATATTGACTATTAAAAGTAGAAGCCGAAGTCATTCCCTCTTCTAAAGCTCCATAATACAAAAATGGTTTCATAGTACTTCCAACTTGTCTTTTCGCTTGTGTTGCACGATTATATTGACTTTCCGCATAACTTACACCTCCTGATAAAGCAATAACCCCACCTGTATCAGGATCAATTACAACACTTGCAGACTGTAAATCACTATTTGATAAATAAGAAAGAATATTTTCTTCTAAGTCTTTTTGAGCATCTAAATCTAGATAAGTATATATTTTAATTCCTCCTGCTTGTAATAACTCTTCTGGTATTGTATGAATACTTTTTAATTCTTCAATAACAGCATCTTGATAATACATAAGCATATCTAAATTTTCTAAAGATGATTTACCATAAATGGAAATTTCATCTTGAAATAAAGAATCATATTCTTCTTGAGATAAATAACCATTTAAAACCATACTTTGAGCAACAATCAGAGCTCTTTTAATCGCCAAATCATAATTTGCAACAGGATTATAATTTTCTGGACTATTAGGAATCCCTGCTAAAATAAGTGATTCTTCTAGTGTTAAATCAATAGGATCTTTATTAAAGTAATATCGACTAGCGTTTCCTATACCAAAATTACCTTGCCCATAATTAATCGTATTTAAATATCCTTCTAATATTTCATCTTTTGTATAATGGACTTCTAATTCTAACGTTAAAAATGCTTCTTTTATCTTTCTACTCCAAGTAGTACTAAAATCTAAAAAAATATTTTTAACATACTGTTGAGAAATCGTAGAAGCTCCTTGCGTAATCTTACCATTTTTAATATTGAGATACATAGCTCTAGCAATTCTTAAATAATCAAACCCATGATGTTGATAAAAATTTTTATCTTCCACACTAATAACTGCATTTATTAAATTATAGTTAATATCCTCCAAACTAACCCACTCACTAGTACTTGACCCCTGATAAACAAGCTCATCATTCCCATCATATATATAATATTGTCCAGCTGTTCTAAGTTCTAATTTAGGGCTTAAATAAGCATACAAATATAAGCCAATCATAATTACTATAAAAGAAAGAAATAAAAAGAAACAGATTTTAAAACAGAAACGTAATACTCGCATGTCGTATTCACCCAATTTTATTATGCTAAAAAAAGAAAAATTTATTTGTATTTTTACCTCATTTTTAGTATAATGAATAGGAATTGGTGATTGTATGAACAAAGAACTAATAATAAATACTTATGAAGAAGAAATTTTATTATTTAAAGAAAATTTACTTGGAACTTTTAAAGATAATATATTAACTTATGAAAATGAAACAGATTCATTTAAGATAGACATAAATGACCATTCATTAGAAAAAGAAAACTTAGAAAGCATTTTAAACATAAAAAAAGAAAAAGCCATATTAACTTTAAAAGAATTAAATCATAGATTAGAAATCCCCATCCAAAAACATAACTTTCAAAATAAAGATAATAAAATAACAATAGAGTATCGTTTAGAAAGTCAAGAAAAAACCTTAAAAATAGAAATAGAAATGAGTGATTTATCATGAATTATACTATACATGATCTAGAAAAAAAAATAAAAAAGATTTTACAAGATAATAATTATCCAATAGAAGAAGTAACATTAAATCCATCTAATAGACCTGATTTAAGTGATTACCAATATAATGATGCTATGAAATTAGCTAAAATATATCATGATAATCCTATAAATATTGCAAATAAAATAGTACTATTACTAAAAGATTTTAAAGAATTTAAAGAAATAAATGTAGCCCCACCAGGATTTATAAACATAAAATTAAGTGATGAATTTTTAATAAACTTTGCGAATAATTCTTTAGAAAATATTACTTCAAATTATAATTTAGGAATTAAAAAAACAATATTTCTAGATTATGGCGGTCCAAATGTTGCCAAAGTACTTCACGTAGGTCATCTAAGAAGTGCAAACATAGGCCAAGCACTAAATAATCTTTGTAAAAGTGTTGGTGCAACTACAATTAGTGATATTCATTTAGGGGATTGGGGTAGACCTATGGGAATGGTAATCCTTGAAATTAAAACAAGATATCCCGACTTAGCCTACTTTAAAGAAGATTATGATGGAGAAGAGGTAGATTTCAATTTAACAAATGAAGATTTAATAGAACTTTATCCAACAGCAACAATAAAGGCCAAAGAAAATGAAGAAATTATGGAAGAAGCAAGAAAAATTAATTTAGAGCTTCAAAACAAACAAAAAGGATATTATGCTTTATGGAAAAAAATTGTAAAAATAAGTGTGAATGAAATAAAAAGCATTTATCAAGACTTAAATGTAGATTTTGATTTATGGGAAGGCGAATCTGATAATTTTGAATACATGGATGAACTTTTCAATTACTTATATAGTCAAAATATAATTACTAAAAGTAATGGAGCAGAAGTAATTGATATAAAAGAAGAACAAGATAAATTAGAAATGCCACCTTTAATTTTAGTAAAAAGTAATAAAGCCGTATCATATGAAGCAACAGATTTAGCAGCTATTTGGGAAAGAATGAAAAAATTTAATCCAGATGAAATATGGTACATAGTAGATAAACGTCAAGACTTACACTTCACTCAAGTATTTAGAGCGGCTTATAAAAGTAAAATGATAAATGAAAAAACAAAGTTAATCTTTAATGGCTTTGGTACCATGAATGGACCTGATGGCAAGCCTTTTAAAACAAGAGATGGAGGAGTAATGCCTCTATCAAACCTTTTAGAAAGTGTAACAGAAGAGTGCAAAAAAAGATTAATGGAAAATATTACTGAAAATAGACAAGAAATTGCTAAAACAATTGCTACCGCGGCAATTAAATATGCTGACCTGCTTCCATTTAGAACAACGGATTACAATTTTGATATCGAAAAATTTACTGATCTAAATGGAAAAACAGGAACTTATTTATTATATTCATGTGTAAGAATGAATTCATTGTTAAAGAAAGCCAAAGAAGCTAATATTGATTATAAAAATATAATAAGTCTAAAAACAGAAACTGAAAGAAAAATTATCATAACTATGTTAGACTTAAAGAAAATTATTAAAAGAAGTTATGAAAATTGTTCATTAAATGAAATATGTGAATATTTATATAAAATAACGAATCTATATAATAATTTTTATGCAGAAAATAAAATACTAACAGAGAAAAATTTAGAAACAAGATCTTCATGGCTAGCCTTAACAAAACTAATTTTTGATAACAATCAATACCTATTAAAAATATTAGGTATAAATATTCCTGAAAAAATGTAAATTAAGAATTGACAAATAATATAATCCATATTACAATTACAAAGACTTAATCACATATAAGAAGTTGAGTCATATAATGTTTACGAACGAAGGAGATATTTATGAAATTAAAAGATATACCAAAAGAAGAACTCGAAACCATGAATTACGACGACATTGCTTACATCATTTTAAGTGAAGAAAAGCAAAAAATGAAAATTAATGAATTGTTTCAAAAAGTATGTAATGCTTTAGAATTACCTGACCATATTTTTGAAGAAAAAATAGCAGACTTTTTTGAACTTTTAACAACCAATAAAAGATTTATTATGTTAGAAGATGGCTATTGGGATTTAAAAGAACTTCATAATCCTAAAGTAATTGTTGATGATGAAGATGATGATGAGCCACTTCTAAATGAAAATGATGAAATAAATGAAGAAGATATAATGGAAGAAGAAAGTGAAAAGGATATCTTTTATGATACAGATACAGATGATGATCTACCTGATGATGATTTAGAAGATTTAGTAGTAATTGATGTAGATGAAGATGAAGCAAACAGTTAATGTTTGTTTTTCTCTTTATTTATTGATATAATAGGAAAGAAAGGAAAGATTTTAATGTTTGAAAGACTAGATGCAATTGTAAATAAATATAATGAATTACAACGTGATTTAACAAATCCTGAAAATATGAATGATTATAACAAAATTAGAGCATTATCAAAAGAATCTAGTGATTTAGAAGAAACTGTAAAAAAATATGATGAATACAAAAATACATTAAAAGAAATAGAAGATGCTAAAATTTTAATGAAAGATGAAGAATTAAAAGAAGTAGCTAAAGAAGAACTAGATGCATTAAAAGAGAAACTAGAAAAAATAACCAAGGAATTAGAAATATTACTAGTTCCAAAAGATGAATATGATGGAAAAAATATCATTATGGAAATTAGAGGGGCTGCTGGAGGAGATGAAGCCAACATTTTTGCAGGAGACTTATACCGCATGTATTCTTATTATGCAGAAAAAAACGGATGGAAAATTGAAGAATTACATAGTGTAGAAGGAACAAGTGGTGGCTACTCTCAAGTAGAAATATTAATTAAAGGGGAAAATGTTTATAAAAAGCTAAAATATGAAAGTGGTTCTCACCGTGTTCAAAGAGTACCAGTAACAGAAACACAAGGAAGAGTACATACTTCAACTGCTACCGTTTTAGTAATGCCAGAAGTAGAAACTACAAATATAGACATCAAAGAAAGTGATATTAAAATGGATGTTTATCACTCTAGTGGAGCAGGTGGACAATCAGTTAATACTGCAAACTCAGCAGTAAGACTCACACATATTCCAACAGGCGTTGTTGTAACTTGTCAAACAGAACGTAGCCAATTACGCAACCGAGATAGAGCAATGGAATTATTAAAAATTAAAATTCAAGATGAAATTCGTCAAAAAGAAGAAAAAGAATTAGGAAATGAGCGAAAAAGTAAAATTGGATCAGGAGATAGAAGTGAAAAAATAAGAACATATAATTATCCTCAAAATCGTGTAACAGATCACCGCATAAATTTTTCTATCATGAGTCTAGATAGAGTAATGGATGGTGAATTAGAACCAATTATTGAAGCTCTTCAAACAGAAGATTTAAGACTTAAATTAGCAGGTGAATCTTTTGAATAAAATCGGCACAGCTGAATTAAAAGAATTATTAGAGAGTTATAAAGGAAATATTAAAGAAGCCAAAGAAAAGTTAAAAAGAAATTATCCAATTCAATACTTAATTGGATATGTAGATTTTTATAATTGTAAAATTTTTGTAGATGAAAATGTTTTAATTCCTAGATATGAAACAGAATATTTAGTTGAAAAAGCAATTAAGTTATTAAAAAAGAAAAATATAAAAACAGGAATTGATTTATGTACAGGAAGTGGAGCAATAGCAATCGCTTTAAAAAAAAATCTGGATATAAAAATAGATGCCTGTGATATTAGTAAGCCAGCTTTAAAAATAGCTAAAAAAAATGCTTTAGAAAATACTGTTGATGTTTTCTTTTTCAAAAAGGATATTTTAAATGATAAATTAAAAGGAAAATATGATTTTATTATATCTAATCCTCCCTATGTAAAAGAAAATGAATACACCTCCCCTGAAACAAAATATGAACCGTCTATTGCTTTATATGCTAAAGAAAATGGCTTAGAATTTTATAAAAAAATAATTGAAATAGCTCCTCACTTACTAAATAAAAAAGGAATTATTATCTTTGAAATCGGTGCAACTTTAGGAGACGAAATAAAAAAAATAGCTTTAAGCACTTATCCAAAAGCTAACATAATAATTGAAAAAGATTATAATAATTTTGATCGCTTTATGTTCATTGAAACATAAAGTTTTTTTATTTTCAATCCATTAATTCAAAAAATTCATAACTAAATCAATAATAATTTCCTTTTCTTTAGGATTAGATTCAGCAATAAGTAAAGTCAAAGCTACTAAAGTATTATTATCAATAACTTGATTATGATCTTTATATAAAATTTGATAATAATTTAAAAAATAAATAAACAAAGTAGCAGCAATTCTTTTATTACCATCAATAAACACATGATTCTTGACAATCATATATAAAAAATTTGCAGCTTTCTCTTCAATACTTTCATATACATATTTACCATCAAATGTTTGATAAATATTTCCTATTATTCCCTCTAATCCTTTATTTCTTTCTAAAGCAAATAAATTACTTTCCTCATTAAATCTCAATTTATTAATAATATCTAAACAATCTTCATATTTAATCTTACTATCACTATTATTTCCTTTAGGTTTAGATAAAACTTTATGATCATAATTATCTAATAAGTCTAAAGCTTTAGAATAAGTACCTATCACCTTTAAGATTTCTTTTGCATCACTATTATCTAACTTCTCATCAATTCTATTTGCAATCTCTATTAATTTAACTGTCTTTTCTAAACATTCTAATCTTTTCTCATTAATTGCATAACCCTTAATCATGTAATCTTTTAAAACATTATTTGCCCATCTTCTAAAAATAATGCCTTTATCTGATTTAACTCTATATCCAACACTCAATATCATATCTAAATTATAATATTCAACTTTTCTAGTTACTTCTCTTGATCCTTCTTTTTGAACTATCGCAAATTTTGCGACAGTTGGAATATCTTTTAATTCTTCATTTAAAGCATTATTAATATGCTTACCAATAGTTTTAATATCTCTATCAAATAACATAGCTAATTCTTGCCTATTTAACCACACAGTCTCATCCTTTATATTTACCTCTAATTTAACACTTTGATTTTCAAAAATAATTATTTCATTTTTCATCTTATAACCCTCCCCATAATAAAAACTTAATTTTTCAAATCATACATAATAGAAAATTTATTCAATATTTTATCATTTCTCTAATGTAATAAATAATTCATAACATTTCTTTTCCTTCCTTTCTAACATCACTATATAAAAAAGAAAGAAAAAAAGCAAATGGCTAATTTAATTAATTTCATTAGTAAAATCGATAGCTTTCCGTTAACCTTTAATAATATTTCATCTATCAAATCAATAGGATTAGTAAACTTTATATTTTTATTTAAAAATAATTCAAATACCAAAATAGTAACATTATTGTTGATTAATACTCAATAATAATGTATACTAGAAATATAACATAGATAATTATACGATAATAATATTGACAAGTTTTGAAAAATTTTGTCGAATTGCATGTAATAAGTCTAAAAGTATGTTATGATTCACAAGAAAAGAGGGAAAGGATGGAAATAGAAACTTTAAAGAAAAGCCATTTAACAAGAAATATTGTAATAGCTGTGGTATTAGTAGCGATTATTAGTGCAATTATTTTAACTTTTACTAGAGC
>ULRR01040895.1_pt1 | contig 27569 bp, 20 predicted proteins | sample 1955651 | NCBI WGS metagenome assembly ULRR01 (sample SAMEA4835688, study PRJEB28245) | human gut metagenome | biome: gut microbiome; material: fecal sample | place: Denmark | collected 2008
GGGCCGCGGCCACGACAAGCAGTCTAATCCAGGTATTCTTCACTTGCATTGTACTCCAAAATTCTCTCCAGCCCGCAATAGACCAGATTACAACTTGCAAATATCGTATTTTTAATTCTTTTCACAAAGTATTTCGCGTCTCCGCCGGTAAAAATTACGCACAAACCGTCGATTTGGGCCTCCATGCGGCGGATATACCCCTCGATTTCAAACGTCACGGAGTTCATCACCCCGCGCGTGACGGCCTCTTCGGTCGTCAGCCCCTGCAGCCCCTCCTCGTCGCTCGGGCGGCAGAGCGGCAGCGCCGCCGTGTGGTCGTGCAGGGCGCCGAAGCGGAGCTGCACGCCGGGCGAGATGCACCCGCCGCGATAGGTGGCGTCGGCCGTCACCAGGTCGATCGTCACGGCCGTGCCGAAGTCGACGATCAGCACGTTGCGACCCGGGAAGAGGACCGTGGCCCCCACGGCGGCGGCCAGCCGGTCGCGGCCCAGCGTCTGCGGCGTCCGGTAGACGTTGCGGATCGGCACGGGCGTCTGCGGCGTGAAGAGCAGCAGCGAGGAGACCCGTTCGCGCAGCCACGCCGCCACCTCGGGCATCTCGCCGCGCGTGGAGGAGAGGATCGCCCGCCGCACGCGGCCGCGCTCGAGCAGCCCGGCGACGGCCCCGGGACAAAACACCCCGTCGGCGTGCTCCTCCACGACGCGCCCCCGCTCCAGAAGGGCCGACTTGACGAGCGTGTTGCCTATGTCGACGATCAGATTCAAATCAGAGCTCCTTGAGGGTTTTCCACGCCTGCTCGACGTCTTTGATATTCCTAACGGTCATGGCGAGCCGATTATTGTGCTGCTTGAGCACAAATCGGTCGGGATGTTGCGTGACATGCCGCAGCATCGTCATGAAGACGTCGCTTTTATAAAAAGGAGAGTTCTCCTCGCCGACGAAGTGGACGATCATCAGTCCGTTCTTGACCTTGACGCGCTCCATGCCCAGGCGGATCGCCTCCCAGCGCAGGCGCACGACGTTGAGCAGCTCCCTGGCGGCGCGCGGCAGCGGACCGAAGCGGTCCTCGAGCCGGGCGGCGAAGGCCTCGAGGGCCTGCTCGTCCTTCGTCGAGTCGAGCTCGCGGTAGAGCTTCAGGCGTTCGGCCTGCTGGGCGACGTAGTCGTCGGGCAGCGAGGCCTCGACCTCGATCTCGATGTGGGCGTCGTCGATGAAGTGCATCTGCTCGACGACCTGCTGCGCCCCCTCGTCGAGGCCGGCGACCTGCAACCCTTCGGCACGCAGCTCGGCAATCGCCTCGTTCATGATCTTCTGGTAGGTCTCGAAACCGATGTCGGCGATGAAGCCGCTCTGCTCGGCGCCCAGCAGGTTGCCCGCGCCGCGGATGTCGAGGTCCTGCATGGCGATGTTGAAGCCCGAACCGAGGTCCGAGAACTCCTCGATGGCCCGCAGACGCCGCCGCGCATCCGAAGTGAGCAGCTCGTCGGGAGGCGTGAGCAGGTAGCAGTAGCCCTTCTGGTTCGAGCGTCCGACGCGGCCGCGCAACTGGTGCAGGTCGCTCAGGCCGAAGTTCTGGGCGTTGTCGACGATGATCGTATTGGCGTTCGGGATGTCGATGCCGTTCTCGACGATCGTCGTCGAGATCAGCACGTCGAACTCCCCGTAGATGAAGTCCATGACGAGTTTCTCGAGCTGCTCGGGGGGCATCTTGCCGTGGCCCACCCCCACGCGGGCCTTCGGGCAGAGGCGCGTGACCATGCCCTGGAGCATCGGCAGGTCCTCGACGCGGTTGTGGACGAAGTAGACCTGCCCGCCGCGCGCCAGCTCCGTCTCGATGGCGTCGCGCACGATCTCCTCCGAGAAGACGTGCGACTCGGTGAGGATCGGCTGCCGGTTGGGCGGGGGCGTCGAGATGACCGAGAGGTCGCGCGAGCCCATGAGCGAGAATTGCAGCGTCCGCGGGATGGGCGTTGCCGTGAGCGTCAGCGTATCGACCGAGACGCTCATCTCGGTGAGCTTCTCCTTGGCCGCGACGCCGAACTTCTGCTCCTCGTCGATGATGAGCAGCCCCAGGTCGCGGAAGCGAATCTGCTTGCCCAGCATCTTGTGCGTGCCGATGAGGATGTCGATGCGCCCGGCGGCCAGGTCCTCGCGGATCTGCGCCACCTCGCGGGCCGTCTTCGTGCGGTTGAGGTATTCGACCCGCACCGGGAAGTCGCGCAGCCGTTCGGTGAAGGAGCGGTAGTGCTGCAGCGCGAGGATCGTCGTCGGCACGAGCACGGCGACCTGCTTGCCGTCGACGGCGGCCTTGAAGGCGGCGCGGATCGCCACCTCGGTCTTGCCGAAACCCACGTCGCCGCAGATGAGCCGGTCCATCGGCTGGTCGGACTCCATGTCGCGCTTCACGGCCGCCGTCGCGGCCTGCTGGTCGGGCGTATCCTCCCAGCGGAACGACGCCTCGAGCTCGTGCTGCAGGTAGCTGTCCGGCGAAAAGGCGTAGCCCTTCGAGGCCTTGCGCTTGGCGTAGAGGGCGATGAGCTGGCGCGAGATGTCCTTGACGGCCTTCTTCGTGGCGTTCTTGAGCTTCTGCCAGGCCCCCGTGCCGAGCTTGTAGACCTTCGGCGGCTCGCCGTCACCCGACTTGTAGCGCGAGATGCGGTGCAGCGAGTGGACGTTGACGAAGAGCACGTCGCCGTCCTTGTAGACGAGCTTGATCGCCTCGTGCGTCTTGCCGTTCTCGTTGATCTTCACCAGTCCGTCGAAGCGGCCGACGCCGTGGTCGATGTGCACGACGTAGTCGCCCGGGCGCAGCTGGTTGAGCTCGGCGACGGTCATCTGCTCGTCGCGCCGGATCTCGCCGTTGATGCGGTAGCGCTGATAGCGGTCGAAAATCTGGTGGTCGGTATAGAGGCAGAGCTTCAGGTCGTTGTCGACGAAGCCCTCGTGCAGCGTGATGGAGAGCGGCCGCACGACGGCCTGCCCGCGGCCGATCTGGTGGAAGATGTTTTCGAGGCGCTCCATCTGCGCCTTGTTCTCCGAGAGGATGCGCGTCTCGTACCCGCGCAGCGAGTTGCGGATCATGTCGTCGGCCAGCATCTCGAAGTTCTTGTTGAACTTGGGCTGGGGGGCCGTCGAGAAGCGGATCGTCGCAGCGGCGGGGCGCTCCGCCAGGTTGTCGCGCAGGAGGAAGAGCCGGCAGGGGGCCATGTCGGCGAGCAGGCCGTTGCGCGAGGTCAGCAGCTCGTCGATCGTCTCGGGCTGCTCCATGTCCTGCAGCGTGCGGCGCCGCACGTCGTTCACGCGCCGCAGCACATAGTCGGCGTCGTAGAACCAGCAGGCGAGCTCCGCCCCGGCGAACTGCACGAGCGAGACGCGCGCGGCGGCACCGGTCCGCGGGCCGCTCAGGTCGGGGATGATCTCCACGCCGTCGAGCCGGTCGGCCGAGAGCTGGCTCGAGATGTTGAAGCGGCGGATCGAGTCAACCTCGTCGCCGAAGAAGTCCAGACGGTAGGGTTTGCTCTCCGAGTAGGAGAAGACGTCGACGATGCCGCCGCGCACGGAGTACTGGCCCGGCTCGTAGACGAAGTCCACGCGCGTGAAGCCCGCATCGACGAGCGCTCCGACGAGCACCTCGATCGAGATGCGGTCGCCCACGTGCACGGGGATCGTTCCCCGGCGCATGACCTCGGCGTCGGCAACCCGCTCGGCCAGTGCCTCGGGGTAGGTGCAGACGACGAGGTAGTCGCCCTTCGCGCCGCCGAACGACCGCACGGCGCGCATCGTCGCCGTGCGCTGCACGACCCCCTGCGCATCCTCGGCGCCGTAGGCCGCCGAGCGCTTGTAGGCCGAAGGGAAGAAGCAGACGCGCGTCTCGTCGAGCAGGTTGTAGAAGTCGTTGAGCAGGTAGGCCGCGGCGTCGCGGTCCTCGGCGACGAAGAGGTGGATGCCCCCCACGCGGGCCACGGCCGCGGCGGCATAGAACGAAAGGGCCCCGCCGACCAACTCTTCGAGATGGACGGTCGCGGTGTGTTTTTCATATTCGCGGCACAGCTGCCCGAGGCTCTTCGCCCCGGCGGCATACTGCGCCAGCTCTTCGCGTGCAGTCATTGGTCTGCTGTCGGATAAGTCCGCGTCGCCGTCGACGGGCTGCGCCGCACCCCGCGGAAGGCCGCCGGAGCCGCACACGCGCCGCGCGCTGCGCACTCCCCGCTTTCACCTCCTCCCGGCATGCGGCGCCCGCGCCCTGCGGCACGCAGCGTCACTTCTGGATCAGGTCGTTGTCCTTGCGGTCGTGGTAGTGCACCTCGACGATGCCGATGCTCTGGTCCTCGGCGATGCGGATGCGCACCTTGTACTTCCACTCCCAGCGGCGGCGCAGCGACCACAGCCCCTTCTTGAGGAACGAGGCCACGTAGGGGCTGACCACCAGTTTGATGTATTTGTGTCCACGGTCCTGCGTGAGGAACGAGATCTGGTTCTCGATCTTCTTGTCCAGGACCACCGTGGGTTCGATCTTGCCCGTGCCGTTGCACGTGGGGCAGACGTCCGAGACGCTCTCCACGGCCACCGGGCGCACGCGCTGGCGCGTGATCTGCATCAGGCCGAACTTCGTGAGCGGCAGCACCGTGTGCTTGGCCTTGTCGGTGGCCATCAGGCGGACCATTTCGTCGTAGAGCGCCTGCTTGTTCTGCGCCTTGTGCAGGTCGATGAAGTCGATGATGACAATGCCGCCCAGGTCGCGCAGACGCAGCTGCCGCGCGATCTCCTTCGCTGCGGCCAGGTTCACGTCCATGGCCGTCTGCTCCTGGTTGTCCTCGGCCTTCGTGCGGTTGCCCGAGTTGACGTCGATGACGTTCATGGCCTCCGTGTGCTCGATGATGAGGTAGGCGCCGCGCTTGAGCGAGACGTACTTGGCGAAGAGCGACTTGATCTGCTTCGAGATGTCGAAGTTGTCGAAGATCGGCACGTTGCCCTTGTAGAGCTTGACGATCTTCTCCTTCTCGGGCTCGATCTGCCGGATGTAGTTGCGGATTTCGTTGTACATTGCCTCGTCGTCGACGGCAATCTGCGAGAACGATCCGTTGAGCGAGTCGCGGATGATCGTGTTCGCCCGGTTCATCTCGCTCATGAGCTGTGCGGGCACCGCGGCCACGTTCTTCTTGATCGCCGCGCAGGTCTTGCGCCAGCGGTCGATCTGCGTCTGGATGTCGTGCTCGATATCCTCGTCCTTGGCCTCCATGGCTGCCGTGCGGATGATGACGCCGAAGTTCTTGGGCAGCACGGCCGCCGCAATGCGCTTCAGACGCTTCTTCTCGTCGGCCGAGCGGATCTTCTGCGAGAGAAAGACCTTCGACGAGAAGGGCACGAGCACGACGTTGCGCCCGGCCAGCGAGATGTCCGACGTCAGGCGGGGCCCCTTGGTCGAGATGGCCTCCTTGGCTACCTGGACCATGATCTGCTGCCCGACCTGGAGGTAGTCCCCGATCTTGCCGTTCTTCTCGACGGGCGGCTCGAGCTTCATGCTCTCGACGCGCATGCCCCGCTTGCCGGGCTGCTGCGAGGCGACGAGCTTCTGCAGCGAGGGGAACTGCGTTCCCAGATCGAGGTAGTGGATAAAGGCGTCCTTTTCGTGTCCTATGTTGACGAATGCCGCGTTCAGACCCGGCATGATCTTGCGTACCTTACCGAGGTAGATGTCCCCCACGGCGAAGCCCGTCTGGCAGCGCTCCTTGTTGAGCTCGACGAGCACCTTGTCCTCGCACAGGGCGATGGATATCTCGGTGGGGTTGACGTTTACGATTAGTTCTCTGTTCATTTATATATCGCGTGTCGCACGCCGCACGGCGGGTGCGATCCATTGAAAAAAGGGTTTGGGGCCGCCTGTTGGGATGGAGTGACGGCGAACTCCAATGTTGGAATGGAGCGTGTCCCGGGGGCAGTCCGGACACGGCGGTGGGAGGTGCGGGCGGCACCCGGCAACTCCCGGAATCGTAAAACTTTAATAAATAGGTAAAGCTAAAAGAGCTCCGAGCCCCTTTAGCTTTAACCTGTCGTTCAGCACGAAAGTGCTACCCTACTTTTTCTTGTGACGGTTCTTGCGAAGACGTTTCTTACGCTTGTGGGTAGCCATCTTGTGACGCTTATGCTTCTTTCCGTTTGGCATAATCCTTAAAATTTTAGAGGTTCTTTACTTATTTTACTTCACCTTCGCAGCAAAGCTCTTCGCGGGCTTGAAAGCGGGGATGTTGTGTTCGGGAATCGTGATGGTCGTATTTTTCGAGATATTGCGGGCAACCTTCTTGGCGCGCTTTTTCACGATGAAGCTGCCGAAGCCGCGAAGATAGACGTTGTTGTTGTTGGTCAGCGACGTCTTGATGCTCTCCATGAAAGCCTCGACGATGGCCTGCACCTGCACCTTCTCGACACCGGTGCTCTTAGCGATTTCGCTTACGATATCTGCCTTTGTCATGTCTTTATTGTATTAAAAATTAAACTCATCCACCCACTTGGGACTGCAAATATACGTTTTATTTGTATTTTAGCCAACAAACCGCAATTTTTTTTCGCGATTTTCAACCGCACGCTACGCACAGTCACACAACGGAATAACAAATATCGGGCTAAACCCGGCCGCGAACCGGCACAAAATGCTCCGACAGCCGGAAAAACGGCGGCCCCGATTCCGCCGGAAACAGACAACAGACTACGAATCAATATTTTGCCGCTCCGCCTGCAAGATAATCGCGCCGCCACCCAATAAAGCGCGCGGTTTTTGCGTTTAGAATAAAAACACTATTTTTGCAAACGCTAAATCCGACAGTATGGTCAAGATACTCTGGGTCGACGACGAAATCGAGCTGCTCAAGCCCCACGTGCTCTTCCTCAAGCAGAAGGGCTACGAGGTCGATACCTGCAACAACGGCTACGACGCCATCGACATGGCCTCCGAGGAGGCCTACGACCTGATTATCCTCGACGAGATGATGCCCGGCATGACGGGACTCGAGACGCTCCCCAAGATCAAGGAGATCCGCCCCACAACCCCGGTCATCATGGTCACCAAGAGCGAGGAGGAGAACATCATGGACAAGGCCATCGGCTCGAAGATCGCCGACTACCTCATCAAGCCGGTGAACCCCAACCAGGTGCTGCTTTCGATCAAGAAGAACGTCCACTCGCAGCAGCTCGTCACCGAGCAGACGACGGCCGACTACCGTTCGGAGTTCGGGCGCATCTCCGCCTCGCTGCAGATGGCCGAGACGTTCCAGGACTGGTGCTCGCTCTACCGCCGCCTGACGGCCTGGGAGATCGAGCTCGACGACTCGACCGACCAGAGCATCAAGGAGGTGCTCACCTACCAGAAGAGCGAGGCCAACCAGGAGTTCTGCAAGTTCGTGCGCCGCAACTACTACCACTGGATCAACCGCCGCTCGGACGACACGCCCGTCATGTCGCACACGCTCATGCGCTCGAAGATCTTTCCCGTGGCCGACGAGAGCCGCAAGACCACGCTGCTGCTCATCGACAACTTCCGCTACGACCAGTGGCGGGCGATCTCGTCGCTGCTGCGCGGCTACTACGACGTCGTGCAGGACGACTTCTACTGCGCCATCCTGCCCACGGCCACGCAGTACGCCCGCAACGCCATCTTCGCAGGACTGATGCCGCTGTCGATCGACCGTCTGATGCCGGGCAAGTGGCTCAACGACAACGAGGAGGGCGGCAAGAACCAGTACGAGGAGGAGTTCCTGCGGCGGCTGATGACCCAGAGCGGCAAGCAGTGGAAGTTCTCCTTCGACAAGCTCGTGCGTCCGGAGCAGGGACGCCGGCTCGTGGACAACATCCAGAAGGTCTACGACGCCGACTTCTCGGTCATCATCTACAACTTCCTGGACATCCTCTCGCACGCCCGCACCGAGACCGACATCATCCGCGAGCTGACCGAGGACGAGGCGGCCTTCCGCTCGCTCACGCGCTCGTGGTTCGAGCATTCGGACCTCTACACGATCCTCAAGCTGCTCTCCGAGCGCGGCCACACGGTGGTCATCACCTCGGACCACGGCACGATCCGCGTCGACAACCCCGTGAAGGTCACCGGCGACCGCGAAACCTCGACCAACCTGCGCTACAAGACGGGCCGCAACCTCGCCTACAACTCGCGCGAGGTCTACGAGGTGCTCAAGCCCGAGGACATCCAGCTGCCGTCGAGCAACCTGACGTCGAGCTACATCTTCGCCTACAATTCGGACTTTCTGGTCTACAACAACGACGCCAACCGCCACATCCGCTACTACCGCAACACGTTCCAGCACGGCGGCATCTCGATGGAGGAGATGATCGTGCCGTTCATCGTGCTCAAACCCAAACAGTGACAACCGAAAACACACACGCATGAAAACCATCCATATCACCGACCGGGACGAGCTGCCGCAGGTGGCCTCGGCCATCATCGCGGCACTGGGACGCCGCACGGTCGTCGCCTTCCGCGGCGAGATGGGCGCGGGCAAGACCACGCTCATCCGCGAAATCGCCGCACAGCTCGGCGCCACGGACACCGTGACCAGCCCAACGTTCGCCATCGTCAACCAGTACAGGGGGTCGGGCAACCGCCGCATCTACCACTTCGACTTCTACCGCATCGACGACCTGCGCGAGGCCTACGACTTCGGCTACGAGGAGTACTTCTACTCGGGGGACCTCTGCCTGGTGGAGTGGCCCGAGAAGATCGAGCCGCTGCTGCCCGAGCACACGATGAACGTGCGCATCACGGTCGACAGCGAGACGGCCCGCACCTTCGAGATCGACTGACGCGCCGACGACGCCACAAACGGACGGAAGAGTCTTCGCATCGGACACTCTTCCGTCCGTTTGCATGCGGCATTGCGTCCGCCTGCGCCCCCTTCACGCAATGCCGAAGTGCCGGGGAGGACGAGCCGTGACGCTTTCTGCTCCGAAAACGGCATTTTCATTTGCCGCGGCACACGACATTTCGTATCTTTGCCGCCGGAACAGAGACCCGCTCCCATGAAAAAAGCCCTTAAAATCACCCTCCGGATCGTGCTTGCCGTGCTCGCGCTGGCACTCGTCGCCTTCCTGCTCGTCCGCTTCGTCTTCCACAAGCAGCTGGCAGAGCGACTGTACAACATCCAATACCGCGAACGCGTCGCCCTGCTGCGCGATGGCGGGGAATATGCCCCCGATACCCTCTCCTACCGCTTCCGCTACCTGCAGGATACGGCCGACGCACGGCGCATCCGCGAATACTTCCGGCTCGACACGCTCACCGATCCGGCCGCTGCGACCTGGGACCGTGCTCTTGCGCTGGCCCGCTTCGTAGCCCGCAACATTCCCCACGCCAACCAGCAGAACTACCCCCAGGTGTGCACGGCCGTCGGACTGTGGGAATACACACGCACGGTAGAGCCCGCCTTCAACTGTCGCCTGCACGCCATCCTGCTGCACGAGCTGCTGCTGGCCGAAGGGATCACCAACCGTTTCGTGACGTGCCTGTCGGCCGACTCGCTCGATCACGACTGCCACGTCGTGAACGTCGTCTGGCTGCCCGAACGGCAAAAGTGGGCGATGCTCGACTCCGACATGCAGGCCTGGGCCGAGGATGAGACGGGCACGCCGCTGTCGCTGGCCGAGATGCGTGAACACAGCCTCCACGGACGCGAGATCGTCTACCGTCCGCTGCTCGACCGCGAAAAAGATTTCGACTACTACCGCGCCTACTGGGCCAAGAACCTCTACTGGTTCGAGTGCTGGGAGACAACGGGCTACGGGCGCGAAAACAACAACCCGATCTACGCGGGCCGCAGCCGCATCATCGCGCTGCTGCCGCCGGACTTCGGCGGCTTCTCCCTGCGGCCGACCGACGTGCGGACCTCGGACGACGGGCGTTTCTGGGCAGCACCCGAATCCCTCACCACAGAATAAAAACCTTACCTCACACCCATATGCAGGAATACATCTCCAAACAGCATCAGATTCTCCGCCCCGCGGAGCAGATTTACGCCGTCATCAGCCGCTTCGACAACCTGACGCCCGCCCTGGCGGACCGCGTCGAGGAGTGGCAGGCCACCGAAGAGCGCTGCTCGTTCAAGGCCAAGGGCTTCACCGTGAAGCTCCGCATGGAGGAGCGCATCGCCCCCAAGCACGTGAAGATCGTGGGCGACGAGGGCGGCGTCCCGATGGACTTCGCCTTCTGGATCCAGCTGCACAAGGTCTCCGACACGGACACGCGCCTGCGGGTGGTGCTGCACATCGACCTGAACATGATGATGCGGATGATGATCGGCTCGAAGCTGCAGGGGGCCGTCGACCAGATCGCCGAAGGCATCGCCCGGGCGATGAATGCCGCCCCGCAGTACTGATCCGACACCCGTTCGGCCGGTCACACCCCCACCGGGATATTCCAACCGGAACACACCGACCCGAGCGAAACACTCCGACCCGAACAGACAAAAAAAGCGACCCGCACCAATTGACGGGTCGCTTTTTTATTGTGGAATACGCGGCACCACGGTCCAGTGAAGGGCCGAATACCGCTCGGGGCTACTTCCGCATGGCGCGGGCGACGCAGCGGATCGTCGGGAAGGCCTCGCGCACGTGCCCGGCGGCCTCGTCGGGCGTACACCAGACGACCTGCTCGATCCCCTCCTCGGTCTGGGGCCGCAGCGCCGACGTTGCCGTCGTGCGCAGCTCGAACCAGTGGGTGCGCTTCAGCTCCCAGCGCGCCGTCTTCGGGAACCAGTAGGCATGCAGCGTCTCGCACAGCGGCCGCACGACACGCGCCGCAACGCCCGTCTCCTCGGCAATCTCGCGCTCGGCACACGCCTCGAGGCTCTCGCCCGGCTCGACATGCCCTTTGGGCAGGTCCCAGCGTCCGTTGCGGTGGATCATCAGCCAGGACCCCTGCGCATCGACCACCACGCCGCCGGCCGCCTCCACGGCCGTGAACTCCGCGGCAAAGGCGGCAAAGGCCGCATCGGGATCGTCCGCAACGACGGCGACGGTGTTGTTCGTTTCGAGAATTTTCCCTATCTTCGTCCGGCTGACGGGGCCGTCGGAGACCGCGACAACGACACGGTCGGTCCCGGCGGGTGCGGTCCGCGTGAAAATCACGGACTTGTCGGCAAAATAGACGGTATGCTCCATGTCCGGAAAAATTTTGGAACAAAAATACGAATAAATGGGAAAACCTCAACGAAAATGAAAAAAATCCTCCTGATGATGGCTATTGCAGCTTTGGGACTCGGGGGCTGCGACGAGCGGCCCAAGCCCCTTACGATCGACAACGCCCTGACGGCCGAGGAGATCGCCGCCGGACGTCTGACGCCCGAAGTGATGTGGAAGATGGGCCGTGCGGGCTCGTCGTCGCTCTCGGCCGACGGCAGCCGCCTGCTCTACACCGTGACGCACTACAACATGGCCGAGAACCGCGGCGTGACGGCCGTCTACGTGCAGGAGATGGCCTCGGGCGCCGTGCACCAGCTCACCGACTTCGCGTCGAACAACTCGTCGCCCGCCTGGTCACCGGACGGCAGCCGCATCTACTTCCTCTCGGACCGCAGCGGCTCGTCGCAGGTCTGGGTGATGGATGCCGACGGCGGCAACGCCACGCTCGTGACGGGCAAGGGCGGCAGCGAGGGCATCCCCGACGTCGAGGGCTTCGGCATAAGCCCCGACGGCAAACACATCTGGTGGGTGCAGGGCGTGCAGCCGGCTGGTGTGGCCATCCGCTCGTCGGACCGCTACAAGGACATGGACAAGTCGAAGGCCCGCATCTACGACGACCTGATGGTCCGCCACTGGGACTACTGGGACGAGGGAACCTACCGCCACATCTTCGTCGGCGAACTGGGCAAGGGGCTCGTCACCTCGGGCCGCGACATCATGCCCGATGCGGCATGGGACGCCCCGCTGGCCCCCTACTTCGACATGGCCGAGATCGCCTGGAACCACGCCGGAACGCAGCTGGCCTATACCTGCAAGCCGCTGACGGGCACGGCCTACGCCGTATCGACCGACTCGGACATCTTCATCTACGACCTGGCCACGGGCCGGACGCAGAACATCTGCAAGCCGGCAAGCCGGCCGGCGGGTGAGACGGCCGCCGCCGGCGACATGCCCGGCTACGACAAGTATCCCGTCTGGTCGCCCGACGACTCGAAGATCGCCTTCCGCTCGATGCGCCGCGCGGGCAACGAGTCGGACAAGGAGCGGCTGTTCGTCTACGACTGCCGCACGGGCCGCATGGAGGACCTGACGGCCGAATTCGACTACAACGCCATGAACGTCGTCTGGGAGGGCAACGACCGGCTGTGGTTCATCGCCCCGATCGAAGCCACGCACCAGATCTGCCGCGTGCAGGTGCCCTCGGCGACGGCCGAGCACCCGGCGGCCGAGGTCGAGGTGCTCACCTCGGGCGACCACGACATCAACGCCTTCACGATGGGCGGCGGACGCATCGTCGCCGAGATGACCAAGATCTCGATGGCCACGGAGTTCTTCGACGTGAACCCCGAGGACGGCCGTCTGACGCAGATTTCGGCCATCAACAAACCCATCTACGACCACATCCGCATGGGCGAGGTGCAGAAGCGCTGGGTCAGGACCACCGACGGCAAGCAGATGCTCACGTGGGTCGTGCTGCCGCCCGACTTCGACCCCGCGAAGAAGTATCCCGTGCTGCTCTACTGCCAGGGCGGCCCGCAGCGCGTCGTCTCGCAGTTCTGGAGCTACCGCTGGAACCTCGAGCTGATCGCCTCGGGCGGCTACGTCGTCGTAGCGCCCAACCGCCGCGGCCTGCCCTCGTTCGGGCAGGAGTGGCTCGACCAGATTTCGGGTGACTACTCGGGTCAGAACATCCGCGACTACCTCTCGGCCATCGACGACGTGGCGGCCGAACCGTGGGCCGACCGCGACCGCATGGGGTGCGTGGGCGCCTCCTACGGCGGCTATTCGGTCTACTTCCTGGCCGGCTGCCACGACAAGCGCTTCAAGGCCTTCATCGCCCACTGCGGCATCTTCGACTTCGACTCGATGTACGGCGAAACGGAGGAGCTGTGGTTCGTCAACAACGACTACGGAGGCCCCTACTGGGACAAGACGAACGCCACGGCCCAGCGCTCCTACGCCAACTCGCCGCACCGCTTCGTCGACCGGTGGGACACGCCGATCCTGATCATCACCGGCGAGAAGGACTACCGCATCCCCTACACGCAGTCACTCGAGGCCTTCACGGCGGCGCGCGTGCGCGGCATCCCGGCGCGTCTGGTCTCGTTCGAGGACGAGGCCCATCAGGTCTTCCGCCCGCAGAACTCGCTCGTCTGGAACCGCGAATTCTTCGGCTGGCTCGACAAGTACGTCAAGCAGGAGTAACCCCTCCGCGCAACCAGGCTTCAGAGGCCGGACGACCTTTTTCCGGGCACAGGGAGCCGCCCGCCCGACCCGCCGCACGGCCTCGGGACTCCGCGCGCACGCCGCACCCGGACGCATCTTCAGGAGTACGCCGCAGGGGCCGTCACCGGAAGACCGACACCCTGATCCGGTCCCTCCGCCGCCCGCCTACACACATGGAAGCAGAGCCGGTTCCGGAGGCCGGAAAACAGGCCGGACAACGACCAACAGAACAACATCGGCACCGTTTTCATGATGAAAAACACGGTGTTCGTTGAATTTATTTTCCCGAAAGGGCGGCGATCCCTATTTTTGCACACATTCGGACAAGAGCGTACAACCTATTCCATACATATATGAAATTCAGGACAACCCTGTTCGCACTGCTTCTGCTCGCCGCCTCGTGCTCCAAGACCGCGGAGCCCGGGGTGCACCCCGAAGCAGGCACTCTTCGTGTGACCGTCGGTTCCGGTCCCCGGCTCGACATCACCGCCGACACGCGCACCGCACTCGGTGACGACGGCACAACGGTCCGCTGGTGTGACGGAGACGAAATCGCCCTGTGGGCGCTCGACGGCGCAGGCGCCGAGGCCTTCTCCGCCCGGCCCTTCTCCCTGTGGCACTACAACGCCTCGTTCGGCGACGCCCGCTTCCGCGGCGACATTCCGCAGCTCGAGGCCGGCGAGTACACCTACCTGGCCGTCTCGCCCCGCCCCGCAGCGGTCGAGGGGACGCGCGCCGCGTATGAGATTCCGGCCGTGCAGAGCGGCGCATTCGACGGCGCCTGCGACGTCATGGTCGCCACACCCGTCACGGCGCAGGCCCTCGTCGAGGGGGACAATAGCGATGCCGTGCGCTTCGACTTCGCGCACAAGGTGCACGTGCTGAAGATCCGCTTTGCCGAGAACCGCCTCGCCGAGCCCGTCACGCGGCTCGAGATCGCCTTTCCGCAACCCGTCGCAGGCCGTCTGACGGTCGACGCCGCCGATGCGCAGGCCGCCCCGGAGCTGACCGACGGCAGCAACACGCTGACGCTGCGCTTTCCCGAACCGCTGGAGATTACGACCGAAAGCCAACCGGTCGTCTACGCCGTGATCGCCCCGGTCGACATCCCCGCCGACGGGCGGATCACCCTGACGGCCTACGGCGCGGGCAGCCAGTCGAAACCCGCCACGCTCGAGGGCCGGCTCTTCGCCGAGGGCCACACAACCCCCCTCGCGCTGCACATTCCCGAGGCGGACAAGGTCTCCACGACGCTGCGCCTGCACCTGGAGAACACGGGCGAGGAGACGCTCGGCGAGCGCATCGACTCGTTCACGCTCTCGACCGACATCGAAGGGGTGCTCTTCGACAACGGCACGCAGAGCCACACCTTCGCCGTGACGGGCGCAGACGACTACGACCTGCCCTTCGAGCACTTCCCCGAGGCGCTGCAGGGACAGACCCTGACGGTGGCCTACGAATCCGAGAACGCCCTTCTCTACCGCACCGTCACGCTGCCCGCCACCCTGAACGAGGGTCAGGTCAACGAGGTCGCCACGCCGCTGTCGGTTCCCTACCTGCTCGAGGAGAGCTTCGACAACGTGCCGGGCTTCGACTACAACGCCGGCAACAGCACGTCGGCAACCTCCAGCGGGAGCAGCACCGCCAAGCAGCTCTCCGAATACGGCATGGCCGAAGGGTGGAGCGGCGCCCGCTGCGGCGTCGAGGCCGGCAAGGCGATGCGCATCTGCTGCCGCAACGAATACGCCGGATCGTTCGGCATCTACGTCCACGGCACCTACCACGGCCGCGTCGACTCACCCGCTCTGACGGGCATCCGCGACGGCAAGAGCCCGAACATCCGCATCACGTTCAACTACGCCTTCAACCGCGCCTGCAACACCGGCGGCACGAACCAGCCCTACCTGGCCTTCGGCGTCACCGACGACGAGAACCGCAACACGGTCGGCACGTCGAGCCCCGGCAGCGAGTACTATACGTGGAACATCCCCGGCGCACTGCTCACCGATCTGACGGGCGAGCTCTCGGGATCGTTCGACAACATCCCGCTTGGCGGCGAGAGCGCTCCGCTGCGCATCGAGGGGGCAGTCAACACGCAGCGCCTGGTCTGGGAGGTCTACATGAAGGACAAGGAGACGGGCAGCGGCTTCACCCGCAACACGATGAGCAACAACTGGGTCTACATCGACAACATCCGCGTCTCCATCGACAAATAAACGAGCAGCCATGAAACGATATTTCGCATACATCATCGCCGCGGCGGCACTCGCCGCCGGATGCTCCGAGCAGGAGGAGGGCGCCGCAGGCAAGGGCTTCGGACGCCTCGAGATCAGGACGGCGGCCGACGCCGGGATCGTCACGCGGGCCGTCCCGACGCCCGACGCCGGAGCCTTCTCCCTGACGCTCACGGGCGACGGCTACGAGGGACGCTGGCCGAGCGTCGACGCCTTCGCGCAGTGCGACACGATCTTCCGCGAGGGAACCTACACGGCCCGCATCGCGTGGGGCGACCCCGCGGCCGAAGGGGCCGACAAGGTCTGCTACGCCGGCGAGCAGCGGTTCACGCTGCAGGCCCGCCGCACCAACACGGTATCCGTGACGGCCACGGTGGCCAACTCGCAGACGCGCGTCCGCACCACGGAGCAGTTCCGCAACTACTTCCACGACGCGCACTTCACCGTCCGCACCGGGGCCGGCAACACCTTCGAGTTTGCGGCCGAGGGCGGCGAGGCGGTCTTCGTGCAGGCCGGGACGGCGCTCCGCGTGAACGGCACGGCCCGCCGCCAGAGCCAGACCGGCACGGACGAGGGACCGGAGGTAAGCTTCTCGGCCACGCTCGACGGCGTGACGAAGGCCCGCACGTGCCACACCTTCACCTTCGACGCCTCGCAGGCGGGCAGCGTAACGGTCACGATTCTGCTCGACGAGGGCGAGCAGGTCATCGCGCCCGTCGAAATCGAACTCAACGACGACGCCATCTACAACGAACAATAAACAGACACGATATGAAAATCCTTACCAAGACTTTGGCAGCCATGGCCGTTGCGGCGATGCTCGCAACGGGCTGCATCAAGGAGGAGCCGAACTACCGGCAGAACGTCACCGGCGGCACCGACGGCACGCAGAGCGCCGTAGGCTACCTCTCGCTCGAGGGGCTCTCGATGCGCGTCATCTACGACGCCGAGACCGAAACCCGTCCCGACGACACGGCCAACGAGACGCAGCGTCCCTCGACGCGCGCCGACGAGACGCAGCCCGCCGTCGACGACTTTCTCGTGGAGATTCTCGACGCCGAGGGCAAATCGGTACTCAAGCAGACCTACGGCGAGCTGAAGACGGCATTCGCCGGGGCCGACAACCGGCTGGAGCTGCCCGTGGGCAGCTACACGATGCGCGTGCGCTCGGAGGAGGAGACCGCCACGCCCGCCGCGGCGTGGGAGCACCCCGTCTACGGCACGACGGTCGAGGTGCCGATCCGCAAGAACGAGGCGACGTCCGTGGGCGAGGTGGTCTGCAAGCTGCAGAGCATCAAGGTCACGGTGCTGTGCTCGGCGGACCTGGCGGCCAAGCTGACCGACGACACGGCGTCGACCGTCTCGCTGGGCGACGCCTCCATGACCTTCGCGCTCGATGAGACCCGCGCGGCCTACTTCCTGCCGCAGGAGGAGAGCAACACGCTCGAATTCAGGCTCACGGGCAAGTTTGCCGACACGCAGGAGCCGACCGACTTCTCGAAGACCATCACGGGCGTGAAGGCCGGGCAGTGGCGCAAGATCGCCCTGGTGATCTCCCACGCCGACAAGGGAGACATCCAGCTCGACATCACGGTCGACAACTTCGTCGAGGACGAGGAGATCGTCGTCGACGGCACGGACGGCTCCGAAGAGCCCGGCATCGAGGAGCCCGGGACCGATCCCGATCCGGAACCCGATCCGGAACCCGGCACCGGCGCAACCATCGTCTGGAAGGAGTACGACATCGACAGCCAGCAGACCGTGACGGCCGACATGCGGATCGAGATCGACGTCACCGCACCGAAGGGCATCCGCTCGTTCGTCGTCAGCATCGAGTCCGCGACGCTGACCCCGCTGCTGCCGACCATCGGCCTGCCCGCACAGTTCGACCTCTGCCAGATCGATGACCCGCAGCTTCAGGCGCTGCTGGGCAACTCGATCGAGGAGGGCGGCCTGGGCTTCCCGATCAACGACAAGGTCCGCAACCAGACCTACGTCCCCTTCTCGATCACCTACTTCGTGCAGATGCTGGTCAACATTCCCGGCGAGCACAACTTCAAACTCGACGTCACGGACAACGAGGGCGTGACGGTCTCGAAGACCGTGCAGCTGCTCACGCCGACCCGATAAACCCCGCACGCCATGAAACACGCATTTTCATACGCCGCCGCCGTGTGCTGCCTGCTCGCCGCCGTCTCCTGCTCGAAGTCGGAGACCGACGACGCCATCCGCGGCACGCGCGGCACGATGGAGCTGACCGTCGCGGGCACGCGCAGCGACTCGCCGAGCGGGGAGTACGACCCGCTGCAACACCTCTCGGTCCGCATCTATGACGACAAGGGAGCACTGCTGCGCCGCTACACGTCGCAGGAGGGCATTCCCGAGCGCTACGAGCTGCTGGCGGGCGACTACCGCATCGCCGTCGAGGCGGGCGAGGAGGCAGCAGCCTCGTTCTCGGTCCGCCGCTATGCGGGCGAGGAGCCCTTCACGGTGACGGCCGGCGCCACGACCCCCGTCGAGGTGACGTGCCGCCGCACGAGCGTCGCGGCAAAGGTCTCCTTCGAGCAGAACGTCGCATCGGCCTTCGGTGACAGCTTCGCCGTCTGGGTCGCCGCAGGCGACACCGCCGACGAGACGCAGATCGCGCAGGGCAGCCTCGCGGGGCTGGAGTTCACGGCCGATGCCACGGGCTACTTCACCCTGCCCGAAGGGGTCAGGACCCTTGCCTGGAAGTTCCGCGGCGAGCACGCCTCGCGCGGCGAGATCGTCAAGGAGGGAACGCTCGACGTGGAGCCGGGTGACAACTGCGCACTCAAGTTCCGCTTCAGCCCCGACCTGCCGGGATTCATCGAGTGCTTCACGATCACCGTCGACGACTCGACCGACGACTGGGACGACACCTTCGTCTGGGCCGACATCACGATCGAGGGCGACGGCTTCGACATGGAGCAGACACAGGAGTATGCGCCCGGCACGCCGAAGAGCTACCTGATCGCCAGCGCCGCATCCATCGCTACGGCGACGCTCGCCGTCGGCGATGAGCTCCACGACCTGCTCAACGCGGCACCCGCGGGTGTTGCGGTCGAGCGCACGGACGAGCGGCACCTGACGGTGACGCTCAACGACGACTTCTTCGCGGGGCGCCCGGCCGGCGTGCTCGCGCTGACGTTCCGCGTCACGGACGCCAACGGCGGCGAGCTGGAGCGCAGCTCCTCCTACCGTCTTCAGGGACTGCTGCCGATCGAAAAGACGGACTGGAGCCTCTGGAGCCGCTCGCTCACGCTCCGCGCTTCGGCGGCCAATCCCGATGCCGAGGTGCTCTTCACGCTCCGCACGGCGGAGGGCGAAGAGCAGCAGCCGGGCGTGCGCAACGAGGAGGGCATCCACACGGCGACCTTCGCCCCCGGATGGACGACCTCCGAGAATGCGAACGGCCTGACCTGCCATACGCCCGACGGAAAGGGGCTCCGCGTCGGCACGCACTATACGTGCGTGGCCACGATCGACGGCGTCGAATACACGGCGACGCTCGACACCCCCGCGGGCGACGTGATCTCCAACGCCGGCATGGACGACTGGTCGACCTACGTCGTCGCGGGATGGTCCGTCCTGAGCGGCGAGGTGCCCTACCCGAACGCCGACAGCGGGACCGTCTTCTGGGTCGGCGGCAACAACAAGCAGACCAACGCCCTCTGCACGGGCGCGGAGATCGAGGGCAGCAACGGCCGCTGCGCCCAGCTCAAGCCGATGGTGGCGGCGGGCGTCTTCGCCGCGGGCAACCTCTTCACCGGCACGTTCGAGGGGGGTCCGAACTTCCTCGACATGTACGGCCTGGCCCGCTTCGGCGTCGTCTACGACTTCACGGCCCGCCCCACGGCCCTCAGCCTGCGCTACAACGCCACGATCACCAACGTAACCCACACGGGCAACAGCTCGCTCACCACCGAGGAGCTCGACCAGAGCCGCATCTTCGTCTGCATCACTGACTGGACGGCGCGCCACACCGTCAAGTCGGGATCGAGCTACGACGAGACGACCTTCTGGGACCCCGAGGCCGCGACGTCGCTCCCCGAAGGGGCGATCCTCGGCTACGGTTCGCAGATGCTCACCGAGTCGACCGACGGCTGGCAGACGCTGACGATCCCCATCGTGTGGTACGACCGCGAGGCGGCACCCGCAGCCGGGAACTACTCGCTGGTGATCTCCTGCGCCACGAGCTTCAAGGGCGACTACGTGGCCGGCAGCGAGAACAACGTGCTCTACGTCGAGGATTTTGAATGGGTATACTAACGATAAAACGCACGACCATGCGCAAGCAGATTCTTACGACGTTCGCCGCGGCGCTGTGCCTCGCCGGCACGGCCCTGACGGCGCAGGCGCAGCCGGCGGAGCTCCACACCGCGGAGCAGGCCGCCGACAGCCTCGCCGCACCGGCCCGACGTCCCATGACCATCAACGAGATGCGGCTCCGCCGCGGCCTGACCGACCGACACAACCTCTTCGTGCCCAAGGGCCAGTGGATCTTCGGCGGAACGGCCTCCTACTCGACCCATACCAACGACCGCTACCAGTTCTTCATCATCGAGGACATCAACTCCGAAGGCTACACCTTCCGCGTCAGTCCGATGATCGCCTACGCCCTGCGCGACAACATGGCCATCGGCGCCCGCTTCGTCTATGCGCGGTCGCTGCTCAAGCTCGACAACGCCTCGCTGAAATTCGGCGACGACGTCGACGCCACGGAGTTCCGCGCTCGGGACTTCTACACGCTCACGCACAGCTACACGGCCTCGGTGATCTGGCGGCAGTACATCCCGCTGGGCAACAGCAAGCGCTTCGCACTCTTCAACGAGATGCAGCTCTCGGCCGGCGGTTCGCAGGCCAAGTTCGCGAACGACTCGCCCGTGAAGGGAACCTACCAGACCGGCTACAGCCTCTCGCTCGGCATCTCGCCCGGCATCGTGGCCTTCGCGACGAACAACATGGCCGTGGAGGTCAACGTCGGCGTGATGGGCATTTCGTACAACCACGTCAAGCAGGTTCACAACCAGGTGCGCGAGGGCAAGCTCGACACGAGCATGATGAACTTCAAGGTCAACATCTTCTCGATCGGCCTCGGCATGGCCTTCTATCTCTAAAACCGGCATGCAGATGAAACGAATCCTTTTACTTCTTCTTCCGACCCTCTTTGCCGGGGCGGTCCGCGCCGAGATGCCCCGCTTCGCGGACCGGATGCCGGCAGCGCCGGCCGCCACCGCCGCGACGGCCGCCATTCCCGCCGCGACTCCCGAAACGGAGTCGGCCGCCGAGCGGCTCGAACGCGAACGCGCCGAACTGCGCAAGCAGCGCTTCCTGCCCACGCGCCGGCGCATGAACCGCGAGATCAACAAACTCAAGTACGCCTACAAGGGCGAGGTCATCATCGGCCTGACGGCCTCCTACGGTACGCTCTCGAGCGACAACGCCGACGTGCTGACCATCCTGTCGAGCCTCTCGGCCGATGGCGCCATCGCCACGGTGAAGCCCTCGGTCGGCTACTTCTACCGCGACAACCGCTGCCTGGGTGTCCGCTTCGGCTACACCCACATGAACGGCACACTCGACGGCGACTACGACCTGGGCGAGAGCAACGACTTCTCGGGATCGCTGCCCTACATCGACATCTCGAGCAACAACTACTCGTTCGGCATCTTCCACCGCTCCTACGCCGGGCTCGACCCCAAGGGGCGCTTCGGCCTCTTCGCCGAGTTCGAACTCTCGGTCTCGACCGGTTCGTCGAACGACGCCCACAAGCGCGACGGCGAGCTGAAGCGCATCTACAGCGACAACACGAAACTCAAGCTGGCGTTCAACCCCGGAGCGGCCGTCTACATCTTCCCGAACGTCTGCGCGACGATCTCCTTCGGGCTGGGCGGCATCCAGTACACCTCCGTCACGCAGAAGGACCAGGACGGCAACCGCATCGGCTCGCGCAAGGCCTCGAACATGCGTTTCCGCCTGAACGTCGCCGCCATCAACTTCGGCATGACATTCCACCTGTGGGACAAGAAAAAGCAGTAAGACCATGAAGACAGCATATCTGATGAAAACGGCGCTCGCCGGTGCGGCGCTCCTTCTCTTCGCGGGCTGCATCAAGAACGACGTGCCCTATCCCGTCGTGGAGCTCCAGATCACCGACGTGCGCGGCGAAGGCTTCACCGTCGGCAAGGTCGACCTGGGCAACAGGCAGGTGACGCTCCAGCTCGACGAGCAGACCGACATCCGCAACGTGCGGATCGACGCCGTGACGCTCGACGCCCAGATCCACAGCGTCGCACTCGACAAGGAGGAGCTGCTCGGCAAGGTGCAGACCTCGCAGCCCCTCACGGGGACGTTCGACCTGCGCACGCCGCACTACGTCACCCTCTCGCTCTATCAGGACTACGACTGGACGATCACGGCCGAGCAGACCATCGAACGGCGCTTCACCGTCGAGGGACAGATCGGCGCCACGGCCTTCGATACGGAGAACCGCATCGCCACGGCCACCGTGGGCAAGGCCACCGACCGCTCGGCCCTCACGGTCACCGAACTGAAACTCGGCCCGGCCGACATCACCGCCTACTCCCCCTCGCTCGAGGAGCTGTCGGGCTCGAACTTCGAGACGGTGCGCTTCGTCGACGTCACCTGCCACGGACGCACCGAGCAGTGGACGCTCCACGTCATCCCCACCGAGGAGAGCGTCTCGCTGCGGCAGGCCGACGCCTGGACGCGCGTCATCTGGCTCTACGGCGAGGGCATCGCCGGCTCGACGATGGGCTTCAGCTACCGCAAGGCCGGTGACGAGGCGTGGACCCGCATTGCAAGCGACGACGCCGACTCGCCCGTCGAGGTGTCGGGCGGCAGCTTCACGCTCCGCCTGCAGGCCTCTCCGCAGACGACCTACGAAGTCAAGGCCTTCTGCGGCGAGGAGGAGAGCGCCGTCCGCACGCTCACGACCGAGGAGGAGCGGCAGCTGCCCAACTGCGACCTGGAGACCTGGTCGAAGCCCAAGAATCCGTGGCTGCCCTTCGCATCGGATGCCGCCGGCAACGCGATCGACCCCTTCTGGGGCTCGGGAAACAACGGCGCCACGGTCATCAGCAGCAGCGACAACCTCACGACCCCCGTCACGGACCTCCACCCGGGGGCGACGGGGCAATACGCCGCACGGCTCGAATCGCGCTACGTGGTCATCAAGCTCGCCGCCGGCAACCTCTTCACCGGCGAGTTTGTCGGCATCCGCAGCCTCTCGCACGGCATCGTCAACTTCGGACGTCCCTTCACGCTGCGGCCCACGGCCCTGCGGCTGTGGGTGAAGTACACCTGCGGCAAGATCGACAACGCCAAGGATATCGGCAGCCTGCCCGTCGGCGAGAGCCTCCAGGTGGGCGACTACGACACCGGCAGCATCTACGTTGCGCTGGGCACCTGGACCAAGGAGGAGTACGGCTACGGCAAGGACCACGAGCTCTTCGGCACGGACGACTGCCCCGTAAGCATCGACACGCGCGAAGCCTCGACCTTCTTCGATCCCGAGGGCAAGGATGTCGTCGGCTACGGCGTGCAGTACTTCCACGAGGATGTTGCCGAGTGGCGGCAGATCACCATTCCGATCGACTACCGCGGCGTTACGGACAGGCGTCCGACGCACATCATCGTCGTCTGCTCGGCATCGCGTCTGGGCGACTACTTCACCGGCAGCCGCAACAGCCGCATGTGGGTCGACGACATCGAGCTGCTCTACGACTGATCTTGGGACCGCAGGGTCCGATCCGACACGACGGTGGGCGGAGGTGCTGCGGCGCTTCCGCCCACCTCCTTTTTGCAAGGTGAAAGGTGAAAGGTGAAAGGTGAAAAGTAAAGGGAGGGGCCGCAACAGGATGGAAAACCGCAATGCGTAACATGCGGCGATAACAACCCGCGGCAGCAGGCAGGGACGGAACGCAAACGCCGGCAATTCACGAACCGCAGCAATACCAGCGGCAGGCGGACAGGGCACAAAAAAAGCCGGAATCCCGTAACGGGGATTCCGGCTTTGTGGTTTACCGCCGCCCTATCGCCGGGCGATGCGGCAGTACGTGTCGTAGCGGCCGATCACATCCTTCACGTAGGCCAGCGTCTGCCGGCTGCCGGTGAAGCGTCCGCATTTGACGACTTCGTTCTGATAATACTCGGGCTCCGCCTTCAGTTGCAGGTAGCGGGCCACCACCTCCCAGGAGTTCGGGTCCTCGCCGTTGAGGCGGGCCAGACGCCGGGCATCGTTCACATGTCCGATGCCGCTGTTGTAGGAGGCCAGCACGATGCTCATGCGATCCGTCTCGGAGGTGCTCTCCGGAAGGCGCAGCATCGACTCGATTTCCGTCAGCAGCCTGTTCGCGAGCCACACGTTGGTCTCGGGATCGGAGATCTCCTCCACCGGCACGTCGAACTGACGTGCCACCGAGGGCATGATCTGCATCAGGCCGCGGGCGCCGCTGCGCGACGTAATGTCGGGCGTGAAGCGCGACTCGTGGTAGGCGATGGCGCTCATCAGACGCCAGTCGTTGCCTTCGCGCTCGCTGACGCGGCGAATCAGGTCATCATAGGCCGAAATGACGGGCTTCTCCGCCGCTGCGGGGGCTGTCGCCGTCAGGATTCCGGCCGTCTCGTCCAGCGCCATGTCTTCCGTCTCGGGGGCGCTGAACCGGGCATTCAAGCCGTAAAAGGTAGTAAGTGTTGTTAAGAACGCAAACGTCAATACCGTTTTCTTCAACATAAATGATTGCTTTGCGGGCAGTTCATTCCGCGCAGAACAATACGCTAATCATAGAATCCCCATGAGATGCCGAGTTTGAACATGCCCGGATTGAGCGGATAACCCGCCGCCGAAAAATAGGCTCCGTTGCCGAACAAACCCTTGTTCAGATGCTGATATTTGATGAATATCCGCATTCTCTTCCACTTTCCCATCACGTAGGCGTCCACGTAGGGATAGTTCCCCACCTCGAACTCCCGCTGATTGTAGAACACCGACAGCGCCGGATTGTAACCGGGCGCATAATACATCGTATTGTAGCGTCCGTCCAGTCCGATCTGAAGGCGCAGTACGTCGCGCACGACCCAGAACTCGTAGTAATACGAGAGGAAGGCGCTGAGAAGCGGAACGGGTACAACTTCCTGATCCGTACTCCACTGCAGCAATACCCTGTTGTCCAAATGAAGTCCGCCGAGGCGGAAATCCTTGCGGGCATACACACCCGTGAGGCTTACGCTTCCGCTCTTCTGGGCCACGTTGCTGTCCGACGCATAGTAGATCTTGTCGGTTGCGACGCTTTGCCAGGCCCCGGCCTCGAAGGCATAATCGGGGACGGAAAACTTCACCTCGAAACGGGTTTCATTCTCCCTGCTCAAGGGAGTGGACCACACATAGTGGTTCGAGAAAAGATTCTCCTGCCAGTAGTTGGGCGAGCGGCGGTCCAGCGAGAACCGCCCTTCGAGAATCAGAGGGTGTCCGCGGAGAAAGCCCGTCAGCGCCAGGTGGGCGCCGAGCGAGAGGTCTCCGCCTCTGTACCCCGACGGGTAGAACTTCAGATTCGCGTCCCAGTCGACGTACTTTTTTATCTTGCCCTCGACGGAGCCGTAGACGAAGTAGCTGGTCTTCTTCACCTTCGTGTACTTCCCCGTGAGGAAATCATCCATCATGAACTGCGAGTAGGTATGCAGGTCGATGCCCACACCGCCGTCGATCGTACCCACCACGCCGTCGCGGTCCCACGGCTGCGCCTGCACGAAAAAGCGGTTCGAGATGCGCCGTTCGTAGATCGAATCGCGTGTCTGCTGGGGGTTGATGAACCAGTTGTCGTAGTATTCGTAGGTCGCCGGCACGAAGTTGCCCTGCTCGTCGCGGTGGTCGCGCTCGTCGGTGTAGGTCGCCCGGATGTCGGAGTAGACCTTGCTCCAGGAGCTGTACTCGAACGAGTGGCCGATGTAGACGGCCGAAAGCCCCGCCATCGAGAAGTCGTAGTCGGTCATGCGCTGCAGCGGAATACCGTAGGACTGCGTGATGAAGAAGCCGTTGTTGCGGTAGGTGTTCTGGGCCTGGGCGTCGGCCAGCTTCATCGGCACGCCCGAGGGCAGGTCGAAGGTCGTGTCGGCAATGGCCCACGCGCCCACCACGCCGCCGTTCTCCTGCTGCTCGATGTGGTTGTTGTAGAAGGCCGCATGCACCGAGTAGCGCTTGCCCGTATGGCTCACGGCCAGCGAGAGGTTGTGGTTCTTTGTCCGCGACCAGATGTACTGGCCCTTCGTGCCGCGCGACTTGTAGTCGACGTTGAAGCCCGTCGTCGGGGAGACGTTCTGCGCCACCATGATGCCGAAGTTCTCCTCGCGGTAGCGCTTCTGGCCCGACTCGGCGTAGTTCATGCGGATGAGCGGCCGCTTGGTGTTGTAGAACGGCACGTTCTCCATGTCGTAGGTATACGCGTAGTAGGGACTCGCAAACATGAAGTCAAAGAACTGCTGCCGCCGGAAGTAGTTCAGCGGCAGCGAAGCCTGCCCGAGCGCGCCCTGCGCGATGTCGCCCACATCCTCGCGGTAGAACGGATAGTCGATCCGGTAGTCGGTCAGCATCGTGTCGAGCGTCCCGATCTCCACGCGGTTGTAGTCGCGCCGCACGTTCCACATGAAGTTGTTGAGCGCGCGGATCGAATCGCTGAAGAAGTACGATTCGAGCGGCTTGCGGATCTTCCGCTCCTTCTTGGTCGTGTCCTGCGGCTGCTGCCCCTCGGCATTCTCCTCGCCGGTCTGCTCGTAGGGGTTGCCGCCGTAGAGGTTCGTCGACTGGCCGCGCTGCTGGGCACGCATCAGGTCGCTGGCATCGAAGTGCTGCGCACGCAGTGCGGCGGGAGCCGCCAGGCAAAGCCCGACGAGCAGCATCAGCAGTATGCGTTTCGACAATGGCGACATGTCAACGGGCGGAAAACCGCGGCAAAGGTAATTAAAATTTTTTAATTATACAAATCACGCTTGTTCACAATCCTTTGCGCGATAGAGCATCATGCCCCAGCGCAGGGCCGAGATCAGGATGTAGGCGACGATGATCGCCGGCACGGCGTAGAGGCGCAGGATGACGATCAGCACGACGGCCAGCAGCAGGAAGAGGTAGCGCACCTGGTTTCCGCGCCAGCCGAAGCCGCGGAACTTGAGGGCGAACATCCTCACGGGCGACACGAGCAGCCAGGCCATGAGCGGCATGATGCAGATGAGCACGGGCCCGCCGAAGTCGAATCCCGTGCGGGCGCTGATAAGCCCGAGCGAGGTGAAGAAGAGGGCGTTGGCCGGTGTGGGCAGGCCGCAGAACTCCTCGTGCTGCGTCTCGTCGATGTTGAACTTCGCCAGCCGCAGGGCCGAGAAGGCGGCCAGCAGGAAGCTCGCGAAGGCGTAGACATACAGCAGCAGGGTCTCCTCCCGGGCAAACGAGTGCGTGGTCATCACGTAGAGCACGGCGGCGGGCACGGCGCCGAACGAGACGACGTCGGCCAACGAATCGAGCTGCAGGCCGATCGGGGAGCTCTGCCCGAGCAGGCGCGCGACGAAGCCGTCGAAGAAATCGAACACGGCGGCCAGCACCACGAACCAGAAGCTCCATTCGAGGTTGCCGTACTTGAGCGCCGACACCAGTGCGAACGTGCCGCAGAGCAGGTTCGAGAGGGTCAGCATGTTGGGGATGGTGAACAGTCTGATCTTCATCGTCGCGCAAATTTAATCCGCATCAGGCGGCAAAGTTACACAAAATCTCTGGAATAACCTCGAAAAACGGGTGAAATGACGCTAAACGACTTAATATCAGAGTTGTTACGGTGTCAAATGATGACAAGCCGAAAAAGCGGAAAACGCAAAGAAAAGCGGATTTAAGAAGAAGAATGGTTT
>ULRR01051040.1_pt1 | contig 27276 bp, 23 predicted proteins | sample 1955651 | NCBI WGS metagenome assembly ULRR01 (sample SAMEA4835688, study PRJEB28245) | human gut metagenome | biome: gut microbiome; material: fecal sample | place: Denmark | collected 2008
CCGGCTCGCCCGGCTCCGCACGCGACAGCTCGGCGGGCGTCACGGGCGTCACCTCGACATGCAGGTCGATGCGGTCCATGAGCGGCCCCGAGATGCGCCCCATGTAGCGGTGCACGGCCCCCGGCGAGCAGGTGCACTCGCGCGTCGGGTGGTTGTAGTAGCCGCACGGGCAGGGGTTCATCGCCGCCACGAGGGTGAAGTTCGCGGGGTATTCGACGCTGTAGCGCGCCCGCGAGACGACGATGCGCTTCTCCTCCAGCGGCTGGCGCAGCACCTCCAGCACGCTGCGGCCGAACTCGGGCAGCTCGTCGAGAAACAACACGCCGTTGTGGGCCAGCGACACCTCGCCCGGCATGGGCGACTGTCCGCCGCCGATCAGCGCCACCTGCGACGCCGTATGGTGCGGCGCCCGGAAGGGACGCCGCGTCATGAGGTGTCCCGACACCCCGGCCTTGCCCGCCACGGAGTAGATCTTCGTCGTCTCGAGCGCTTCGTCGCGCCCCAGCGGCGGCAGGATCGTCGGCATGCGCCGCGCGAGCATCGTCTTGCCCGAGCCCGGCGCCCCGATCAGGATCACGTTGTGGCCGCCCGCCGCGGCGATCTCCAGCGCCCGCTTGGCCTGGGCCTGTCCGCGCACGTCGGCGAAATCCTCGGCATAGGGCGTTGCGGCAGCCACGTCGGCGACCGCCTCCCCGGATGCGAAGGGAGCCAGCGGTTCGGTGCCGTTGAGCAGGTCGCGCACCTGCGCGAGGCTTGCGGCCCCGTAGACCTCAACCCCCTCGACCACGGCCCCCTCGGCGGCATTCTCCACTGGGACGACCAGCCGCCGGAAGCCCGCCCGGCGGGCCAGAATCGCCAGCGGCAGCACGCCCCGCACGGGTTTGAGCGAGCCGTCGAGCGACAGCTCCCCGGCGAACATCGTCCCCTCGAGCGCCCCGGCGTCGATGCGTTCCATCGCGGCGAGAATCCCCACGGCGATGGGCAGGTCGAAGCCCGAGCCCTCCTTGCGCAGGTCGGCGGGCGCAAGGCTCACGACCACCTTGCGGCCCGACATCCGCTCGCCCGAGTTCTCGAAGGCGGCGCGGATGCGCTGCTCGCTCTCCTTGACGGCGTTGTCGGGCAGGCCGACCAGGTAGAGACCCAGCCCGCCGCCCGTAATGTTGACCTCGACGGTTACCGTCACGGCGTCGATTCCGACCACCGCACCCGCATAAGCCCTGACGAACATCGCTGCAAGGAATCAGAAGGGAGGCTCCTCGTCGAGCGAGGCCGAACTCCGGATATCGAATTCGCCGCCCAGCGCGGAACCCAGCCCCCCGCCCTGCGGCATCGGCGCGGCATTCGAGCCGCTGGCGTAGTCGTCGTAGGCCTGCTGCGCATCGGCGGCCTGCGAAGGCGAGAGCATCGCGTCGTCCATGTCCGTGAAGCGCGCCTGCTCCTTGATGAAGCGCAGCGGAATGTCGCACACGGCGCCGTTGCGGTGCTTGGCCAGGATGATCTCGGCCATGCCGGCCGTCGGCATGCCGTCCTCGGTCGTCGTCAGGCCGTAGTACTCCGGACGGTGGATGAAGGCCACGATGTCGGCATCCTGCTCGATGGCGCCCGATTCGCGCAGGTCCGAGAGCTGCGGGCGTTTCGAGCCGCCGCGCATCTCCGTGGCGCGGCTCAACTGCGACAGGGCGATGACCGGGACGTTCAGCTCCTTGGCGATCGCCTTGAGCGTGCGCGAGATGAAGGCCACCTCCTGCTCGCGGTTGCCCTTCGAGTCCTGGTTGCCGGTCATCAGCTGGAGGTAGTCGATGATGATGATCTTGATGTCGTTGTGTATCTTCAGGCGGCGCGCCTTCGAGCGGAACTCGAAGACCGAGAGCGCCGGCGTGTCGTCGATGTAGAGCGGCGCCGAGGCCAGGGGCTTGGTCGCCGATTCGAGGTGGCGCCACTGCTCGGGAGTCAGGCGCCCCGACTTGACGTCGTTGCCCGAGAGACCCGTCTCGGCAATGATCAGACGCATCATCAGCTGCACGGCCGACATTTCGAGCGAGAAGAAGGCCACGCCCTGCTCGTAGTTGACGGCCATGTTGCGGGCCATCGAGAGGACGAAGGCCGTCTTGCCCATCGAGGGGCGCGCGGCGACGATGATGAGGTCCGAGAGCTGCCAGCCCAGCGTCACGCGGTCGATGGCCGTGAAGCCCGACGGCACGCCGTTGTAGGAGTTGGCGTTCTTCGAGGCCTCCTCGATCTGCTGAAGCGCCCGCGAGAGAATCTCCTTGGAGGACTGCACCGAGCGCTTGACATGCCCCTCGGCGACCTTGAAGATCTCGCCCTCGGCAAAGCCGATGAGCTCCGTCACGTCGGTCGACTCGTCGTAGGAGCGGCGCTGGATCTCCGTGGCCGAGCGGATCAGTTCGCGCTGCACGTACTTCTGGGCGATGATCTTGGCGTGGAACTCGACGTTGGCCGCCGAGCCGACCTTCTGCGTCAGCTGCGCCAGGTACGACGCCCCGCCGACCTTCTTGAGCTCCTTCTTGGCCTTGAGCCGCTCGGTCACGGTGTAGAGGTCGATGGGCTTGAGCTCCATCGACAGCTCCTCGATCGCCTTGTAGATGAGCCGGTGCTCCTCGGTATAGAAAGCCTCGGGCGTAATGTACTCCTGCACGGCGATGATGCTGTCCTTTTCGAGCATCAGCGCGCCCAGCACGGCCTCTTCCAGCTCGACGGCCTGCGGCGGCACGTTGCCGACCGTCTCGGTCATCGCCTCGAATGCCTCCCGGTTGCGAGAGGAGGGGGTATACTCTTTCGCCATTTCGTTCGATCAGTTTCGGACCTCAAAAGTACGGATAAATCGGACGAATTAAAAACGAATTTCAAAAATTAACGGATGAAAAAAACAATCGCCGCCCCGGCCCGCCTGCAGGAGCTCCCCACCCCGGCATCGCGGCGAGCTGCACGACAGACACCCGGCGGCATCGCTTCCGGCGGCGTCACACCCGCGGTGTCACGTGCCGCGGCACGTCCGGCATCACGCCCGGATGCCCGGGCCGCATTCGGACCGCCATCCGACGCCCGCCGCATCACTCCCTGATGCCCAGTTCGCGGCGCGGAACGGCCAGCGCGGCGATGCTGACCCGGCAGCCGGGTGCGGCGCGCAGAATCTCGGCGGCGCACGAGAGGAGCGTCGAGCCGGTGGTCATCACGTCATCGACCAGCAGCACGTGGCGCCCCGCGAGCCGCTCGGGACGGCGCACGGCAAAGGCCTTCTCGACGTTGCGGGCCCGTTCGCGGCGGGGCTGGCGCGTCTGACTTGCCGTGTTGCGCCGCCGCACGACGCTGCGGCGGTCGACCTCAATGCCCAGCTGCGCGGCGATCCCCTCGGCGATGTATTCCGACTGGTTGTATCCGCGCCGCAGCCGCTTGAAGGGGTGCAGCGGCAGCGGCACGACGACATCCACGTCGTCGTAGAGCCCGCCCTCGGCCAGGCAGGCCCCGTACCACTCGCCCATCTCGCGGGCCGTGCGCCACGCCCCGCGGTACTTGAAGCCGTGGATCAGCTGCCGCCAGCCGCTCCCGTGGACAAAGAAGAGGAAGCCCGAGGCGCGGTGGAGGGGCACCAGCCCCCAGCACTTGCGGAAGACCGGATTGTCGGCCTCGGCCCAGTAGCCCGTCAGGGGCGCCGTGGCGCGGCAGAGCGTGCAGACGGTGCGCTCGCCCCGCACAAGGGGCTCGCCGCAGACGGCGCAGCGCGCCGGAAAGAGGAGCGACACGAGGTCGCCCCACAGTTCACTGAGGATCGACATTGACGGTGACCGACACGGTGCGGTATTCGGGATTTTCCGTAAAGATCTTCAGCTCGGCGGAGAGCAGTTCGCGGGCCCGGGCCGAGGAGGCGCCGCTCTCGATCTTGAGCAGCAGCCCCACGAGGTATTCGCCGCGAATGCGGTCCACGGGCGGGGTCATGGGCCCCAGCAGCCGCCGGCCGAAGCGGGCACGCAGGGCCGAGGCGAGGTGCAGCACGGCCCGCCGCAGCAGCTCCATGTCGCGGTGGCGGAGTTGCAGCGCCGTCAGCCGCGCATAGGGTGGGTAGAAGAAGGCCTGCCGCTCGGCAAGCTGCGCACGGGCCATCGCCTCGTAGTCACCCTCGACGACCTGCCGGATGACGGGATGGGCCGGGTCGGCCGTCTGGATGACTACCTCGCCGCCCGCGTCGCGGCGTCCGGCACGGCCCGCCACCTGCGTCATGAGCTGGAAGGCCCGCTCGGCGGCCCGGAAATCGGGGTTGTTGAGCAGGTTGTCGGCATTGAGGATGCCCACCAGGCCGACGCCCGCGAAGTCGAATCCCTTGGTAATCATCTGCGTGCCGACCAGGATGTCCGTCTCGCGGGCCTCAAATGCGGAGACGATCTGCCGGAAGGCCCGCTCGCTCGTCACGCTGTCGCGGTCGAGCCGCTCGACGCGCGCCCGGGGGAAGATCGCGCGAACCTCCTCCTCGATCTTCTCGGTGCCGAAGCCCATCGGCACGACATCCGTGACGCGGCAGTGCGGGCACCGCTCGGGCACCGGCTCCGTATGGCCGCAGTAGTGGCAGACGAGCCGCCCGCCCGCCTTGTGGTAGGTGAGCGTCACGTTGCAGTGCGGACAGCGGGCCGTCCAGCCGCATGCCGTGCACTCGACATAGGGCGAGAAGCCGCGGCGGTTTTGGAAGAGCATCACCTGCTCGCCGCGGTCGAACGTCTCGGTCATCTTGTCGAGCAGCAGCTTGTTGAAGTGGGCATGCCGCTCGCCGCGCCGCGCCGCGCGCAGCGTGTCCGAGACGAAGATGCGGGGCGGGCGGGCGGCGCCGTAGCGCTCCGTGAGCACGGCCCGGCCGTACTTCCCGCCCTCGGCGTTGAGCCACGTCTCGAGCGAGGGGGTGGCGCTGCCCAGCAGCGTGCGGCACCCGAGCAGCCGCGCCATCACCACGGCGCAGTCACGGGCGTTGTAGCGGGGCGCCGGGTCGGTCTGCTTGTAGCTGGCATCGTGCTCCTCGTCGACGACGATCAGTTGCAGGTTGTGGATCGGCAGGAAGATCGCCGACCGCGCGCCGACGACCAGTTCGCCCCCCTCCGAGCGGTTCAGCCGCAGGTAGGTCTCCGTGCGGCAACGGGGCGTGAGTTTCGAGTGGTAGGCCGTGACGCGGCTGCCGAAGATGCGCTCCAGCCGGCTGATGAGCTGCGCCGTGAGGGCGATTTCGGGCACGAGCAGCAACGCACCGCCCCCGCGGGCGAGCGCTTCGGCGATCAGGTGGATGTATATCTCGGTCTTGCCCGAGCCGGTGATTCCGTGCAGCAGCGCCGTGCCCTTTCCGGCGGCGTAGGCGGCGCGCAGCGCTCCGAGCGCCGCCTGCTGGGGCGGCGTCAGCTCCGGAAGCAGGAAGTGCGAACCGCCCCGCTCTATTGTGCGTTCGTGCTCCGCAGAGCGCAGGTACCCCCTGCGGCACAAGGCCTGCAGGGCGCCGTAGTCGGCCCGCAGCAGGCGGCGCGCCACCTCGCCCGTCGAGATGCGGCGCTCGTCGCCCGCGGCGGCCACCTCGAGCAGCGCCTCGTACTGCCGCGGCGCCCGCCGTTCGAGGCGCTCGCACACTTCGTGCAGGCGCTCCTCGTCGCACAGCTCCGGCGCGAGCGACACATAGCACTCCGTGCGGGGGCGGAACTCCTCCTCGCAGAAGGCCTCCTCGGTCGCGGCCGAGGGTTTCATCAGCGACGGCAGCGCCACGCGCATCACCTCGCCGAGCGTACACAGATAGTAGGATGCGATCCATTCCCACAGCGCCATGCGCTGCGGCGTGAGCAGCGGCCGGTCGTAGAGTTTCCGCTGCACGGGCTTGACGCGCCCGGACGACGGCGGGGTTTCGTGCACCCGCCAGACAAGCCCCGTATAGAATTTGCGGACGCCGAACTGCACGACCACCGCCTCGCCCGCCCCGAGCGCCATCCCCTCCGGCACGGAGAAGGTATAGGCCGGCTGGGCCAGCGGCAGGACTATGTCGGCATAACGGGGCATCAGAGCTTGTTGAGCGCCTCGAAGCCCTTGCCGTAGACCCCCATGACCGAGCCGACGGTGATGAAGGCGTCGGGATCGATCGTCTTGACGAACTTGAGGATCACGGCCGATTCACGCTTGCGGCAGACCACCATGACGATCTTCGAGTGCTCCTTCGAGTACCAGCCCTGCGAGTCGATGAGCGTCACGCCGCGGTGGACGTTCTGCGCGATGGCGTCGGCCATCTTTTCATAGTCGCGCGTCACGATGAAGACCTGGCTCGACTGCTGGTTGCCGGCCATGATCATGTCGACGGTGTAGCCCACAACGGCCGTCATGACGTAACCGTAGATCACCGTGTCGATGTGGAAGCCCACGAGCAGCGTTGAACCGATGATGACGAAGTCCGAGTAGATCAGGATCTTGCCGTAGCTGACCGTGTGGTACTTGTTGATAATCATCGCCACGATGTCCGTGCCGCCCGTCGAGCCGCCCTGCGCGAAGCACATCGAGATGCCCACGCCGGCGAGGATGCCGCCGAGGATCACCGCCAGGATGCGCTCCAGGTGGAGGAAGTCGCCGGCCGGCAGCACGTCCTGCCAGAAGTTCATGCCCACGGAGATGACGAAGACGCAGAAGATGGTCTTCACACCGAAGTTCCACCCCACGATGAAGCCCGCGATGAGCAGCAGGATGGCATTGAGCACGAAGACCATCGTACCGATCTGGATCGAGATTCCGACCTGTTCGAGGGCGTTGCAGACGACGAGCGAGAGACCCGCGGCGCCGCCGCCCGTACCCCGGACCGGCAGGATGCAGCCGATCCAGCCGAACGAGTAGAGCATCATGCCGAATGCCATCAGGAAATACTCCTTGACGGTCTTCAGCACCGAATCCGCAGAGATGGGTTTCATAATGTGACGGGGCTTTTAACGGTTATCTCTGCAAAGTTAAAAAAATTTCCCCTTGGTATGCGTTGCGCCCGGCCAATTTTTTTTCGAGCATCGCCAGCAGCTGTTCGTTGCGCACGAGGCCCCAGTTGCGGCCGTAGTGGTAGCGCGGCGGCGCCTCCGAGGCGAAGCGCTCGACGACCAGGTCGGGACGCAGGCGGCGCAGGATCTCGACGAAGAGGTCGAGGTATTCGTCTATCTCCCAGAAGCGGAAGCGCCCGGGGTCGGCGTCGTACTCGGCGGCCATCGGCGTATCGCGGAAGACCTGCAGCTGGTGGAACTTCACCGTCGTGAGCGGCAGCGAGTTGATCGTCGCGACCTGCCGGAGCAGCATCTCGTCCGTCTCGCCCGGCAGCCCGAGGATGAAGTGCCCGCCGACGGGCAGCCCCCGGGCGGCGGTCATCTCCACGGCGCGGCGGGCCGCGGCGAAGTCGTGCCCGCGGTTCACGGCGCGCAGCGTCGCGTCGGAGGTTGACTCGATGCCGTACTCGACGGCCACGTAGCGGTCGCGGGCCAGGCCGGCCAGGTAGTCGAGCTTCTCCTCGTCGACACAGTCGGGGCGCGTGCCGATGACGAGCCCCGCGACAAGCGGGTGCGCCAGCGCCTCGGCATACAACTCCCGCAGCCGCGCAAGCGGTGCATGGGTGTTCGAGTAGGCCTGGAAGTAGACCAGGTAGCGCCCGGCCGTGCGGTAGCGCCGGCGGTGGAACTCGATCCCCTCCTCGATCTGCTGCCGGCCGCTCTTCGCCGGGGAGCAGTAGGAGGGGGTGAACGCTCCGTTGTTGCAGAACGTACACCCCCCGGTGGAGATCGTGCCGTCGCGGTTGGGGCAGCCGAAGCCCGCGTCGACGGAGAGTTTCTGCACCCGGCTGCCGAACGTGCGGCGGAAATACCCCGCATAGGAGTTGAACCGCCGGCTGTCGCCCCAGGGATAGATCATCGCGCTACAACCCCCAGTCGGAGGCCTTGTAGGTATCCTTCGGAGCGTTGGGCACGTTCGAGAAGAAGGTATGCCCCGTCAGCTCCTCCAGCTCCCGGATCGAATACATGTCCTTGGCGGAGACCTGCTTGCCCTTGAGGTTGTTGTTGTGGCAGCGCACGAAGGCCGCACACATCAGCTCGTCGGCCGAGCAGTCGAGCACCGACTTGCCCGTGCGGCCCGACTTGGTGCGCAGCACGGCGATGTAGAACATCGTGGGGCACGAGACGTCGTTGCGCCCGCCGAAGGAGATGCGCTTGGGCGAGGCCGAGTTGCCGTAGCGGTCGGTATACTTCTCGAAGTAGGTGCCGATGACCAGGTAGGTCGTGTCGGCGCACACCTTCTTGTCGATCCAGTCCTCGAGGATGTTCCAGCCGCCGCCTCCGGTATTGAAGCCGCTCAAATACTGCGGGGCGATGTTCGAGTAGTAGAAGACCTGCCGGTTGATGGCCGTCGAGCGGGTCCGCTCGGCCGAACCGAGCATGTGGCCCTTGTTGCAGTCGCCACCCGTCTTATCACTGTCATACTGGATATTGGAAGGGATGTCGGGGTCCTGCCGGTAGGCGTTCGTGCGGTTGGCGCTGCCCTCGTAGCAGTCGTGGCGCGGCGCGGCGACCCACACCGGACAGTGGTGCTCGGCGCTGAAGCAGACCGTGTAGTTGCGGGCCGCCCGGCCGTCGATCTTGAAGTCGGGGCACATGTGGTAGGCATAGTAGTAGTCGCTGTTGCCCTCCTCCTCGGGCACGAGCTCCGGCCAGCCCGAGTGCTTCGTCAGCCCGGCCCCCGTACCGCCGCCGCTGTTCGCGGAGGTCGTGAAGCTCGCCGTCGCGCTCGAGTAGCTCTGCCCGCCGATCTCGGCGCAGAGTCGGTAGGTGTAGGTCGTCGAGGCCGAGAGTCCCGTCAGCGTGGTGCTCTTCTCGCCCGCGGAGGCCGAGACGGAGGCTTCACGCTCCGAGCCGCCCGAAGCCTTGTAGGCGAACCACACCTTCGAGATGCGCTCCGACCCGTCGTAGGAGAAGGAGCAGGTGACGGTTGCGCGGTCGGCAGCCACACCGCTGTGCGACGGTGAGCCGAAGACCGGCTCATCGGGTGCGGGCTCCTCGTCCGACGCCTGGTTGACGACCACCGTGCGGTCGTCGGCCCCGGTGTAGGAGAGCGTGACAACACCCGAGCGGGCCGCACCCTCGTTGGTGCCGACCTCGAACGAGATCACGCCGTACTCCGCGTTGTCGAACGACGTGAGCCAGGTCACGTCGCCCGCGGCCGTGACGTCGACGCCCGCCGCGGGGTTGAGCACCTCGTAGCGGATCGTCTGCCGTCCGCCTGCGGCCGGCACGGAGAGGGTCGTCTCGCTGACGATCTCCAGCACGGGGGCGTCACCCCCGGCGAGGGTCGCAAATTCAGCGCCGTCGCTCATGATGCGCGAAGCGCCCAGCTCGACATAGGCATGCACGCGGTAGCGGGTTCCCGGTACGAGGCCCGTCAGGCGGGCCGAGATGGCGTTGCGCTCGAAATCGGCGACCGTCAGCGTGCGGTAGCTCTCCGCCGCCTCGTCGGCCGGGCCGTAGGCAAAGCCCTTCACCAGACCGGGGTAGTCGTTCAGGGTGAAGAGGGCGCGGCTCGACACGTTGGCCGTCGTCTGGGTCACATCCGTGACCTCGGGCTGCACGAAACGGAAATCCGCGGCGCCGTCCGTCTCCTCCTTGCAGGAGACAAAGGCCGCGGAGAGCGTACAAAAGATCAAGAAGAGAAACTGTTTCATTCCTTGCGGTTATAGGGTTAGTAATTTCTGTTTTCGGAATCCATCCAGATGGTCACCGGGCCGTCGTTGAGCAGTTCGACCTGCATGTCGGCGCCGAAGACCCCCGTGGCGACGGGACGTCCGAGAAGTTCGGCTACCCGCGCGGCAAACCCTTCGTACAGGGGGCGCGACACCGCCTCGGGAGCCGCCCGCACGTAGGAGGGGCGGTTGCCCTTGCGCGTCGAGGCCTGGAGCGTGAACTGGCTCACGACGAGCACCTCGCCGCACGTCTGCCGCACGTCGAGGTTCATGACGCCGGCCTCGTCGTCGAAGATGCGCAGCCGCACGAGCTTTCCCGCCAGATACTCCGCATCCTCTGACGTATCTTCCAGACCGACCCCGACAAAGACCAGCAGGCCCGCACCCGTGCGGGAGTGGAGCCGGCCGTCGATGGTCACCGAAGCGTGTTTCACACGCTGGACAAGCATTCGCATCGCTTTCCGAAATTGGGGGATCAACGGTTTGCAAAGAAGGCCCACAGGGCATCGCCCGCCGGGACGGGGGCCGTGACCGAGACGGGCTCATGCCGCACGGGGTGGTCGAACTCCACGCTGCGCGAATGCAGCGAAATGCCGCCGCCGGGCAGCGAGCGCCGCGCGCCGTACTTCAGATCGCCGCGGATCGGGCAGCCGACTGCCGCGAGCTGGGCGCGGATCTGGTGGTGTCGCCCCGTGAGCAGTTCGATGCCCAGCAGCGTATAGTGGTCCGAGACGCCGAGCGTCTCGTAGCGCAGCCGCGCCAGTTTCGCATCACCCTTCGGGGCCGTGAGGGCCCGCGAGCGGTTCGTGCGGGCGTCGCGCAGGATGTAGTGCCGCAGCTCGCCCGCCTCGGGGTCGGGCGTGCGTTCGGTCAGCGCCCAGTAGACCTTGCGGATGCGCCCCTCGCGCAGCATCTCGTTGAGCCGCACGAGAGCCTTCGAGGTCTTGGCGAAGAGCACCGCGCCGCTCACCGGGCGGTCGATGCGGTGCACGACGCCGAGGAAGACGGCGCCGGGCTTGGCGTCGCGCTGCTTGATGTACTGCTTGATCTGGTCCTCGAGGGCGCTTTCGCCCGAGGGGTCGGGCTGTACGAGGTCGCCGCAGTGTTTGTTGACCACCAGCAGGTGGTTGTCTTCGTAGAGGATGTCTTCGGGTGAGAACATGTCGAAAAAGGGCGGAAAACCGTTCGGATTACAGAACGAACGTAAAGGGCAGCAGCAGCGTGGCCGACGAAACGGCCGAAGCGGTGCCGCCGCCGCTCATGATGACCCGCAGCGGCGAGCCCTGGCGGCGTTCGACGTCGACAAGCACCTGCCGGCACTGCCCGCAGGGGTAGCATTCGCGCTCGGAGGGGTCCGACGCGATGGCCAGCGTCTCGATCGGATCGTCGGCATAATTGGCCTGCGCGTAGAAGAGCAGCGTCCGCTCGGCGCACAGACCGGCGGGATAGACCTCGCTCTCGAAGTTGCTGCCGTGGAGAATCCGGCCGCTGCGCAGCCGGGCCGCAGCACCCACACGGAATTTGGAATAGGTGGCATGTGCATGCTGCGTGGCCCGCTCGGCCTCGCGGACCAGCTCCCGGTCGGCCGCGGAGAGCTCCGCAAGCGACGCGTAGTACTCGTAATCAAATACAAACTGCTTTTCCATACTCCTTCGTTTTTGGGGTAAAGTTTTCAAAGATACGAAAACTTTTGGAAACAACCCCTCCGTAAGACCATTTTTTTATTTTTTCACCCTTCGGCGGGCGATATTTCACACGCCGCGGCAGACCCGAAGCCCGTTTTATCGCAGGCGGCTCCGCCGCATGGCGGAAAACGCGCAGCCCGAAGCACGGGCGCAGACGAAAAACCCGCCCAAGCCCGAAGGCCCGGACGGGAAGGCTGCGGCTGCGGCGAGCCGCACGCAGGAGTTTCGGCGCAGCGGGGCACGCCCCGGGCTGCGGATGCGTCACTCGAGCACGAACTTCGTCTGCACGCTGTACTCCAGCCGGATGGCCTTGAAGTCGAGCGGCAGCGCCTCGGCCTCATAATCCGCGTCCGCAAAGGCGGCGCCGCGTACCTTGTGCGAGTTGTCATAATAGTAGAAATAACTGAATGGCTCATCGCGGCTCGGGTCATAGATGAGGAAACAGCGGCCGACCTTTTGTCCGATCGCTTCGGCCAGCATCGCGGCCTTCTGCCGGGCGTTGCGAATCGCCTCGACGCGCACCTCCTCCTGCAGTTCCCGGATGCGCGAATGCGAGACGCGCTCGATCACAATCTCCGAGATGCCCAGCGCATTCAGCGCCTGCCCCACGGCGACGACCTCAGCGGCGGAACCCAAACGCAGTTCATACCGGGCCGTGACGACCGACATATTGCGCTTGAATAAGGCGCTCGAGAGGTCCGAGACCTTGAGCTGTGCGGCGACATCGATCCCCAGTTTCTTCAGCGCGGCGACCATCCCCCGCTGCTGCTGCTCGATGGAGATTTTGCCCTTCGAGTCGCGCTCGTTGATCGTGACGGCGAGGTAGAATTCGTCGGGTTCGATCTCCCGCTCGGCTCTGCCGGTCACCTGCACGTAGCTCGGATAGGTCTCATTCGTCTGCGCAACGGCCCCGCAGGCAATCAGCGCTGCGGCAGCCAGCAAAATAATCCGTTTCATATCGTTTCGTTTTAGGTGATTCCTTTATATACCAAACGGCCGGCAGCGCAAAATACTGCATGCCGCCCGCCGAAAACGCACTGCGGGATCAGCGGCGCACGAGCTTCACGACATTCTCCACGTGGTGCGTGTGGGGAAACATGTCGACCGGCTGCACGGCCTCGATCCGGTAGGCAGCGTCCAGCACCGCCAGGTCGCGGGCCTGCGTCGCGGGGTTGCAGCTCACGTAGACGATGCGCTGCGGTGCGGCCCGCAGCAGCACGTCGAGCACCGGCTCGTCGACCCCGGCGCGCGGCGGGTCGAGGATCACGACGTCGGGGTGTCCGTTCGCCGCGACGAAGGCGTCGTCGAGCACCGCCTTCATGTCGCCGGCATAGAAGGCCGTGTTACGGATGCCGTTCAGCTCGGAGTTGATCTTCGCGTCGGCGATCGCCTCGGGCACATACTCGATGCCCACGACGCGGCGGCAGCGCGCGGCGCAGAAGTTGGCGATGGTGCCCGTGCCGGTGTAGAGGTCGTAGAGCACCTCGTCGGGTTGCAGGTCGGCGAAGTCGCGCGCCACCTTGTAGAGTTCGTAGGCCTGCTCCGAATTGGTCTGGTAGAAGGACTTGGGCCCCACCTTGAAGCGCAGCCCCTCCATCTGCTCGATGATGTGGTCCTTGCCGCGGTAGCAGACCGCCTCGAGGTCGCCCACCGAGTCGTTGAGCTTCGTGTTGACGACGTAGAAGAGCGACGTGATCTGCGGGAAGGCCTCCGCAAGGTGGTCGAGCAGTGACGTGATGCGCGGCCGGTCGTCGGCGCCGAAGACGACGATGACCATCACCTCGCCCGTCGAGGCCGTGCGCACGATCAGGTTGCGCATCAGCCCGCTGTGCTCGCGGGCGTTGTGGAACGTGTAGCCGTGTTCCAGGCAGAAGCGCTTGGCCTCCAGCCGGATGGCATTCGACGGCTCGGGCTGCAGCCAGCAGCGGCGGATGTCGAGCACCTTGTCGAACATGCCGGGGATGTGGAATCCGACGGCCGGCGCGGCCTCCAGCGCGGCGCCCGAGGCGACCTCCTCGCGCGTGAGCCAGCGGCGGTCGGCAAAGGTGAATTCGAGCTTGTTGCGGTAGAACCGCGTCTGTGCCGAGGCGAGGCAGGGGCGGATTTCGGGCAGTGAGACCTTGCCGATGCGCGTGAGCTGGTCGCACACCTGCTCGCGCTTGAAGCGCAGCTGCTCCTCGTAGGGGAGGTTCTGCCACTTGCAGCCGCCGCAGACGCCGAAGTGCTCGCAGAAGGGTTCGACGCGCAGCGGCGAACGCTTCACGTAGCGGACGACGTAGCCCTCCATGTAGCGGCGGCGCTTGCAGCGGATCTGTACGTCGACGACGTCGCCCGGCACGGTCATCGGCACGAAGACCACCACATCCTGCCAGCGTCCCATGGCCTTGCCCTCGGCCGCCAGCGTCGTTATCTCAAGCCCCTCGATCAGGGGATAGTTCGCTTTTTTTCTTGCCATCTGTTCCGGTTTTTCCGCAAAGGTACAACATCTCCGAAATTTACGGCACAAAACGGCCCATTTTTCCCGCCAGAACCGTCCGACGGCCGACCCCCGCCCCGGAAAGGGTCGGCCGTCGGCGTGCTGCGGCGCCGGAACGGACCGGCACAAAGCGGGCAAGAGAAAATCCGAAACGGGTATTTTCCCGCAAAAAATCGTATCTTTGTCCCAACGTACAAAAACGGCACAAAAGTCCGCAACATGAAAATCGCCTGTCTGCAATTCAATCCGATCCAGGAGAACACCTATGTCGTCTGGGACGACACGAACGAGTGCATCGTCATCGACGCCGGCAACTCTTCGCCGCGCGAGGATGCCGCGCTGGACAACTTCATCGCCCGGCACGGGCTGAAACCCGTCCTTGCGGCCAACACCCACGGACACTTCGACCACACGATGGGCGTCGAGCACCTCAAGCAGCGCTACGGCATCCCCTTCGCCCTCTCGTCGAAGGACCGGTTCCTGCTGGACAACGCCTCGGTGAGCGGGTCGGTCTTCGGCGTGAAGACCGGCGCCATGCCCTCGGTGGACCTCGATCTGGAGACGATGACGGAGCTGCGCTTCGGAAAGACGACCCTGCGGGTAATCCCGACGCCGGGCCACACGCCGGGCCACGTGGCCTTCCACGACCCGGAGTCGAAGGCCCTCTTCACGGGCGACACGCTCTTCCGCGAGTCGATCGGCCGCACGGACCTGCCGGGCGGCGACTATTCGTGGATCATGCGCTCGATCCTCGACCGGCTCCTGCCCCTGGGCGACGAGACGCACGTCTATCCGGGCCACGGACCCGAGACGACGCTCGGCCACGAGGCGCTCTACAACCCCTTCATCGTCGAGGTCCTCAACGAGGAGGTCAACTACCGCGACCGGTAAATCCGCCCCGCCGGACCCCGGCGGCACGCCCCGCACGGCGCCGCGGCAGCCCGGCCCACACACCAGCAAGATGAAAAGCCTGATCCACCGAATACTCTACCGCACGCTGCCGCTCGGGGGCTACCTCCGCGCCGTGAGCCGCCTGTTCTTCCTCTGGCAGCGCCTCGGCATCGGACGCCGCGCCCCCGCCACGGAGTACGTCTACCACCTCGCGTCGCTCGTCCGCAAGGGCGACGTCTGCATCGACATCGGCGCCAACCTCGGCTACTACACCCGCACGCTGTCGCGGCTGGTCGGGCCCGCGGGGCGCGTCCTTGCCGTGGAGCCCATGCCGCCCATGCTGGAGGTTCTGCGCCACAACACGCGCCGCTGCCGCAACGTCGAGATCCTCCCCTACGCCCTCGGCGAGGAGGAGCGCACCGTGCGCATGGCCAACGACTCGGCCTGCGCGACGGGCTACCTCGGCACGGGGCAGAACTTCGTCGACGAGCGCGGCACGGCCCGGGGCGTCGCCTTCGAGGCCGAAATGCGGCGCGGCAGCCGGCTCTTCGCATCGCTCGACCGTCTGGACTTCGTCAAGTGCGACATCGAGGGGTACGAGCTCCACGTCATGCGCGAGATGCAGCCCCTTCTGGAGCGCCTGCGCCCCGTGGTGCTCATCGAGACGGGCGGCGAAAACCGGCCGGAGATCATCCGCCTCTTCACCGGGATGGGCTATGCGGGCTTCACGCTCGACAACGGCCGCGAAGAGCCGCTGGCCGCCGGCTCGACGAAGGACATCATCTTCCGGCCGCAGTAAATCCGAAAAACGACACAGCCATGCGCATCGACATCATCTCCTCGGTTCCCGACCTCATGACCTCGCCCCTGAACGAATCGATCCTCAAGCGGGCGCAGGAGAAGGGCTTTGCCCGAATCGTCGTACACAACCTCCACGACTACGCCCACGACCGCCGCAAGACGACGGACGACTATCCGTTCGGCGGCGAGGCGGGCATGGTCATGAAGTGCGAACCGGTCTTCGAGCTGGTCGAGAAGCTCCAGTCCGAGCGGCACTACGACGAGGTGATCTACACCTCGCCCGACGGCGTGCGCTACGACCAGCACGAGGCCAACCGCCTCTCGACACTCGAGAACATCATCATCCTCTGCGGCCACTACAAGGGCATCGACCACCGCATCCGCGAGCACCTCATCACGCGCGAGATCTCGATCGGCGACTACGTCCTCACGGGGGGCGAGCTGGCCGCCTGCATCATCGCCGACTCGGTCGTGCGGCTCATCCCCGGGGCGATCGGCGACGAGGCCTCGGCGCTGACCGACTCGTTCCAGGACAACCTGCTGGCGCCGCCCATCTACACGCGGCCCGCGGAGTTCCGGGGCTGGCGCGTGCCGGACGTGCTGCTGTCGGGCAACTTCGCCGAGATCGAGAAGTGGCAGGACGAACAGTCGTGGGAGCGCACGCGCCGTCTGCGCCCCGACCTGCTGGAAAAATGAAAGGTGAAAGGTAAAAGGTTCATGAAGTATTTTCTCATTGCCGGCGAGCCGTCGGGCGACCTGCACGGCGCAAACCTCATCAAGGGGCTCCGCAAGGCCGACCCCGCGGCGGAGTTCCGCTTCTGGGGCGGGGACCTGATGGCCGCGGCGGGCGGCGCGCAGAACCTCCGCAAGCACTACCGCGAGACGTCGTTCTTCGGCGTGGTGCAGGTGTTGCGCAACCTCGGCACGATCCGCCGCCAGATGCGCGAGTGCCGCGAGGAGGTCGCCGCCTGGCAGCCCGACGTGCTGATCCTCGTCGACTACCCGGGCTTCAACATGAAGATGGCCCGCTGGGCCCATGCACGCGGCATACGCACCTTCTACTACATCGCCCCGAAGGTCTGGGCCTCGCGCGAGGGGCGCATCCGCGCGCTGCGGCGCGACGTCGACCGCCTCTTCGTCATCTTCCCCTTCGAATGCGACTACTTCCCGCGCCACGGCATCGAGCCCCTCTTCGAGGGCAACCCGCTGGTCGACGCACTGGAGGCACGCCGTGCCGCACTCCCGACACCCGAGGAGTTCCGCCGCCGCAACGGCCTCGACCCGCGGCCGATCATCGCCCTGCTGGCCGGCAGCCGCCGCTCGGAGATCCGCAAAAACTTCCCGCTCATGGCCCGCCTGGCGCAGCGCTTCGAGGGCTGGCAGTTCGTCGTGGCGGGGGTGTCGTGGCTCGACCGCGCGCTCTACGAGGAGGCGGCCGCCGGAAGCGGCATCCGCTACGTCTGCGACCAGACCTACGAAGTGCTCCTTGCCGCCGAGGCCGCCGTCGTCACCTCGGGCACGGCGACGCTCGAGACGGCCCTGCTGGGCACGCCCGAGGTGGTCGTCTACCGTCTGCCGGCCATCGAGTACCGCTGCATGCCCCTTGTGGTGCGCTGCCCGTGGATCTCGCTCGTGAACCTCAACCTCGGGCGCGAATCGGTGGCCGAGGTGCTCCAGTCCGGCCTCGACACGGCACGTGCCGAGCGCGAGCTGCGCGCGATCCTGCCCGGCGGCGAAAAGCGCGAACGCATGCTGGCCGACTTCCGGGAGCTGCGCACCATCATCGGCGGCCCCGGAGCCAGCGACCGCTTCGCCGCACGCATGGTCGAACTGCTGCGCGCCGGAAAGCCGGAAAAATAACCGAACCCGAACACCGACAACACCCATGACACAACCCCGGACCGGTGCCTTTCCCGACACGAAACCCCACTACGCGATCCTCGACGGACTGCGCGGCGTGGCGGCCCTCGTGGTCGTCTGCTTCCACCTGTTCGAGGCCTACGCCACGAGCCACCTCGACCAGCGCATCAACCACGGCTACCTGGCCGTCGACTTCTTCTTCCTCCTCTCGGGCTTCGTCATCGGATACGCCTACGACGACCGCTGGCGGCGTCTCACCGTCGGGGAGTTCCTCAAGCGGCGCCTCGTGCGCCTGCACCCGATGATCCTGTTCGGGGCGCTGCTCGGCGGGGCGATGTTCTACGTGCAGGAGTGCCCCGTGTGGGACGTGGCGTCCGTAAGCCTCGGGGCACTGGCCGTCGCCACGCTGCTCAACGCCCTGCTCCTCCCGGCACCCGTGGGGTGCGAGATCCGCGGGCTGGGCGAGATGTATCCGCTCAACGGTCCGAGCTGGTCGCTGCTCTTCGAGTACATCGCCAACCTCTGCTATGCGCTCTTCATCCACCGCCTGTCGACCCGCGCCCTCGCCGCGCTGGTCGCCGCAACCGGAGCCGGGCTGGCCCTCTATGCCACACTCGGGCCGCTGGGCGACATCTGCGTCGGCTACTCGCTCACGGGCATGGAGTTTCTCGGCGGCATACTCCGCGTGCTGTTCGCCTTCCCGGCCGGACTGCTCCTCTACCGCCTCTTCCGCCGCGGCGGGGCGCTCCGCATCCGCGGCGCCTTCTGGTGGTCGGGGCTGGCGGTCGTCGCGCTGCTCACCGTGCCCCGCATCGGCGGGGCCGACGCCCGCTGGATGAACGGAATCTACGACACGCTCTGCGCCGTCGCGGCCTTCCCGCTGCTGGTGTGGATCGGCGCCTCGGGCCAAACGACCGGCCGCTTCACGGGAGGGCTGTGCCGCTTCCTGGGTGCGATCTCCTACCCGCTCTACATCGTCCACTACCCCTTCATCTACCTCTACTACGGATGGGTGAAGCGCGAACAGCTCACCTTCGGCGAGTCGCTGCCCGGAGCCGCGGCGCTCGTCGCGGGGTGCCTGCTGCTGGCATGGGTCAGCCTGAAATACTACGACATACCGATCCGCAAATGGCTCACGGAGCGCCTGCTCGGGCGCCCCGCCCGGCCGGCGGGTCCGAACCATACGACCCCATGAAGATCATCTGCATCGCACGCAACTATGCGGCGCACGCCGAAGAGCTGCACCGCGCCGTCGGCGGCGGCACCGCCCGCCCGGCCGAGCCGGTCTGGTTCCTGAAGCCCGACACGGCGCTGCTGCGCAACAACGACCCCTTCTACATCCCCGCCTTCTCGCAGCAGGTGGACTACGAATGCGAGCTGGTCGTGCGCATCAACCGCGTGGGCCGCGCCATCTCCGAGCGCTTCGCCCACCGCTACTACGACGAGGTGGGGCTCGGCATCGACTTCACGGCCCGCGACCTCCAGCGGCAGGCCATCGCCGAGGGACTGCCGTGGGAGCGCTGCAAGGCCTTCGACCACTCGGCGGCCCTCTCGCCCGTGTTCATCCCGTTATCGGAGCTGGGCGGCGACATCCGCCGCCTGCACTTCACGCTGGAGGTCAACGGCCAGGTGCGCCAGCGCGGCGACACGTCCGAGATGCTCTTCGACGTCGACCGGCTGATCGCCGCCGTGTCGCAGCAGATGACCCTGCGCATGGGTGACCTGCTCTACACCGGCACCCCGGCCGGGGTCGGGCCCGTTCGTGCGGGCGACAACCTCCGCGCCGTGCTCGAGGGGCGCGAACTGCTCAATTTCGACATCCGCTAACATCCGCACACCATGCTGCTACACGAAAAACTCCGCTCCCGCCGCCTGCTGCTCGCCTCGCAGTCCCCGCGCCGCCGGGAGCTCATGACCGCCTGCGGCCTGCCCTACACCCTCGCCCCGAAATACGACTGCGAGGAGCGCTACCCCGCGGCGCTGCCCGCCCGCGAGGTGCCGGTCTTCCTCTCGCGCCTCAAGAGCGAGGCCTACCCCGCGCCGCTCGCCGCCGGGGAGATTCTGCTCACGGCCGACACGGTGGTCGTGCTCCGCGACCGCGTGCTGGGCAAGCCCGCCGGCCGCGACGAGGCGCTGGCGATGCTCCGTGCCCTCTCGGGCCACCGCCACACGGTCGTCTCGGGCGTCACGCTCCGCACCGCCACCCGCATGCACACCTTCGCCGTCGAGACCGACGTCTGGTTCCGCCCCCTGACCGACGAGGAGACCGTCTACTATGTCGACACGTTCCGCCCCTTCGACAAGGCCGGCGCCTACGGCATTCAGGAGTGGATCGGCTACGCCGCGATCGAGCGCATCGACGGCTCGTTCTACAACGTCATGGGGCTGCCCGTACAGCGGCTCTACACCGAACTGGATAAATTCATCGACCTGTTATAATCCTATGAAAAGAACCTTGCTGACACTGCTGGCGGCGCTGACGCTGCTGCCCGCCCTCGCCGACGAGGGCATGTGGCTCCCGAGCCTCATCTCGACGCGCATCGACGACATGCGCGCCAAAGGATTCCGCCTCACGGCCGAAGAGATCTACTCGATCAACCGCGCCTCGATGAAGGATGCCGTCGTACTCTTCGACGGCGGCTGCACGGGCGAGCTGATCTCGGCCGAAGGGCTGCTGCTGACCAACCACCACTGCGGCTACGACGCCATCCAGGCCCACTCGTCCGTCGAGCACGACTACCTGACCTACGGATTCTGGGCCCGCACGCGCGCCGAGGAGCTGCCCAACGAGAAGCTGAACGTGAAGTTCCTCGTCAGGATGGAGGAGATCACCGACCGCCTCGCGGCGGGCGAGACGGCCGCGGAGATCATCCGTGCGGCCGAGGCCGAAGGGACGGGCTACCGGGCCTCGGTCGAACAGATGTACTACGGCAACCAGCAGTTCCTGTTCGTCTACGAGCAGTTCGACGACGTGCGCCTCGTGGCGGCGCCGCCCTCGTCGATCGGCAAGTTCGGCGGCGACACCGACAACTGGATCTGGCCACGCCATACGGGCGACTTCTCCCTCTTCCGCATCTACGCCTCAAAGGATAACAAACCGGCGGCCTACTCGCCCGACAACGTCCCCTACCGGCCGAAAAAGCACTTCACGATCTCGACGAAGGGGGTGCGCGAGGGGGACTTCACGATGATCTACGGCTTCCCGGGCAACACGCAGGAGTACATCCTCTCGGATGCCGTGGCCTACATCGCCGAGCGCTCCGACCCGGCGAAGATCGCCATCCGTGACGGACGCCTCGCAATCATCGCCGCCGCCCAGGCGAGCGACCCCGCGCTGCGCATCCACTATGCGGCCAAGCACGCCGCCATCGCCAACGCCTGGAAGAAATGGCAGGGCGAGGTGCTGGGCCTCACGCGCCGCGGCACCGTGGCCTCGAAGCGCGACTACGAGGAGCGCTTCACCGCTTGGGCCGCGGACAAACCCGCCTACCGCGACGTCGTGCGCGACCTCAAGGCCGAATACGCCCGCGTTACGGAGCCCTACTTCGCCCGCGAGATCACGCTGGAGACGCTGCGCTCGCTGCCAGCGAAATATTCGGATGCGGAGCGCGCCGCGGAGCTCTTCGCACGGTGCGAGCCGACCGAACGGGCCCTCTACCGCTACCTCTTCGGTCAGTACGCCGAACGCTGCCCGGCACAGTATCAGGTGCCGGAGTTCCTCGACGGCGTGGCGGCGGCCGGCTCCGTCGAAGCCTTTGCCGACCGGGTCTTCGACGAGGTCTGGCAGGGCGGCGCCACGCCCCTCTCGGACTCGCTGCGCGCCGGCGTCACGCGCATGACGAAGCACATCGGCTGGCTGCTCGGCACCGACGCCCTGCGCAACCTCAACAGCCGGCGCCTGAACGAGCTCTACACGCTCTACATCCGCGGGCTGCGCGAGTGGGACACCACGCGGGCCTTCTACCCCGACGCCAACCTCACGCTGCGCGTGGCCTACGGCTCCGTCGCCGGCTATGAGTACGCCGACGGCGAGTACCACACGCCGCAGACGACCCTCGACGGCATCATCGCCAAGGACAACCCCGAAATCTACGACTACGACATTCCGCAGCGGCTGCGCGACCTCTACGCGACGAAGGATTACGGACGCTGGGGCGTCGAGATCGACGGCCGCCGCACGGTGCCGGTCTGCTTCCTGGCGACGAACCACACGACGGGCGGCAACTCCGGATCGCCGGTGCTGAACGCCCGCGGCGAGCTCATCGGCCTGAACTTCGACCGCACGTGGCGCTCGACGATGAGCGACATTGCCTTCGACCCGACGATCTGCCGCAACATCGCCGTGGACATCCGCTACGTGCTGTTCGTCATCGACCGCGTCGGCGATGCCGGGGAGCTCATCCGGGAGATGACGCTCCGCTGACACGCCGCCCCGCCCAATGCGGGCGGAGGGCAGCCAGGCGGGCCAAACGGCCTTTCCGACCGATACGACGGGACCCTTTGCGGGGTCCCGTCGCTGTTTCGGAGCTATTTTTTCGGGATTTTGGCAGAAAAATTTTGCGAATCACAAAATAGTATCTATATTTGCACACCCGAATTACAAATCGGCCATAGAGGCCCAGGTGGTGAAATTGGTAGACACGCTACTTTGAGGGGGTAGTGAACAATTGCGTTCGTGCAAGTTCGAGTCTTGTCCTGGGCACTGAAAACCGCGTTAAACGAAAGTTTGACGCGGTTTTTGTGTTTTTATCAATTCTTTACCACAAGCCTAAATATACAGAATTCTCGAGCTAATCCCATATGAATACGTCAATAAATGCAAATTATTCACAAATTTGCAAATATTACTCTCCGACCATCATTTCTATTTCATTGAATCTGTCACCGCGGACGTATCCTCTTTTCCTCCCGTTCAATGCGATTTCAGATAAAAAGCCAATCGATGTTAATCCGTTTACATCACTTTTGGCCGTCGTATGTGTAACCCCAAAACGAGTCTGCAGCTCCTTTATAGTTAACATGATCTGAGGATTATCCAATACAAGTTTCAATATTTCAGCCTGCCGTTCATTGATATTGCCTATTCTCAAGAATCGAGAAGTTTGCTGTTTTTGTATTATTTTCCTTTCAATATAATGCTGCAGATCTCGAAATGCCAAATTCAGGACGCGAAGATTATAGGCGATGAAATAACCCATGTCATTCTTATCGGCCTCAGTATACAAAAATGAATTCTCGTATGCAATCTTAGATTTTGAAATAATTCTCGATATAGACAAGTATTCTGTCAACCAATACCCCCGACGAAGCATATACCAATAAAATAACGCCCGGGCCGTTCTTCCATTTCCATCCACAAAAGGATGTACATAGGCCACCATAAAATGAATTATGATACCCCGTATAATAGGATGAATAAATACCTTTGCTTCGATTTCATTAAAAAAACGGCACAATTCCGCAACAAACGACGGAATGATCTCATACGATGGCGGTGTATGCACGATTTCGTGAGTTATTGCATTTTCAACAACCACCTCATCATTTGTTCGATACCGACCAACATCTTCTTCGTTGTCCAATGTTTTCTCCGTCATTAGCGAATGTATATGCAACAATAATTCAGGTGTCAACGCCTCCGATTTATGTTCTGTCACAAATCGAATTGTTTGATAATTGTTGAATATCATCTGCTCTGACTTACTTCTCGGCGAGATCTGCTTACGAAGCATATCTTTTGCAACCTTGCGCGTAGTTGAAGCTCCTTCCATCTGACTTGAAGAAATCGCCTCTTCCATCAAAGAACTTATAAGATATTGCTCTTTGTTTTCATTCGGAATTACGGCCGAAGCGCCCCATGAGCCTCCAAAATTCATATCAAATTCATGACACATACGCTGCATCCTATTCGTAATACTTGCCGTGACACCAAAACCACTCCAAGTAAACGCACGTTGCATCATTCGTGTCAATTTGACACAGGACCATAATTCCGTACTGGTAAGTCCCTCCGGCAACTTTTTGTATTTCACATCAGACCAATATTCATAGTCCGCATTAATTTTATCGACAAGCTGAGCCACTTCCGGCTTGTTAACAAGTTTGATTGCTTGAATCAAATCCTTGTCTTTTATGTCTGGAGGAGATTCTATCATGATTTGAATTGTTTTCAATCACAAATATAACAATATTTGCAGATATTTGAAATATTTGCAAATATGTTTCTAAACACCAATAAGGTCCTAAAATAGCGCCCATGCGTTATTTCTATTAAAATACGGCTAACTATTTAGTTGCATGTAGCAACTCTCATACTTTTTCAACCGAGCCATACCCAAAAACCGGTTCCGAGAATGCATATGCATTCTCGGAACCGAACAAGAGAAATCGCAAAGGACACAATACCATAAATCTCCTTAAAACAATGCAGTGCATTTAGTGCACCAACACATTTGGCACAAAGCGGCACCACAGAACCGAGGCCAAAAGCTATTGGTAGGAGATGGTTGTCCAAGTGATATCTGTCAATTCATCAAAAGCAAAAGCTTTGGGAAACATCAGAGGAGACCAGGACCGGAAGCGCGATAAGGCATCGAAAGTCAGAAGTCTGCAAGGTAAAGTAACTTATAACCGACCACTGACCGAAAGTTCTGGAAAACCGTTATTCGACCACCTCCGCGTCGACGAATCCGTCTCCGCCCGACCGGCGGAGCTCTCTGTTGATCCGACGCCAGACAAACGCCAGCACAATCCGGAAAATTCCGTAAAGGATAAAGGCCGTGCCGATGCAGGCAAGGATAAAGATTCCTCCGTAAAGAGGCGCAGCCAGAAAAACAAACGAACAGATCAGGCTCAGGATATTGCAGGCAAGCAGCCAGCCCCATCCCGTTCCGCGGAACGGCGCCAGTGCGCACGATTCGCAGATGCCGAGCACGGACTGGAACAGCATCCAGAACCCGACGACATAGATCAGCAGCGTCGTAACCAGCGGCAGGGGCAGCAGCATCAGCCACACGCCAAGCAGCACCTCGATCAGTCCCCGGGCCAGGCTCCAACCCCACGTATCGTTCCAGTTGCGGTTCGCCACGGCCCACGCGATGTTGAAAATACCACCGACAACCAGCACCGAGATAAAGAAGACCGTCAATACCGCCAGCGAATCCGCCGGGACGACAACACATGCAACTCCGGTCGCAATACCCAATACTCCGACGACAAGCGAAACCCACCAATACCTGAAGAGATTTCCACTCCGATCCGATTTCCGTAACATGGCATTTCTGTTTTTAATCACTTCACCGCAAAGGTAATTCGGCGACGGAGACATTGTATTGCCGCACACGGCACAAAAATATGCAATATTTCGTTTTTTTACCCCTTTTGACCCCCGAACATGCCGCACGGAAGAGCCGTGCCGGACAATGCGCACACCCGGAATGACGGCCGGCACGGCAGGACACGGCGGGAACCGTCCCGGCCGGAAGCGTGCCGCATGCGACACTCCGCCGGTGAAGGGTGCGGGTCACTGCTTCCCGGAGCACTCGCGGACGATCTTCATGAACTCGTCGCCCGTGATCGTCTCCTTCTCCACCAGGTAGTCGGTGGCGCGGCGCATGATCTCGGGATTCGCCGAGATGATCTCCCGGGCCTTTGCATGCGCCTCGCGGATCAGCCGCAGCACTTCGGCATCGACCTTCGCAGCCGTCGCGCCGGAGCAGACCGTCGACGCATCCCCGCCGAGATAGGCATTGTTGACCGTCTCGAGCGCCATCATGTCGTAGCGCTCGCTCATGCCGAAACGCGTAACCATCGCCCGGGCCAGCCGCGTGGCCTGCTCGATGTCGTTCGAGGCGCCGGTCGTGACCGTCCCGCAGACGAGCTCCTCGGCCGAACGGCCGCCCGTCAGGGTGACGATGCGGTTGAAAAGGCTCTCGCGGCTCTGCAGCAGCTCCTCCTCGTCCTCGACCTGCATCGTATAGCCCAGCGCTCCGGAGGTGCGGGGGATGATCGTAATCTTGTGCACGGGTGCCGAGTGGCTCTGCATCGCGGCAACCAGGGCATGGCCTATCTCGTGGCAGGCGACAAGCTGCTTGTCGGAGGCAGAGACGAGCTTGTTCTTCTTCTGCGCCCCGGCGATCACGGTCTCCACGCTCTCCTCCAGATCGGCCGTCGTAACCAGTTTGCGCCCCATGCGGACGGCCCGCAGAGCCGCTTCGTTGACAATGTTCGCCAGTTCGGCACCCGACGACCCGGCCGTGGCGCGCGCCACGATCCCCCGGTCGACCTCCTCGTGCCGCACGTGTTTGAGATGCACGCCGAGAATCGCCTTGCGTCCTTCGAGATCGGGCAGCTCCATCTGAATCCGCCGGTCGAAGCGCCCCGGGCGCAGCAACGCCTTGTCGAGGCTCTCTGGACGGTTCGTCGCGGCCAGGATCACCACACCCTTGCGGCCGTCGAAGCCGTCCATCTCGGTCAGGAGCTGGTTGAGCGTCTGCTCGCGTTCGTCGTTGCCGCCGTAGGCGCCGTCGCGCCGCTTGCCGACGGCATCGATCTCGTCGATGAAGATGATGCAGGGAGCCTTTTCGCCCGCCTGCTTGAAGAGGTCGCGCACCTTGGCCGCGCCCATGCCGACGAACATCTGCACGAACTCCGATCCCGAAATGGCGAAAAACGGCACCTTTGCCTCTCCGGCCACGGCCCGTGCGATGAGCGTCTTGCCGGTTCCCGGGGGCCCACCAGCAGGGCGCCCTTCGGCAGCGTAGCTCCGATCTCGGCATAGCGGGAGGGATCGTGCAGGAAATCGACAATCTCGGTCAGCGTCTCCTTCGCCTCATCCTGCCCGGCCACGTCGGCAAACGTGGTCTTCACGTCCGACTCGGCATAGATCCGGGCGCCGCTGCTGCCGAACGAGAGGAAGTTGCCGCCGCCCTGCATGCGGGCCTGCATGCTCCGGCCGATCTGCCGCCAGATAAGGTAGAAGGCCAGACCGGGCAACACCCACATCAGCACGAAATTGAGCACGGGGGAGTTCTGGCGGGGCACGCTCCGGTTGAAGGCGATCCGTCCGTCGGAATTGGGGCTCTCGGCCTTCAGCAGACGGTCGACCAGCTCGGGATCGCCGATCTCACCGGTCTGAAAGGTCTGCGTCTTGTCCCCCTCGCCCTTGGCGCTGAAATAGATCAGGCCGTCCTCGATCATGACCCGTTCGACCAACCCGCTGTCCACCTTGCCGATAAAGGTTCCGTAGTCGGTCTCGATGATCCGGCGGCCCGAAAAGTTCGGGAAGATCAACCCATTGAGGAACAGGACGATCAGCACAACCCACAACAGGCCTGCATAGAGATTGCTTCGGGGCGGCGTCGGAGTTCCGTTGTTCTGTTGCTCCATAATTGTCATCTTTTTCGGGCAAAAATCGCGATTTTCCACTATTCGCCGCTTACCGGATTATCCCCAAAGATGTGCAAAGATTCTCCAAAACGGCATCACGGGGAGACCGCTCACAGCCCGGGTATCCCGCAAGCGGGCACGCGGACCGCCTACCGCAACTCGAACTCCGCCGTCTTCACGTTTTTTGAATCGGGGCCGCACATCACGCTGAAGACGCCCGGTTCGACGACGTAGCGCAGATCGGCGTTCCAGAATCCCAGCTCCGCCGCCCCCAGGGTGAAGACGACCTCGGTCTGTTCGCCGGGCCGGAGGAGCACCTGACGGAACCCGCGCAGCTCCCGCACGGGGCGGGTCACGGAACCCACGTGATCCCGGATGTAGAGCTGGACGGTCTCCCGACCCGTGCGGTGACCGGTATTCTTGACCGTAACGCGGACCGTCACCGGCTCCCC
>ULRR01051838.1_pt1 | contig 27068 bp, 29 predicted proteins | sample 1955651 | NCBI WGS metagenome assembly ULRR01 (sample SAMEA4835688, study PRJEB28245) | human gut metagenome | biome: gut microbiome; material: fecal sample | place: Denmark | collected 2008
TTTGTAAAATGTGATGATAGTAATTATGATGAATTAACGAATGCCTGTGAAAAAGGAGTAAGTGAGATTACCTATACTATCAAAGATAAAGATAGTAATACAGAATTAGCAAGAGGAGATTTAACAGGAAAGAGTGGAAAGATCAAATTATTAACAGAAGAGAAGGAAGTAGAAAGTAAGAGAGTATTTAACTATATGATAACTATTACATTTAAAGATACAGGAAAAGATCAAAATCATAATCAAAATAAAGGGATAGAAGGAAATATCGAAGTAGAATTTGCTGAACCTATTAAGGGAAGTGAATATATATTAAGTCATTATGATACAATACTTACGAGAAATGATTTTAGTACAACAGTAGAAAACATTACTACAGGAACAATTTATAAATCATTAGATGAGAGTCAATATGATGATGATGGAGAAGTATATTATTTTGCAGGAGCACCAACTGATAATTATGTAAAATTTGCAGGATATTATTGGAGAATCATCAGAATTAATGGAGATGGAAGTATTAGACTAATCTATTCGGGAGATAAAGAAAGTGGACCAGCAACAATTGGAGAAGCAACACAAATTGGAACAAGTGTTTTTAATGAAAATTATGATGATAATGCCTATGTGGGGTATATGTATGGAAGTCCAGGATCAAATAATTATGCAGCAACACATGCTAACACTAATAATAGTACAATCAAGGGAGTATTAGATAGTTGGTATCAGACTAATATAGCAAATAAGGGGTATGGAAGTAAAGTAAGTACAGAAGAAGGATTTTGTAATGATAGAAGAGTAGCAGGATCAAGTGAAACTTTTTGGAATAGTGATACAAAAAGAGGATATGGAACTAATACAACTGCCTATGCACCATTTTCAAGATTTTTAACGACAGGAGGAAGTTGGGCTAGTACTCAAAATCCAACATTTAAATGTAGTCAAATAAGTAGTGATATGTTTACACCAACAGCAAGTAGTAAGGGAAATAAGAAGTTAAGTAGTCCAGTAGGACTCATTACAGCAGATGAAGTAGTATTTGCAGGAGGAAAAGGAGGAACCAATAATACAAGTTATTACCTATACACAGGACAGAATTATTGGACCATGTCTCCGTTTAACTTTACCAGTGGTAATGCTTGGGGGTTCTTTGTGTATTCAGACGGCACCTTCGGTTATAGTAATGTGAACGGCTCGTCTGGTGTGCGCCCAGTAATAAATCTGTCGGCTGATGTGAAAGTAACAGGAAGCGGAACAAGTAGTGATCCATTTGTAGTTGTTTGATTTTTGTCTTGCCCATACAGCTAAACATATTATACAAGTTATATTTCATTATTTCGACAAATTTATTCTATATTTATTTATAAAGTTTGAATTCCATATGTATGGGCAAGTTTTAAGCAAGAAATTCTTTACTTTCTTGCTTTTTTTCTGTATACTTTTATTAGGAATAGGGATTGATTGAATGAGAATTGTTTATAAAAGAACTTTATTATCTATTGGAATACTTATTGTAGTGATTGGATGTATTGGTATAGGGTATCTTTTTTATGATAAAGTAATTCATCAAGATATTGAAGTGGCTGTTCAGGATGAGTTATCTATTAATTATTTAAGTGGCTCTACTATTATTCAGGATGGAAAATATCAGTTTTCAGTTACAAATAGTGGTGCTAATGATGTAAATTATCAAATTATGATAGAAGATATTAGAGGATTTGATGATGATATTACTTATTCTCTAACTTCTAGTAATGCTAGTATTTCTAGTGAAGAAAAGCATTTAAAAGAAGCAGATAATATTATTTGTGATGGTATTTTAATACAAAGTGGTGATACTCAAAATTTTACTTTAGAAGTTAGTCATATGACCAGTTCTTCTTTTAAGATTAAGATATTGAAATTAGAAGATATTGAAGAATATTTTTATATGACTATTTTGGAAAATCATGAAATAGTGGAAAGTGAAGATGGCTTATTAAAAGGTAAAGATGATGATGGAACTACTTATTATTTTAAAGGAAATGTAGAAGATAATTATGTTCGTTTTGCAAATCTTACTTGGAGGATTATTCGGATTAATGGAGATGGAACAGTGAGACTTATTTTAGATGATGTAGATGATACATTAGTAAAATATAATTCTGATGCAGATCATTATGAAGATTTTACTAGTACTGATCTTTATCAAAGTTTAGCTACTTACTATAGTAATTATTTAAATAGTTTTGATAAGTTCATTGCTAATACAAAGTTTTGTAGTGAATCAGGAAAAACAGATAATACGTATAATGCATATACAAGGCTTGTTACTGATGAAATTCCTTCTTTTAATTGTTTGGGTGAGAAGTATACTAGTAAAATAGGACTCATTACAGCAGATGAAGTAGTGTATGCTGGTGGAGTTTATAATAAGGAAAATAAAGAGTATTATTTATATAATGAAGATATAGATAATTTATGGTGGACTGGATCTTTATCAAAGAGTGGGGAGGATAGCTTTTATCCTTTTTTGGTAGATAGTAGTGGGAAATTAATAGATAATGTAAATGGTACTTTATATCGAAGTTTAAGACCTGTTATTAGTTTAAATCGAATGACTATTGTTACGGGTGATGGTACAAAAGATAATCCTTATGTTGTAAATTAGTGTCAATCAATTATAAAATAAATGTAAATATTAAAATGCCTCTTTATTAATTGGCATTTTTTTGATAGAATAAAGTTGTGGTGATATTATGCAAATTATTAATGACATAATTAGTTTTTTAAAAACATTATCTTTTGTTGATGTAGTGTTCTTTTTCGCAGTCTTAGCTTTAATGTTGCTAGTAATTGTGCTTATTTATTTTATTCGTGAAAATAATATAGAGAGCGATCATAATATCACTTCCAAAAAAGAATTAAAAAAATCAAAGATAGAAGATAGCAATGATGATCTTGCTAGTTTAAAAGAGATTACAGAAGCTTTAGAAAATGCTGAGCCTACTAGTATTGATTTAAATAAATATGAAGAGGAACAAGAGGAAAAAGCAATTATTAGTTATGATGAACTTTTAAAAAGAAAGAATGATTTTGCTATTAATTATGTAGATGAAGAAAATTTAGATGAAGATTTAGTTGTTAAGAAAGTAGATTTAGATCATTTAATTAATAAAGATGTTGTTGTAAAGCCAGAAATTAAAGTAGCAGTTATTTCTTATGAAAAAGAAGAAGCTTTTTTAGAAGCTTTGAAGCAATTACAGCAGACTTTAAATTAGATAGATTAGAGGGGGAAAAGTATGAGTTTTCAAATTATTACTTTAGGTTGTAAAGTTAATGCTTATGAAAGTGAATTTATGCTAGAGGAATTAAAACGCTCTGGCTATCTTTATGATGAAAAGAATCCTGATATTATTATTATTAATACTTGTAGTGTAACAAATATGTCAGATCGAAAATCACGAAAATTAGTTCATAAGGCTAGAAGAGAACATGAAAAAGCTATATTGGTTGTAGTTGGTTGTAGTGCTCAAAATCATCAAGAAGATTATCAAAAAATGGGAATTGATATTTTAATTGGGAATAAAAATAAGAGTAAAATTGTTACAATCATAGAAGATTATCTTTATACTCATAAGCCTTATGTTTATTTTACAAAAGAGCGTTCTTTAGATTTTGAAGATATGCAAGTAGATCATTTTACCACGCATACTAGAGCTTTTGTTAAAATTCAAGATGGATGTGATAATTTTTGTTCTTATTGCATTATTCCATATGTAAGAGGAAGTATTCGTTCTAAAGATTTTAATCAGGCTTTAAAAGAAGTTGAAACATTGGTTTTAAATGGACATAAAGAAATTGTTTTAACTGGTATTCATACAGGAAGCTATTATTCTTCAGGGCATGATTTAACAGATTTAATTGAAGCAATGGCGAAAATTAAAGGACTTTTTAGAATTCGTATTTCTAGTATTGAAATTACAGAATTAAATGAACGTTTTTTAAATTTACTTTGTAAGGAAAAGAAAATAGCGAATCATTTACATATTCCTTTGCAAAGTGGTAGTGATATTGTTTTAAAAAGAATGAATCGTAAATATGATACGAATTATTTTAGAGAAAAGATTCAAAAAATACGGGAAATTCGCCCTGATATTTCGATTACAACAGATTGTATTGTGGGACATCCCTATGAGACAGATGAATGTTTTTTAGAATATGTTAATTTTTGCAAAGAAATGAATTTTAGTAAGTTACATGTTTTTCCTTATTCTATTAGAACAGGGACTGCCTCAGCGGTTATGCCGCAAGTAGATGAAAAAATAAAAAAAGAAAGAGTTCAAACACTATTAATGGTTTCTCAAAAGTTAGAAGAAGAATATTTTAAAAAATTTATTAGAAAAGAAGTAGATGTTATTACTGAAGAGTATGAAGGAGAATATACAGTTGGTTTTTCTTCTAATTATATTAAAGTATATTTAAAAGGGGAATATAAGTTAAATCAAATTTATAAATGTCGAATTCTTTATCATGAAGGTACCAAGGTTTATGCTAGTATCACATCTTGTTTAAATGAACAAATAGGAGTATAATTAAAATGGTGAGGATCATGAATCAAAATTTTGAACAAAAACTGGCACATATGGCTCAGCAATTACATTCTGGTGAAGTGAAGGAATTAACATTTTTACAAAGAAAAATAGATACTGGAGATAAACAAATCGTTATAGCTCATCTTATTCAAGAACCGACTTTAACTGAAAAGTTTGAAAGAGAAGTTGCAGATATAGGCAAAGATAAAGTAATTCAACTTCCTTTTGTGGCTCATAAAGAAGGTGATTGTAAGACCGTGATTTCGGGTGTCATAGACCAAGAAAATATGAAAAGGGCTAAAAAGGGTGGCAAAAAGTTTCAAGTTATACGAAATTTTGTTGCTAAAAAAATAGAAGAGTGGAAAAAAGAAGTAGAACGATTGGGTGAAAAAGAAGATGATCTCGATCACATTTATCGGGATGATGAAGGTCGATATTATGAAATTATTGATGGAATCCCAACTTATTTGGATGATAGAGGATTTGATTATTATTTGAAGTATGATGAAAATGGAAATGAATATGCATGGATTAAGTTAACTGATGGAAGTATAGGAACTTTTTTAAATCCTGAAAGAACTTATATTCAAGTAGGAGATCATGCTTATTATTTTGATGGTACAATTCGTTATGATAAAGAAATTGATCTTTTTCCACACAGGTAAATTTAGGAGTAAGTAGTATGAATTACATCAAAGGAAAAATCAGAAATATTATTTATCAAAATAAAGATAACGGCTATGTAGTAGCTGTTTTTCGCATTAAGGAAACGAATGATGCAAAGATGGAGGAATATGTTTCTAAAACGGTTACTATTACGGGAACATTTTTAGAAATTAATAGTGAAGAGACTTTTATTTTATATGGAGAAGCTACAAGACATGAGCGATTTGGTTTTCAGTATCAAGTGAAGTCTTATGAAAAAGAAAAAATTAGTAGCGAAGATGCTTTAATTGAATTTTTATCTAGTTCTTTAATTAAAGGAAGTGGAGAAGTAACAGCAAAGAAAATAGTAAAATTTTTAGGGATGGATGCGATTGATAAGATTAAGAATGATGAATTTGCTTTAAGAGGAATTCCTAATTTAAGTGAGGCTAAGCAAAGGATGATTCGGGAATCATTATTAGAATATTCTGATGCTGATGATTCTTTATTAAAGTTAAAGGAGTTAGGTTTTAGTATACCTGAGGCTACAAGAATTTATAAAAAATATGGAGCTTCTACTAAATATATTATAGATTCTAATTTATATGTTTTGACAGAAATTATGGATTTTAATAAAGTAGATGCTATTTATAAAAGTAATCATGAAGAATTAGATAGAGTACGAATAAAAGCTTGTATGGTAGAGGCAATGAGAAGATTAAGTATCAATAATGGAGATACTTATTATAAGTCAGAGGAAATTAAAGATGCTTTAAAAAAAGAATTTGATTTGCTTTTAGATGAGATTGAATTTGAAGAGATTATGTATACTTTAGAAGAAGAAAATAAAGTGGTTTTAGAAGCAGGACTTTATTATTTAGTAGAATATTATGATGCAGAAGTTGCTATTACCGATCATTTATTCCAATTAAGCACTAATAGTACAACACCTTTTTATGATTTTGATCATGAAATTGCTTTATTAGAAGAAGAAAATAAAGTATATTATAATGAAGATCAAAGAAATGCGATTAAAAAAGCTTTAGAAAATAAAATTACTATTATTTCTGGAGGTCCTGGAACAGGAAAGACAACTATAATTAATGCTATTGTTAAATTATATATTAAAATGCATGATTTTTCACCAATGGAGGTTTTAGCAAATATTGCTCTTCTTGCTCCAACGGGAAGAGCTAGTAAGAAAATGTCTACTTCAACAGGTTTACCTGCTATGACTATTCACCGTTTTTTAAAGTGGAATAAAGATACTAATAATTTTGGTGTAAATGAATATCATAAAGCTCAAGAAAATTTAATTATTGTAGATGAAATGAGTATGATTGATATTTCCCTTTTTGATGCTCTTTTAAAGGGGATTAGAAGTAATGTTCAACTTGTTATGGTTGGAGATGTTTTTCAACTTCCTTCTGTAGGTCCTGGACTTGTTTTGAATGATTTAATTGCAAGTGATTTGTTTACTTTTTGTCCTTTAGAAAAGATTTATCGTCAAAGTGATAATTCCTATATTCCTTATTTGGCTTTAGAAATTAAAAATAAAGATTTATCTGAGGATTTTGTAAGTCAGAAAGATGATTATAATTTTTTAAATGTGGATGGAAAATATATTAAAGATATGATTAGAAAAATATGTATTATGAGTAAGGATAAAGGATTAAATGAAGAGGATATACAAATTCTTGCTCCTATGTATAAAGGGGAAAATGGTATTGATAATTTAAATATGATATTACAAGAATTATTTAATCCTAAAGATTCTAAAAAGGAAGAAATTCGTTATGGAGAGTTTATTTATCGTGAAGGTGATAAAGTCTTACAGTTACAAAATAATCCTGATAGTAATGTATTTAATGGAGATATTGGTTATATAAGGAAAATTAATTTGAAAACAGGAAAAAGTAAAGATACAATTATTATTGATTTTGAAGGGGTAAAAGTCTCATATACAAAAGAAGAGTTAAATCAAATTAAACATGCTTATGCAATTACTATTCATAAGAGTCAGGGAAGTGAATTTTCACATGTAATTTTACCTATTTCCAGAAGTTATTATAAAATGCTTTATAATAAACTTATTTATACAGGGGTTAGTAGAGCTAAAAAAAGTTTAGTAATTATTGGAGAGGCAAATGCTTTTATGATGGCTGTTAATAATGATTATGCATCATCTAGGAAAACAAATTTAAAAGAAAGATTGATGAATAAATTTAGAAGTACTTGTTCATAATAATATTGAGGTGTTGGATATGAAAAAATTAATGGCTGGCAGTTTAATTGCAATGGCGGCAGGAGCTGGAATGATGGCTTATGCTTTAAATAATAAGAATACAAAGAAAAAGGCAAGTTCGCTTGTAAATAATGCAATGGATATGGCTAATAATAAAATTAAGGCTATGAAATAGAGTATATCTCTATTTTTAATTTTACCAAAAATTGTTAGAAATCAGGTGGTATTTTTTATGAATTATGCTATTTTTTCGTATTCCTCTTTTGATATAAATTCACTAGAAGTAAATGATTTTATTTTTGAAAAGCAGAATCGTTTTTTGGAAGAAATTCAGTTAGAAGTGGAAAAGGGAAGTACTTATCATACTTTTTATGATACTTCTATGTATCAAGATATTATATCTGTTCATTTGGTATTATTCGTATATAGTGGAGGAGCTCATGATATAAGATTTGATCGTGTTTATTATTATGATATAAAAAATCATAAAGAAATTCTTTTAAAAGATATATTAGAGTATAACGAATCACTTTTAAATGAATTAAGTACTCTCTCTAAAGAATTTTTACTTGAGAAAAAACAAGATGTTATATTTGATGAAGAGGATATTTTAGAGGAAGGATTAGAAGCTACTTTCAATCATTTTCAATATTTAATGTTTGAAGAAGAAAATTTGAAAATTATTTTTCCTCCTTATCAAGTAGGGCCTTGGAGTAGTGGAGAAATTGATGTTTTAATCCCTTATTTTAAGATAGAAAAATACTTAAAGATATGTTAGAATAATACTGTTCACTCGTTAGAAAGGATTTTATGAAATTATCTTTAGAACAATTATTTTGTGTTCGTGGCGGTTTTTGTTTGACATGTTCTATTATTCATGTTTTTAAAAGAGTGATTACTTATTTTCATGTAAAACATTTAATGAAACATGTTTTTATTGATTAAATAAACCATAGGAAGCTTTGTAGAGCTTCCTTTTTTTAATAAAAAAATCAACTATATAAGTTGACTAATTTATTTTTTTAAAATAGTAAATATATCATCAGTTGATTTTAATGAGCTGTTCTCTTTTTTATGAAAGTTTGGTAATAAGTGAAGATGAAAATGTTTTACTTTTTGATCTTCTCCATAGTTTACTAATAAAGTAAGCGACTCGGCATTTAATTTTTGCATGATTTTTGGTCCTAAATCTTTAGCTATATCAAAAATATGGGATAGCATCTTTTCTGGTAGTTCTTGATAGTCTGTATAGTGCTCTTTAGGAATAATTAGTAAATGACCATTTACTGCGGGATTATTATCCATAAAAACCATGACTAAATTATCTTCAAATATTACTTTGCTAGGAATTGTTCCATTTACTATTTTACAAAAAATACAATCCATTTTAATCACCAACTCTATTATAACAGATTTAAAAAGATTATCCTATCTTTTTTAAATTATAGTACATTTTTAGGCTTTCTTGCATAGATTAAAATAGAGGAGGAATCAAATTGGCAAGTTTTAAAGAGATTGTTACCAAAGCGGTGATTGGTAAAGCAAAGAAAACAAGCGTATCTAAATTTTTTGTTACTCCTAATGAAAAACCAGATACGGTATTAGGGTGTTGGGTTATTAATCATACTTTTGAAGGTAAAAATCAAAATGGTGTAGTTTATATTTCTGGAGGATTTGATGTTAATGTTTGGTATTCATATAATAATGATACTAAAACAGCAGTAGCAACAGAACATTTTAGTTATGACGATAAAATGAATATTCGCTTAAAAGATGGAGCAGTTTTGACAGATGCATCAGAGATTATTGTTCGGAGTTTGACACAGCCTACAGTAACAGATGTTCAAGTGTTAAATGATAAAGTTAGTTTATCTATTGAAAAGGAACTTGGGGTAGAGATTGTAGGAAATACTATGATAAAAGTTAGTGTAGAAGATGAAGAGGATGATTATGATGTTATTGAGGATTTAGATCAAGAAGAGGATCAAGTAATTCAAGAAATAGATGAGGATTATTTAAAATAGTGTCAACTAAAAATGGTTGACACCTTATGTTTTTTGTGTTAGAATGTAGTAACAAAGGAGGAAAACTTTATGGCAGTTAAATTAAGACTTAAGAGAATGGGTGCTAAACAAAAACCATTTTATCGTATTGTAGCCGCTGATGCTAGAAGTCCAAGAGATGGTAGATTTATAGAAACTGTTGGTACTTATAATCCAATTAGTAAGCCTGCTTCTGTTTCTATAGACGAAGAAAAAGCATTAAAGTGGTTAAATAACGGAGCAATCCCTACTGATACAGTTCGTTCTATTCTTTCTAAAGAAGGAATTATGGCGAAGTACGCTCAAAATAAAAAAGTAGGTAAGTAGTATGGAAATTACAGAATTTGCTACTTATTTAATTCAGAATATTGTTAAGAATCCTGATTTAGTTCGTGTTCGTTCTTTTCAAGATGAAGACGCTACTATTTTGGAAATATTAGTTTCTAATGATGATATGGGAGCTGTGATTGGCAAAGGCGGTAAAAATGCTAAAGCGCTTCGAACAATTATTCTGGCTTATGCTTATGTGAATCATATTAAAAATGTTAAAGTTAACATTGATTCATTTTAAAAAATCCTGAATATGGATTTTTTTCTTTTATTTTTGGGATATTTTTGATATACTTAGAAAGAAAGTGGGTAATTGACATGAAAAAATTGGATGAGAAAGTAACCAAATCAATTTTAACTGGTATTCAACCATCTGGAGTTATAACACTTGGAAATTATATTGGTGCAATAAGACAAATGGTAAGAATGCAAGACTTGTTTAAATCTTATATTTTTATTGCGGATATGCATGCCATCACGGTTCCTCAGGATGCTAAGACTTTACACGAGAATATTCGTAGTTTAGTTGCTTTATATTTAGCATGTGGAATTGATCCAGATAAGAATATTATTTTTATTCAATCTGAAAATGAATATCATGCAAATATTTCTTGGCTTTTAGAATGTAATACACCTTTTGGAGAATTATCTAGAATGACACAATTTAAAGATAAAAGTAGTAAAAATGCTAATTTTTGTGCGGGATTATTTACGTATCCTGTTTTAATGGCAGCAGATATTTTGGCTTATGATGTAGATTATGTTCCTGTTGGTATTGATCAAAAGCAACATGTTGAATTGGCACGTAATATTGCTTTAAAATTTAATAAAAAATTTGGAGATACTTTTAAATTACCAGAAGCTTATATTACTGAATCTGGTACTAAAATTATGGATTTAATCACTCCTTCAAAAAAAATGAGTAAATCAAGTGAAAATCCAAAAGGGGTTATTCGGTTACTTGATGAAGTTGGTACTATTCAAAAAAAGATTATGGGAGCTACAACGGATAGTGGGTGTGTAGTTCGTTTTGATCCTGAAAATAAACCTGGAATTAGTAATTTAATTAATATCTGTGTTTCAATTACAGGAGAGAGTATTTCTGAAATTGAAACAAAATTTATTGGTAAAAATTATGGAGAATTTAAAAAGTATGTTGCTGATGTAGTTGTAAAAGAAATTGAGGGTATTCAAAAAAGATATAAGGAAATAATAAATAGTGATCGATTAGATCAAATTTTAGATGAAAATATTAGAATTACTAGAAAAATTGCCAAAAATAAATTTATAGATATGAAAAAGAAAATGGGGTTATATAAATAATTGACTTCATTTAAGCTTAATAGTATACTTGTTATAGTAAGAAAGTAGGGACATATGAAAAAAAGAATTATTAGTGCGATTGTTATGCTTATCATTGTAATACCAGTTATTTGGTATGGTGGAGATTTATTTCGATTAGGTGTTGGTATAGTAAGTATTTTAGCTTTAAAAGAGATGTTAGACTTAAAAAAAAGTCATCATGCATTTCCGATTTTTGTACAGTTAGTGGCAGTTATTTCACTTCTTTTGATTGTTTTAACAGAATATGATGGTTATTCTATTTTATTTGGAATAACGTACCGAGGAATAGCTATTTTGTTACTTAGTTTATTAGGATTATCTATTTTTTATGATGAAGATCAATATACTGCTACAGATGCTTTATTTTTGATTGGTTCTGTTATTTTATTAGGAACAGCTTTTAATGCTATGATTTTGGCAAGAGTTACAAGTTTATATCTATTTATTTATCTTCTATTAATTTTTATATTTACTGATACTTTTGCTATGTTTATGGGAATGTTATTTGGCAAGCATAAATTGATTCCTAAAGTTAGTCCTAAAAAAACAATAGAGGGAAGTGTACTTGGTTCTATTATTGGTACGACTGTTGCGGTTGTTTTTTATCATTTTTTAGTGGGAAGAGTTACATTAGGAATTGTTTTGGTTACTTTAATTTTATCAATCCTTGGACAAATTGGTGATTTAATGTTTAGTAAAATTAAAAGAGAAAATGGAATTAAAGATTTTAGTAATTTAATTCCTGGTCATGGAGGAATTTTAGATCGTTTAGATAGTACAATTGCCATTATGCTTGGATTCTTATTATTTTACGCAATTTTATAGGAGGATATTATGTGGTTTATTGTTTTAATATTATTAATATTTATTTTAGGATTAATCATTTTAGTTCATGAATTTGGACATTTTATTACTGCAAAAAAAGCAGGTGTTCATATTTATGAATTTTCTATAGGAATGGGTCCTCTTATTAAAACTCATGTTGGCAAAGATGGTATTTCATATAATATTCGTGCTTTACCTATTGGGGGATTTGTTTCTATGGCTGGGGAAGTATATGAAGATGATGATACAAAGAAAATAAAAAAAGAAGATTTTATGTGTAATAAGAAGTGGTGGCAAAGAATTATTATTTTAGCTGCAGGAGTTTTTAATAATTTTGTGCTTGCTATTTTAATTTTATTTGTTATGGCTCTTATTTGGGGAGCTAATAGTTTAGAACCTAAAGTTGGAACTGTACTTGAAGATTCAGCAGCCGAAAAAGGGGGATTAGAGACAGGGGATTTGATTTTATCTATTAATAATCACCATGTTTCTACTTGGGATCAAACTCAAATTGTACTTTATTTAAAAAACGACAGTAATATTTATCAATTTGAAGTATTAAGAGATGGAAAGACCATTACCTTAGAGTTAGAGCCTGATGTTACTAAAACAGAGGCAGGAGAAGAACAAAAGACTTTTGGTTTTGGAATTGAACAGACGGAAGAGCATGGCTTATGGGCAAGTATTAAATATGCTTTTGAGAGATTTTGGAGTTTAATTTCTACTATGTGGCTTACAGTTATTAATTTATTTACGGGGCAAATTTCTCTTAGTAGTTTATCTGGACCAGTTGGTATTTATCATGTAGTTGGTGAGAGTTTAGCAATGGGAGTTCAACAAATAGTTTATTTAATAGCTTTTTTAAGTATTAATGTTGGATTGATTAATATACTGCCTATACCAGCTTTTGATGGTGGTAGGATTTTATTTTTAATTATTGAAAAAATTAAAGGTAGTCCTATTAATTCTAAATTTGAAAATGCTTGTCATATGATTTTCTTCTTTCTTATTATTTTACTTATGATTTATATTACAGTATTTGATATTATAAGATTTACTTAGTAGTAAGTCTTTTTTTTATTGTACTTTTGTGATAGAATAAAAATGTGTCCCAATAGTTCAGCTGGATAGAATGTTAGCCTCCGACGCTAAAGATCGTGGGTTCGAATCCCGCTTGGGACACCAATTAGTCTATTTATCCCATTTTTATGGGTTTTTATTTGGTATATCGTTTTAGTTGGTAACTTTTTCTAAAAGATGTTATAATAGGGTAAAGCTTACTTTAGAGGTGAAGGGTATGTTTACAATTTTGATTGCTGAAGATGATACAGATATTTTAGAACTGTTAACTTTATATTTAGAAAATAATTCTTATAAAATTATACTTGCAAAAAATGGTTTAGAAGCATGGGAGATTTTTAAACAAAATAAAATTGATTTAATATTAGTTGATATTGTTATGCCAGAGATGAATGGGTATGAGCTTATTAAAAAAATTAGAAGTGAAAGTGAAGTTCCTATTATTGTAATGTCTGCTAAGAATCAAGACTCTGATCGTATATTAGGTTTGAATTTAGGAGCGGATCTTTATATTTCTAAGCCATTTAATCCTTTAGAAGTAGTCGCTTATATTCAAGCTATTCTTAGAAGAACAAAGCAATATCAGGAATATGATAAAAGTAAAGATCGAATTATTCATATTGGCAATTTATCTTTAGAATTAGATGAATATGTTTTGAAGAAAAATGGTCATTTAGTGCCTATGACAAGAGCAGAATTTAAGATTTTAGCAAAAATGATGCAACAGCCTAATCGGGTATTTACAAAGGCACAATTATATGAATGTATTCATGGTGAGTTTTTTGAGAATGATGCAAATACAATGATGGTTCATATTTCTAATATTCGTTCCAAAATTGAAGAAGATCCTAGTAATCCAAAATATGTTCTTACAGTTAGGGGGGTAGGTTATAAATTTGAAAACAAAGAATAAAAATAGTTTTGTTAAAATTTGTTTAATACAGTTCGTATTATGTTCTTTTTTACTGTTGGGGCTTTTTGTATTTGCTAATTCTATTTCTACAAAGCAATTAGAAAATAGTTTTCCTATTTTAGATGATTTTTTAATTTATGAGGATTATTTGAAGGAAGAGAGATATGATTTGATTCCGATAGAACAATTTTCAAATTGTGAGTTTGCAATTGTGAATCAAAAAGGTTTTTATTTATTTGCAACAGATTGGAATATTGAAAAGAATATTTCTGGGAAGCAGGTCCACTATATTAGTGATTATTATTCTAATGAGTATTATTATGTTTTAAATAAGAAAGATAAAAATGATAAGGTCTCTTCGGTTATATTTTTAAATTCTTATGATGAGGAATTAGAAACAGAAATGATTAAAGGATATGCTGAATTAGATGAAAATAACACTGTAATTAAGGGAGATATATTTCCTTTACATGAAGTGATTTCTGATCAAGATATTCGCTTGTTAAATGGAGTTTATGATGATACATATGGGATAGAAAAGTATGATTTTGTAACAGAATCTGGAAAAGAGAGATCTTTACTATTTTTATCTCCTATGATTTCAACTACTTATTATTCTACTTTATTAAGTGAAACTCAAACTTTTTGGATTATGGCTATATGTGTTATGGCAATTGTAATTTTTTTAGAAGCTTATTTTTTTAATCGCAGATTAAAAAAACCTTTTATTCAACTTTCAGGCGCAATTTCATCTTATCAAAAAGGAGAGAGCTTACCTATTGAACAAGAATATTTACCAGATGAATTTAGAAAAATTGTAGATAAATTTAATCAAGTTTTACAAAAATTAAATACTGCTGAAAAAGAAAAGACAGAAGTTTATTTAGAACGACAAAAAATTATAGCCAATGTAAGTCATGATTTAAAAACACCTTTAACTGTTATTAGTGGATATACAAAAGCTTTTTTAGATGGGGTTGTTCCTTTAGAAAAACAAGAAAAATATTATCAAACAATCTATCAAAAGGCTTTATATACAAGTGATTTGGTTGATACTTTGTTTGAATTTACACAGATGGAACATCCTGATTATAAATTACATTTAAAAAAAGTTGATTTTGGAGAATTTTGCAAAGAATATCTAGCTTGTAAGTATGATGAAATCCATTTTAAAAAATTTCATTTAAAAGTGGAAATTCCAGAGGATAAAGTGTTTTTAGAAATTGATCAAAAATTAATAAAGAGATTGTTTGAAAATTTAATTAATAATTCATTAGATCATAATCAAGAAGGAGTTACTATTTATTTTGAAATGCAAATAAAAAAAGAACAAATTTTATTATTTATTGGGGATAATGGAAAAGGAATATCTGAAGAAATAAGAAAAACAATATTTATGCCTTTTATTACTAGTAATGAAGCTAGAACTAGTGGAAAAGGTGTAGGATTAGGGATGTCTATTTCAAGAAAGATTGTAGAACTTCATCATGGATCTATTGAGCTTGCTAAGAAAGATAAATCTAAATATATGACGAAATTTGTAATTACTTTGCCAAGAAAATAATGATCCTATAGAAAAATTAAGGTTTTCTATAGGATTTTTATATGTTTATTTTGATACAATACTTGAAGAACGGAGTATATGTATGAATGTATTAGAATTTTTAGAGCAAATAAAGGATAAAGAACATAAGGGGGTATATGATGAATTTGGTTTCGCTAGTTATTTGGAAATTCAAAAATTTAGCGAACAAATTGGTTCATCTTTAGCTCAATATATCTCTATTAATATGCCTGTTGCTGTTTATATGGAAAAAAGTATCTTGGCTTTAGAAAGTTTCTTTGGTATTCTTTATGCGGGAGGATGTTATAGTTTTTTAAATCCTGAATTGCCAGATGAGAGATTAAAAAATATTATTACTGTTTTAGATGCAAAAGTGATTGTTACGAATGAAGATTTTTATAGTCAAGCTTTAACTTTGTTTCCAAATTTTAAAATCTTTAAAGTAGAAGAATTAAAAAGGGGCTTATGTAATTATGATATTCTTCAATTTATTCGTTCTAAAAAAATTGATATGGATCCTTTATATATTAATTTTACTTCTGGGTCTACTGGTGTTCCAAAGGGAGTTGTTGTTAATCATCATTCTGTTTTAGATTTTATCACTTACTTTACAGATATATTTCATATTACTGATGAAGATGTATTAGCAAATCAAGCACCGTTAGATTTTGATGTATCTGTAAAAGATATTTATTCAGCCTTAAAAGTAGGAGCTAATTTAGTACTTGTACCTAGAACATATTTTTCAAATCCAATGAAATTAATGGATATGCTAGTGGATTATAAGGTTACGACTATGATTTGGGCTGTGTCAGCTTTATGTTTAATTTCTACTTTTCACGGATTAGATTATAAACCATTAGATCATGTTAATAAGGTTTTATTTAGTGGAGAGGTTATGCCTATTAAACATTTAAAATCTTGGATGGATCATTTACCAAAGGCTACTTTTGTAAATTTATATGGTCCAACTGAAATTACATGTAATTGTACATATCATATTTTAGATCGTAAACGAGAATATGATAAAATACCAATTGGAAATAATTTTCCAAATGAAGATGTTTTTTTGTTAGGAAATCATGATGAAGTAGTAGATGAACCTTTAAAAGTTGGAGAAATTTGTGTGCGTAGTTCAGAACTTGCTTTAGGTTACTTTAATAATTGGGTGGAAACAAATAAAAGATTTGTTCAAAATCCTAAACAAAAATATTATCTTGATTTGATTTACCGAACAGGAGATTTAGGATATTATAACGAGCAAAAAGAATTATTTTTTAGTGGACGAAAAGATTTTCAAATTAAGTATATGGGACACCGAATTGAATTAGAAGAAATTGAAAGAGCAATTCATAATGTTATGGGAATTGAAAGATGCTGTGTTTTATTTTTAGAAGAAAAAAATCGATTAGTTGCTTTTTATGTTGGACAGATTAATGAAAGTGATGTTAGACAAAATTTAAAGGAACGTTTACCTATTTATATGCTTCCAACTAAATGGATTGTTATACCAAAGTTTCCCCTAACTAAAAATGGTAAAATTGATCGAAAGGCTTTAGAAAGGATGATTTGAAGTGGATGATAATATTTTTAAGCAAATTAAAGAATATACACCATGCTATTTACTAGATATAAATGAGATGCAAAGGAGAGTAAAATGGCTTCAAGAGAAGCTACCAAAAAAGGTGAAGTTATGTTTTGCTATGAAAGCAAATTCATTTTTAATCTCTGAACTTGATGAGTTTGTTTCACGCTTTGAGGTTTGTTCTTTTGGAGAATTTCAGATTTGTAAAGGACAAGATATTGATGCTAGAAAATTAGTTATTTCTGGTGTAAAAAAAGAAAAAGAAGAAATTTTAGAAATGATGGATTATCAATGTCAAATTTTTACAGTGGAATCTATGCAACAATTTTCTTTATTAAAAGACTGCTATCAAAATATAAAAATATTATTGCGTCTAAGTAGTGGCAATCAGTTTGGTATGAGTGAAGAAGATGTAGAAAAAATCATTTTGAATAGGGAAGAATATCCACATTTACAGATTGTTGGTTTAGAATATTTTTCAGGGACACAAAAAAGAAAGCGACAAATAGAAAAGGAATTAGAATATTTAGATTCTTATATACAAAGAATATTTGAAGTGTATCATTTTCAATTTGCTGAGTTAGAATATGGAGGAGGATTTCCTATTCAGTATTATGAGAATCAAGAAGATCAAGAAGAAGAATTTTTACAATGCTTTTATGATGCTGTTTGTAAAATGAAGTTTCAAGGAGAATTTATTTTAGAACTTGGAAGAAGTATCATAGCAAGCTCAGGAACTTATATTACGCAAGTTAAAGATATAAAAAGCAATCAAAATGGAAATTTTGCTATTGTAGATGGGGGAATGCATCAAATGGTATATTATGGTTCAGGATTAGCATTAAATCAACCGATTATGGAAATAAAGCCTTTGCGTAATCAAGACAAAAAAGATTTTAATATTTGTGGATCTTTGTGTACTATTAATGATTTTTTAGTGAAACATTTAGAAGCAGATTTAAGAGTAGGAGATTTTTTACTTTTTAAAAATACGGGTGCTTATTCTTTAACAGAAGGAATATCTTTATTTTTGAGTAGAGATCTACCTAGGGTATTTTTTTATAAAGATGGGCAAGTTAAATTAATTCGAGATAAAGTAGATACTTATGTATTTAATACTTATAGAAAGGAGGGATAGAAAATGGAGAGATTAATAGGTGTTTTAATGGAAGTTAATTCTGATGTTGATTATTATACAGTTACTAATTTGATTGATGGACATTATTTAGATTCTTTATCTATTTTATCTTTAGTAGCTCTATTAGAAGAAGAATATGACATTGAGATTCCAACAGTAGAGATTATACCTTCTAATTTTAATTCAGCACAAGCAATTTTAAAATTAGTGGAAAGATTAGAGGAGGAATAAAATTATGCAATATAGCAGTCCCGCATATTTTCTTGTTTTTCTTCCAATTATTTTAATTTTTTATAAAATTGTACCGAAAAGGGTAAGACCTAAAATATTATTATTCGCGAGCTTTTTGTTTATTTTTCTTCTCAGTAAAAGTCGAATTATTTTCTTAATTTTTTCAATTCTCAGTATTTATTTTTCAGCTTTACTTTTAAATAAGATGAAAGATAAAGCAATTATTAAACTTGAAAATATTAGTAAAGAAGAAAAGAAAGCATGGAAAAAGAAAGAAAAAAGAAAAGAAAGATTGGTTTTTCTTTTCTGTCTTCTTTTTAATTTAGGTATATTAATTGTTTTAAAATATTCTTTCTTTTTAGGAACTAATTTAAACCATTTTTTTGCGAGTTTGGATATCCCTTGGCAATTTTCTTTACCCAAATTTATTTTGCCAATTGGAATTTCTTTTTATACTTTACAAGCATTATCTTATTTGATTGATGTTTATCGAGATACGATTCGAGCTGATAAAAATGTTTTTCGTTTTGCTTTATTTGTTAGTTTTTTTCCTACTATTATGGAAGGACCAATATGTAGATATAATGAAATTGCGTATACTTTGTGGCAGGGAGAAGATTTAAATTATCGTAATATAACTTTTGGAGCACAAAGAATTTTATATGGATTAATGAAAAAAATGGTTATTGCAGACCGTTTAGATATTATTGTAAAGACTATTTTTAATCATTATACTTCTTATGATGGAGGTATTATTTTATTGGGAGCAATTTTGTATACCATTCAGTTGTATATGGATTTTTCAGGAGTAATGGATATTGTAATTGGCAGTGGGGAAATGTTTGGTATTCGTTTACCTGAGAATTTTAGACAACCTTTCTTTTCTAAAAATATTTCTGAATTTTGGATGCGTTGGCATATTACTTTGGGAAAATGGTTTAAAGATTATATTTTTTATCCGCTTTCTTTATCAAAAGGATTAAAAAAGCTTACAATGAAACTTAGAAAAGTTTTGGGCAATCATTTTGGACCTCTTGTTAGTGGAAGTGTAGCTTTATTTTGTGTGTGGTTATGTAATGGCTTGTGGCATGGAGCTGCTTGGACATATATTTTCTTTGGAATGTATCATTTTTGCTTTATTTTGCTTGAAAATATTACTGAACCACTCTTTTCTAAACTTTATCTAAAATTTCATGTTAATAAAAAAGGAAAACTTTATCTTTCTTTAGTAATCTTTAAGACTTGGATTATTATTGTAATTGGAGAAATGTTTTTTAGAGCTACTAGTCTAACGGCTGGGTTTGGTATGTTAAAAAAGATATTTACCGAATTTTCTTTCGCTTCCTTTAAGCATGGCTTTATTTATACATTAGGATTGAGTAAAGGAGATTTTATTATTGTCTTCTTGATTTTAATTTTAGTCTTTGTAATTAGTATTTTTAAAGAAAAGAAAATAGATGTGAGAGAAAAAATTGCTAGTTATCCTATTATGGTTAAATGGGCTATTTATTATGCATTGATTTTAATTATTATTATTTTTGGAGCTTATGGAGTTGGATATGCACCTGTAGATCCACTTTATGTTAATTTTTAGGAGGATATATATGAGTATAAAACAAATGATTGGAAGAGTATTTCTTTTTCACTTTATTTTGCTTCTTTTATTAGTATTTTTTTCATTTCTTTTTATTCCTAAAAATAATACCAAAGAAGCTGGAATGTATAATGTAAAAGCAAATGGTATATTAGGAGCGAAAGAAAATAGTATTGATGTTTTAATTATTGGAGATAGTGAAGCATATGCCAATATTTCTCCTTTAGATATGTATGAGGAATATGGGTTTACTACATATATTACAGGAACACCAGCTCAGCTTATTAATACTTCTTATGATTTTTTAAAAAAAGCTTTAAAAACACAAAAACCAAAAATAGTTATTTTAGAAGCATATAATATTTTTCGTGATGTATCAATAGAGAGAGTTGGAAAAAGCTTTGTTCAAGAATTTTTACCAGTGTTTTTTTATCATAATCGTTGGAAATCTTTGGGTTGGAGAGATTTTAATTTTCAAGTAAATTATACTTGGACTGATGAGTTAAAGGGATATAATTTTAGTAAAAAGCTTGTTCCTTCACAAAATGATAATTATATGCAAAAAAATAAGAAAAATAGTAAAATTTCTAGTATTAATATGTTTTATTTGGATGAGATTAGAAAACTTTGTGAAGAAGAAAATATCACCTTTATGCTTTTAAATACACCTAATTATAAGGGATGGAATTATACTCGCCATAAAGTAATTTTAGAATATGCTTCTAAATATCAAATTGATTATTTAGATATGAATATTTTGAATGATGAAATTAAAATTGATTGGATAAAAGATACTAGAGACAAAGGAGATCATTTAAACTATAGTGGAGCTTTAAAAGTAAGCAAATATTTAGGAGGTTATTTAACTTCTAAAATGGAATTATCTGATCATAGAGAGGATAAAAATTTTGCTTCATGGAATAAGGATTTACAAAAATTTAAGGAAAAATTGCAACTACGAAAGCAATCCCGTACTCCTTCTCATGACTAATAGAAAGTGAAAAATTTATGTTTTTTACTTTCTTTTTTATTGTGTTATGAAAGGAATAATAGGGAGATCCAGTTGATGTGTGTAATATTTCAATATCTGTCATTTTACAAAAATCTAGTCCTTCATTTAAAGATTTTAATAGGGCTTCTTTGGCAGCAAAGCAACCAGCGATCGTTTCAAGAGACATTTTTTTAGTTTTAAAATACTCTTGTTCTTTTTTGGTGAATATTTTAGAAAAGATGTTAGGGGATAAAATTTTTTTGATTCTTTTAATTTCAACTAGATCTACACCTGTATTTATTTTCATTTTTATTCCGTCCTTTGTAATTATTATTTTAGCATGTTTTTAATAAAAGCAAAAGAAATTTTAGATTTATGAATTTGGATAAAGGGTTAAAAATACTATACTTTTAAACAATTGTATGCTATGATATTTAATAGGTGATAAGATGTATAACTATATTATTGGGAAGATTACTTTACAAGAGAGTAATTATATTGTAGTAGAAGTTCAAGGAATTGGATATACGATTTTTGTTGCTAATCCTTTTAGTTTTGAACTTGATCAAGAAGTTAAAGTTTATTTATATAATCAAATTAGAGAAGATGAATATTCTTTATATGGTTTTAAAAGTGAAGATGAAAGAAATTTATTTTTGAAGTTAATTAATGTTAAAGGACTTGGCCCTAAGATGGCGCTACCTATGCTTGCTACAGGCAGTATTGCTGGAATTATTGATGCGATTGATCGAGAAAATATTTTATATTTAAAAAAGTTTCCTAAAATTGGAGATAAGCTTGCTAGACAAATTATTTTGGACTTAAAAGGAAAATTAGCTAATAAGAATGATGTTAATTTAAGTGGAGAGTTTGATGAACTTGTGAATGTATTAGAAAGTTTAGGATATAAAAATGCTGAAATTAAGAAAGTTCTTCCTAAAGTGAATGCTTCTTTAGAAATTGAAGCTCAAATAAAGGAAGCTTTAAAATTAATGTTGAGGTAAAGATTTAAATTAAGGAGGAATGGTTATGGATGATAATATTCTTGATGCTAAACAACATGATATTGATTCTTTTGAAGTTACTTTAAGACCTCAGAGTTTAAAAGAATATATTGGTCAAGAGGATATTAAAGAAAACTTAAAAGTTTTTATTGAAGCGGCTAAAATGAGAGATGAAGCATTGGATCATGTTTTATTATATGGTCCTCCTGGGCTTGGAAAAACAACTCTTGCTCATATTATTGCAAATGAGCTTGGTAGTAATATTAAGACAGCTAGTGGTCCAGCCTTAGAAAAAAGTGGTGATCTTGCGGCGGTTTTATCGACAATTGAACCTGGAGATGTTTTATTTATTGATGAAATACATAGAATGCCTAAATTTGTTGAAGAAATTCTTTATCCTGCTATGGAAGATTTTGAACTTGATATTATTATTGGGGCTGATGGAAAAAGTAGAAGTATTAAAATAGATCTTCCTCCTTTTACTTTAGTTGGAGCTACTACTAGAGCGGGAGATTTATCTAGTCCTCTTCGGGATCGTTTTGGTATTGTTGCAAAACTGAATTATTATAAAGATGAGGAACTAAAGCAAATTGTTAAAAGAACAGGAAGAGTTTTAAATATGGAAATTGAAGATGATGCTGCATTAGAAATTGCTAAAAGATGTCGGAAAACACCAAGAGTTGCGAATCGTTTATTTAAAAGAGTAAGAGATTTTGCTTTAGTTCAAGGTGAGGGTGTTATTAGTTATGATATCACTGCCAATAGTTTGAAAAAGTTACAAGTAGATGAGTATGGGTTAGATCAAATTGATATTGAATATTTGAATGCTTTGATTCATAAATTTGATGGTGGTCCTGTAGGTGTTGAGACTATTGCTACAGCAATTGGAGAAGAAGTTAGTACGATTGAAGATGTAGTAGAACCATTTTTGCTACAAGAGGGATTTATTAAAAGAACCCAAAGAGGAAGAATGGCAACAGATAAAGCTTATTTACATTTAAAAATTGTAAGACAAGGTACGCTTTTTTAGGAGAGATTAAGATGATTTTATATATAGTAAAGATTCAAGTGTTTCGTTTTTGAAAAAAATAAATTAAACGAAAGGAGACTATAATGAATTTAATTGATGGTAAATTAATAGCAAGTGAAATAAAAGAAAAGTTAAAAAAAGAAATAGAAATATTAAAAGAAAAGAATATTACACCAGGATTAGCGATTATCTTAGTAGGAAATGATGCTGCTAGTGAAATTTATGTAAGAAATAAAATTAAAACTTGTGAAGAGTTGGGAATTTTTTGTGAATTGTATCGTTTTTGTGAAAGTAATGAAGAAGAAGAAATTATAGAAAAAATTAAGGACTTGAATTATGATCAGAGATTTGATGGGATATTAATTCAAAGTCCTCTTCCTAAAAAGTTTTGTGAAGATAAAATTATTTCTTATGTTTCTTCTAAAAAGGATGTAGATGGGTTTGGAATTTATAATTTAGGTTCGCTACTTAGTAATGAAGAATATTTGATTGCTGCTACACCACTGGGAATATTAACAATGCTAGAACATGAACATATACCTATTTTGGGTAAGCATGTTGTAATGGTAGGAAGCAGTAAAATTGTGGGAAGGCCTATGGCAATATCTTTATTAAATAGAGGAGCGACAGTTACTATTGCTAATTCAAAAACCCAAAATTTAAAGGAAATTACTAAACAAGCTGATATTTTAATAGTGGCCATTGGACGAGCAAATTATATTACGGAAGAATATGTAAAAGATGGTGTAGTTGTAATTGATGTAGGTATTAATAGAGTAGATGGGAAATTATTTGGAGATGTTGATTTTAATAGTGTTTCTAAGAAAGCTAGTTATATTACACCTGTTCCAGGAGGTGTTGGGCCAATGACAATTGCTATGCTTTTAAATAATATTGTTGATCAAGCAAAAAGGAGAGATTTAGATGGATTTAAGGATTAAAGAAGCTTTAGAAAAAGAGAAGAAAAGACAACAAAATAATGTTGAACTTATCGCTTCTGAAAATTATGTTTCAAAAGATATATTAGAATTGCAAGGAAGTATTTTTACAAATAAATATGCAGAAGGATATTCGGGAAAAAGATATTATGGTGGTTGTGAAAATGTAGATACAGTAGAGGATTTAGCTATTTTGTACGTTACAAAGCTATTTGGTGCTAAATATGCGAATGTGCAACCCCATAGTGGTTCTAGTGCTAATATGGCAGTTTATCGAGCTTTATTAGAACCTCATGATAAAGTAATGGGACTTAATTTATCTCATGGGGGACATTTAACTCATGGTAATCCTGTTAATTTTAGTGGATTAGATTATGAGTTTGTGGCTTATAATTTAGATTCAGAAACAGAAAGATTAGATTATGAAGAAATACGAAGGTTAGCAATTAAAGAAAGACCACAAATGATTGTAGCAGGAGCTTCTGCTTATTCTCGCTTTATCGATTTTCAGAAGTTTAGTGAAATTGCTCATGAAGTTGGAGCTTATTTATTTGTAGATATGGCTCATATTGCGGGGTTAGTAGCAGCAGGGTTACATCAGAATCCTGTGGATTATGCTGATGTTGTAACATCTACGACACATAAAACTTTAAGAGGTCCAAGAGGAGGACTTATTTTAACTAATAATGAAGACATTATAAAAAAAATAAATAAAACTATTTTTCCTGGGATTCAAGGGGGACCTTTGATGCATGTTATTGCTGCCAAAGCAGAGTGCTTTTATGAAGCTTTACAGCCAGAATTTAAAATTTATCAAGAACAGGTAGTTAAAAATGCTAAAGTTTTGGCAAAAACATTACAAAATGATGGATTTAAGATTGTTTCAGGAGGTACTGATAATCATTTAATGCTTGTTGATGTAAAATCTTCACTTGGAATGACAGGAAAAGAAGCAGAAATGGTATTAGATGGGATTCATATTACGGTTAATAAAAATACAATTCCTAATGAAACTGAATCTCCGTTTAAAACTAGTGGCATTAGACTTGGAAGTCCTGCTATGACAACCCGTGGATTTAAAGAAAAAGAATTTGAGATGATCGGACATATTATAGCAAAAGCTTTAAAAAATAGGGATGATCAAGATGTTTTGAAAAAATTGGAGCAGGAAGTTTTAAATTTGACAGATAAATTTCCAATTTATGAATAGGTGAGAATAATGAGTAAAGGCAAATTGATTGTGATTGAAGGAACACTTTGTTCAGGAAAACAAACACAAACTGATATTTTAGTTGCTAATTTAAAAAAAATAGGGTATAAAGCTATTAGTTTTGGGTTTCCTAATTATGCTTCTCCAACTGGAAAAATTATAGGTGAAGCTTATTTAGGAAAACATAGTGAGTCTTATTTTCGAGAAGGAATAGAAAATGTAGATCCTAAAATATCTAGCCTTTACTATGCTGCTGATCGTGTTTATAATATAGATATTATAAAAAAATATTTAGATAATGATTATGTTGTAGTATTAAATCGATATGTAGAATCGAATATGGCTTTTCAAGGTGGAAAAATTAAAGACATCAAAGAAAGAAATATGATGTATGAATGGTTAGATAATTTGGAATTTGTTTTGCTAGGGTTACCTAGACCAGATTTAGTGTTGTTTTTGTATCTTCCTTATGAATATGTTTGTACATTAAAGGAAAAAAATGGTAAAATAGCTAATATTAATTTACTTCGGATGGCTGAAATAGCTTATTTAGAGCTTTCAACTATTTATGAGTATGAAAAAATTTTGTGTTTAAAGAATGATAAAATTAGAACAATTGAAGATATTTCTAAAGAAATATTAGAAAAAGTAAAAAAATTTTTAGAAACAGAGGTATAATATGAAGTTAAGTGATTTTGATTATGAACTTCCAGAAGAATTAATTGCTCAAACACCTATTCAAAATCGTGATCAATCAAGATTAATGATATTAAATAAAAATACAGGAGAGATAGAACATAAGCACTTTTATGATATTTTAGATGAATTAAATAAGGGAGATGTGTTGGTTTTAAATGATACTAAAGTAATACCAGCAAGAATTATTGGTACAAAAGAAGAAACAGGAGCAGTTATTGAACTTTTGCTTTTAAAAGATTTAGGAAGCAATATATGGGAGTGTTTATCTAGACCTGCTAAAAGATTAAAAGTGGGTACTATTATTTCTTTTTCAGATAAATTGAAGGCAGAAGTAATTGAGAAAAAAGAAGATGGAATTGTTCATGTAAAACTTATTTATACGGGGATTTTAATGGAGATTTTGGATCTCCTTGGCAGTATGCCTCTTCCTCCTTATATTCATGAAAAATTGCAAGATAAGAGTCGCTATCAAACTGTTTATGCTAAAAATATTGGCAGTGCAGCTGCACCTACAGCAGGTTTACATTTTACAAAGGAACTATTAGAAAAAATAAAGGATAAGGGTGTAGAAGTTTTATTTGTTACTCTTCATGTTGGCTTGGGGACCTTTAGACCAGTAGAAGTAGAAAACGTATTAGAACATCATATGCATAGTGAGTTTTACCAAATGTCTAAAATGGTAGCAGAACGTCTTAATTTAGCAAAACAAGAACATAGAAAAATTTATGCTGTGGGTACTACTTCGGTAAGAACTTTGGAGACAATTATTCATAAATATCATGAATTTAGAGAATGTAGTGGAAATACAGAAATTTTTATATATCCTGGATTTCAATTTCAAGCAATAGATGGTCTTATTACTAATTTTCATTTACCTAAATCCACTTTACTTATGTTAGTTAGTGCTTTATCTTCTAAAGAATATATTTTAAATGCTTATCGGGAAGCAATTAAAAATAGATATCGTTTCTTTTCTTTTGGAGATGCCATGTTTATCCGATAATAAAGAGTGATGAAAGTCATTCTTTTTTCTTTTTAAAAAAGTAATTCCAAGGTTTGACAAAATACGACATAGAAGTATGTTAA
>ULRR01038682.1_pt1 | contig 26740 bp, 20 predicted proteins | sample 1955651 | NCBI WGS metagenome assembly ULRR01 (sample SAMEA4835688, study PRJEB28245) | human gut metagenome | biome: gut microbiome; material: fecal sample | place: Denmark | collected 2008
GTGGCAGGCCTCCTTGTCCATGAAGTTGACGATGGCCTCCCACGACGCCTTGCGGCCCAGCGGATCGCCGTAGTCCTCGATGAAGCCGTTGACGAAGTCGACGTTCGAGACGGTATCCTTCACCCAGTCGATGTTGTACTCGTCAAAGCGCTTCAGGTCGCCCGTGCGGTAGTACTCGATCAGGGCGCCGATGGTCGACTTCTGTGGCTCGGCAGCCACGGCCTGCGCCTTCTCGAGCCAGTAGACGATGCGCTCGATGGCCGGCGAGTACATGCCGCCGACCTTCCACACGCGCTCGTAGATGCGGCCCGTCTTCTCCTCCTTGACCAGCTGCGAGTTCAGACCGTAGGAAACCGGCTCGGGATTGCCCGCATCGGCGGCCGCCATGTCGGCGTAGAACTTCTCGGCCTCGGCCTGCCGCACGTTGCGGTAGTAGTTGCTCGACGAGGTCCAGAGCAGGTCCTCGCCCGCCGTCTGGTTGAGCCGCGTCGGATAGAGGTCGGGGTTGAAGATCGCCTCGCAGACCAGCTCGAACATCGGCTGCAGATCACCGGGCAGAGCGGCGGGCAGCGACGTCGCCACCTCGCGGAAATAGGCCTCGGAGAACTCCGGCACGAACTTGTCGTTGGAATAGTGGTGGTGGATGCCGTTGGCGAACCATACCTTCTTGAGATACTTCTCGAGGGCCTTCCACTCCTCCGTCGTGCGGTCGCCCGCATAGTTTTCATAGATCGCCTCCAGCGTGCGGCGCACGGGCAGGTTCACGGCGCAGTTCTGGTCGTAGAGGATGTCGCGTCCGCACTTCGCCGCCTCCGAAAGGTAGTAGATCAGCTCCTTCTGCTCGAGCGGCAGCGCCTCGAAGCCCGGAACCTCGTAACGGATGACCTTGATGTCGTCGAAGCGGTCGACGATCCACGGTGCCTGCTCCTCGTGCGGGGCATTGCCGCACGACGCAAGGGCCAAAAGGGGAAATGTCATAAGAATGGTACTTTTCATAACGGTACTGTCTGGGTTAATCCGCACGAAGATAGCAAAAAAAGCAGTGAAAATTCCGTGCCCGGCAGCTTTTTTAATTTTTAATTTTTCATTCTTAATTATCTTTTCTACCTTTGCCCCCGCACAACCCGATCGAAAAGAGATGGAAGTATTTACAAGCGTCAAGGAACTCCGCGCCCGTCTGGACGGGGTGGAGCCGTCGGGAATCGGTTTCGTCCCGACAATGGGCGCCCTGCATGCAGGACACCGTTCCCTCGTGGAGCGCGCACGCAAGGAGAATGCCACGGTCGTCGTGAGCGTCTTCGTCAACCCCACGCAGTTCAACGACAAGAACGATCTGAAACACTATCCGCGCACGCCGGAGGCCGATGCCCGCGTGCTCGAAGAGGCCGGAGCCGACTTCGTGCTCATGCCCTCCGTCGAGGAGATCTACCCCGAGCCCGATACGCGGCAGTTCGACTTCGGACTCATTGACAAGGTCATGGAGGGCGCCACGCGCCCCGGACACTTCAACGGCGTGGCGCAGGTCGTCAGCCGCCTGTTCGACATCGTGCGGCCCCGCCGCGCCTACTTCGGCGAAAAGGACTTCCAGCAGATTGCCGTGATCCGCGCCATGGTCGAGCAGCTCGGCCTTCCCATCGAGATCGTCGAGTGCCCGATCGTCCGCGGCGAGGACGGACTGGCCCTCTCGTCGCGCAACACGCTGCTCGATGCCCCGCACCGCACCGCCGCACCCCACATCTACGCCACGCTGCGCGCCGCCGTCGAGGCTTCGCACCGCCTCACGCCCGCCGAGCTCAAGCGCTGGGTCACCGAAGAGGTCGAGCGCAACCCGCTGCTCAAGGTGATCTACTACCAGTCGGTCGACGCCCGCACCATGCAGGAGGTCACGACGTGGAACGACGCCCCCCGCATCCAAGGCTGCATCGCCGTGCAGGCGGGCGACATCCGTTTAATCGACAACATCCGCATCCGATAATGAAATTCCAGATTGAAGTAATCAAATCGAAGATCCACCGCGTGACGGTCACGCAGGCCGACCTGAACTACGTGGGCAGCATCACCATCGACGAGGCGCTGCTCGAGGCCGCCAACATCGTCGAGGGCGAGAAGGTCCAGATCATGGATATCAACAACGGCGAGCGCTTCGAGACCTACACGATCAAGGGCGAGCGCAACAGCGGCTGCATCTGCCTGAACGGCGCCGCCGCACGCAAGGTGCAGGTGGGCGACGTGGTCATCATCGCCTCCTACGCCCTGATGGACTTCGAGCAGGCCAAGCAGTTCCGCCCCTGGATCATCTTCCCCGACACGGCGACGAACCGGCTGGTCAAGTAACACCGGGGCACAACAACAAGCCGCCGGGTCAGGCAGCACCGGGGCTCGACAGCAACAAGCCGCCGGGTCAGGCAGCACCGGGGCACGATCCCGCAGCCACACGGGCCGCACCGGACCCGAAATCGAGGCCCCGCGACATCGGCGAGGAGGTCGAAATACCTATTTTTAACAGAAAATCTCCCTTTCCGGGGAGATTTTCTGTTTTTAATCGTTATATTTGCGATTGGCGATTCCGCCGCAGGAGCCCGGCCACACCCTCGACGGCCGCCGGGACGCCCCCTCCGGCCCGATCACCTGAACTTAAACGACACGAGATGGACATCACGCTTTCCGTCGCAGCCTTTCTCTTCTCGATCATCGGCACGGCCGGCTGCATCATTCCGGTGCTGCCCGGTACGGTCATGAGCTACGCCGGACTGCTGTGCGCCTACTTCACCTCCTACTCGCACATATCGACCCCGGCCGTGTGGATCTGGCTGGCCGTCTCCGTCGCGGTTTGCGCCGCCGACTACTTCCTGCCCGCCTGGATGACCCGCCGCTTCGGCGGCTCGAAGGCCGGAGCCATCGGCGCCACCGTCGGCGTCATCGCGGGTTTCTTCCTCTTCCCGCCCTTCGGCGTCATCCTCGGCCCCTTCATGGGCGCCGTGCTGGGCGAACTGCTCCACGACAAGAGCGACCCGGCCAAGGCCCTGCTCATCGGCTTCGGCTCGTTCCTCTCGTTCATCGTCGGTACGGGGCTCAAGCTCGCCGCCTCGGTCGGCATGTTCATCCATGTCGCCACCGACACCTATCCCGTCGTGCGGGACTGGCTTGCAACGATTTTCTAACTCAATACCCATCGCGTATGAACATGAAACGGTTTCTGATTCTGGCGGTCGTCGTGCTGTCGATGCTCGCCACGGCTTGTAGCAAGTACAAGTACGAAACGGTCAAGGGTGATCCGATGAAGACCCGCATCTACACCCTGCCCAACGGCCTGAAAGTCTACATGAGCGTCAACAAGGAGGCGCCGCGTCTGCAGACGGCCATCGCCGTGAAGGTCGGCGGCAAGAACGACCCCGCCGAGACGACCGGTCTGGCCCACTACTTCGAGCACCTGATGTTCAAGGGCACGCCCAACTACGGCACTTCGGACTATGCCGCCGAGAAGCCCATGCTCGACGAGATCGAGCAGCTGTTCGAGGTCTACCGCCAGACGGAGGACGAGGTCGAGCGCGCGGCGATCTACCACCGCATCGACTCGATCAGCTACGAGGCGTCGAAACTCGCCATTCCGAACGAGTACGACAAACTCATGTCGGCCATCGGCGCCAACGGCACGAACGCCTTTACGTCGCAGGACATGACCGTCTACGTCGAGGACATCCCCTCGAACCAGATCGAGAACTGGGCCAAAATCCAGGCCGACCGCTTCCGGAACCCCGTGATCCGCGGCTTCCACACCGAGCTGGAGACCATCTACGAGGAGAAGAACATGTCGCTCACGCAGGACAGCCGCAAGGTCTGGGAGACGATGGACGCCGCGCTCTTCCCGCACCACCCCTACGGCACACAGACCGTGCTGGGTACGCAGGAACACCTGAAGAACCCCTCGATCACCAACGTCAAGAACTACCACAAGACCTACTACGTGCCCAACAACATGGCCGTGTGCGTGGCCGGTGACTTCGATCCCGACGAGATGATCGCCACGATCGACAAGTACTTCGGCGACATGCAGCCCAACGAGAACCTGCCGAAGCTGGAGTTCGAGCCCGAAGCCCCGATCACCGAGCCCATCGTGCGCGAGGTCTACGGTCTGGAGGCCGAGAACGTCACGCTGGGCTGGCGTCTGCCGGGCGCCACGGACAAGTCATGGGACGTGGCCAACATCGTGGGCAGCATCATCTATAACGGACAGGCCGGTCTGATCGACCTCGACCTCGTGCAGCAGCAGAAGGTCCTGATGGCCTACGGCTACGCCTCGGCGCAGCCCGACTACGGACAGTTCATCGTCGCAGGCCGCCCGAAGGCCGGGCAGACGCTCGACGAGGTGCGCGACCTGCTGCTCGCGGAGGTGGCCAAGCTGCGCACGGGCGACTTCGACGAGAAGCTCATCCAGGCAACGGTCAACAACTACAAGATGCAGCTCATGCGGCAGACCGAGGACAACAACAGCCGCGCCCTCGCCTTCGCCTACTCGTTCATCTACGGCACCGACTGGGCCGACGAGGTGCACCAGCTCGACCGCATGGCCAAGATCACGAAGCAGGATGTCGTCGACTGGGCCAACAAGTACCTGGGCGAGCAGAGCTACGCCATCGTCTACAAGCGTGAGGGCGAGGACAAGAGCGTGCAGAAGATCGCCGCTCCGAAGATCACCCCGATCGTCACGAACCGCGACAAGCAGAGCGACTTCCTGACCTCGATCCAGCAGAGCACCGTGAAGCCCATCGAGCCCGTCTTCGTGAACTACGCGACCGACATGTCGCAGTTCGACGCCATGCCGGGCGTACACGTGCTCTACAAGCAGAACGAGATGAACGACATCTTCACGCTGATCTACGTCTTCAACACCGGCACGGAGAACGATCCCGAGCTGGGCATGGCCTTCGACTACGTAAGCTACCTCGGCACCGCGGAGATGAGCGCCGAGCAGATCGCCTCGGAGATGTACGACATCGCCTGCTCGTTCTCGATGCATGCCGGCGCCAACCAGTCGTGGATCACGATCTCGGGCCTGAGCGAGAACATGCCCAAGGCGATGGAGATCGTCGAGGGGCTGCTCACCGGAGCACAGCCCGACGAGGCGATCCTCGCCAACATGAAGGACGACACCATGAAGAGCCGCGCCGACGGCAAGCTCAGCCAGAGCCGCAATTTCAGCGCCCTGCAGCGCTACATGATGTACGGTCCGGAGTTCATCGCCCGCACGACTCTGTCGAACGGCGCTCTGAAGGCGCTGACCTCCGAGCAGCTGCTCGCAAAGGTGCGCTCGCTCATGGGCAAGCAGCACGAGGTGCTCTACTACGGTCCGCAGCCGCAGAAGGAGCTGCAGGCGACGCTCGCCGAATACCACAAGGTCGAGGGTGAGCTCGCACCGCTGGAGAAGAAGTTTACCCAGCCGCTCCTGACCGACAAGAACGAGGTGCTGCTGGCCCAGTACGACGCCAAGCAGCTCTACTACCTCCAGTACTCGAACCGCGGCGAGAAGTTCGACCTCGCGGCCGATCCCGCCATCACGCTCTACAACGAGTATTTCGGCGGCAGCATGAATGCCATCGTCTTCCAGGAGATGCGCGAGGCACGCGGTCTGGCCTACTCCGCGTCGGCATGGCTCTCGACGCCGTCGTTTGCCGACGGCAGCTACAGCTACCTCGCCTTCATCGCCACGCAGAACGACAAGATGCAGCAGGCCATCGAGGCATTCGACGAGATCATCAACGACATGCCCGAGTCGGAGGCTGCCTTCCAGATCGCCAAGGAGTCGCTCATCTCACGCCTGCGCACCGAGCGTACGGTACGCGACCAGGTGCTGTGGTCGTACATCTCGCTGCGCGACATGGGGCTGACCGAAGATCGTGACAAGCAGATCTTCGAGAAGGTCCAGACGATGACGCTCGACGACGTGAAGGCCGCACAGGAGAAGTGGGTCAAGGATCGTCCCTACGTCTACGCCATTCTGGGCGACATCAAGGACCTCGACCTGAACTACCTCAAGACGCTCGGTCCGATCAAGACCCTCTCGCAGGAGGAGATCTTCGGATATTGATCCCTGCAACACATCATCCCGAAGAGCAGCCCCTCACGGGCTGCCCGGGATACACAAAGGACGGGCTGCCGGCATACCGGCAGCCCGTCCTTTTGCCATCCATACCCGTCCGCTGCATCGGACCGCAGAGCCCCCACCTTGGCAATGCCATCACCGCGTCACCTGCAGTCCGCTGCACGGCAGAGAGAAAAGGAGGTTGCGACAGTCCGGAGTTCCGAAACCGTGCGCAGGAGCGTCCGGACATATCGGCCGCAGGGATTACCCGTAAAAAAAGCGGGGCCGCATCGACGACGGCCCCGCTTTAAAGGTCATTGCAGGATTACTCGATCTCTATGTCGCGCACACAGCGGATTACGGATGCCTCATCGGGTTTGGCAATCGTAACATGGCCGTCCCTGCAGTACCAGGAGGATTCATAGGCCTCATACTGTTTTCCGTACAGGCCGAAAGAGTAGAACGTGCTGACAAAGGTATAATGCTCGCTCCACCAGTTGCTGTTCACATCCGCGGTAATATAGTTCGACATAAGGCTGGCCTCTCGGATATTGGGAACCCGGTAGCCCTCGGGACACGGGGATTCGCCGTTCTCGAGCAGGGTCTTCAACGCCGGATAATTGCTCGCATAGCTGACCTCCGGGCCCGTTTCAAAAGCCGAATAGGTCCGGGAGTTGGGTGAATATTCGTCACTGGGGTCCAATTCGCCTGAAACGTCAATACTGCGGATCGATTTTTTATTGATACGGGTGAGATTAAACCGATACACCGAATTCTTGTCGTTGGTTTCATTCACGGTCTCGAAAACGACGGAGAAATCGGGCATCTTATCGGCATCGTTCAGATTGGCGACAGCCTCCTGCTCGGTTGCCGGGTCCATACCGAGATTGCGTACACACCGCACGGCATAGCGTCCCGGTTTGACATTGGCATATTGCTGATAAGCACTCGTCGACAAGCCCTCCTCCACCCACATCATCGTGGGATAGCTGCTATAATTGCCGTCTTTGCCCCAAAGGGTACTGCTGATTACATGCAGACGCCACAACTTGGCTCCGTAGTCGTTTGTTTCATTCACACCGTAATTATTGTACCGATCATACAACCACGCATCTTCGTGGATTCCGCCGTCACCGACATAAAGTGCCGTCAGCTGCTGAATCGACGCAATGTACCAACGGACTTCCGAGGGGTCGATCACATTGTTTCCGTTGTTGTCCCGATTACGCATCAGGCACGTATAACGGGCCGTTGCCAGGTCATCCTGGTCCTTAAGGAAAATCAAATTGTAATCGTTCTCCCGATCATAATCGAGGTAATCGGTCCAATACCTGTAATTGAACCCGCCGTTGCCGTCCGTCAACTGCCACAACCGCGCCGTATTGTACAGGCCGTTCGAGCGGGAGTGGTTGCCGTAATTGGGACGAGCAATCGCCGCGTCCGCGTCGGAGTATGTCTCGCTGCGGTTGTAAAACCAGAGATTGCCTTCCGACTCGTCGATCACCTCGCATCCCCAGCCGGTATTCAGACTTTCCAGATGCTTGTCGAAAACGGACTGGATAGACCGCTGGCGGATCGTCACGACGCTGCCCGTCGCCGAACTGTCGCCGTCGGCACTGAACTGCGTATCGCACAGGATGTGCATCATGCGGTTGTCCTGATTGACAAACTCCTTCCACAACGTGGGACGCACCTCCCCCGAGATGGGGTCGCGATCGTAATAGAACTCGTCGACGAAGATGGTCACATAAATCCGGTAACGCCGGTAGATTTCGGGATGATCGGGATACTGCTGCTTGAGCTCGGGATCCTCCTCCTCCCGAAAATCGTTCGGCAGGTTCTGGTCGAAAAGGGTCTTCTGCTCCCGCATATACTGGCAGAACTCCAGCACATCCATCACCTCATCGGGATGGTACGACCGGTTTCTCTTGCTGTACTGACCCGTACTGGTGTCGATCTCGTTCACGCGGAACCACACCCACCTGTAATCAAGTCCGTTGGGAATCTCCACGCCGTTGACCCGTTCGGGCATGCCCTCGCGGCCGAAGGGGGTCTTGACATACCAGGTGACATCCTCGGGCGTGATATTCTCCTGATCGAAGACAAAGACCCGCTGCCCGTAGTGCGCATCAAAGGTATAGACCGACTCCTTGGCGATGTAGACGTGGCCGGCCGCACCCGACTCGTTCTCCACGTTGGTCGAGACCTCGACCTGGATGTTCTCCACCCCCTTGATCGTCACGGTATAGATGTAGTGCGTGTTGCGGTTGACGCGGTAGTCGTCCAGATCGGCGGTGATGTCACCCAGGTGGATGTAGTAGACCACGTCGGCATTGAGCGTCTGTGCCGGGGCGGTGGCACCCACGTCGACATCCATGGCCACCTGCCCCTTGACAATCAGGTAGGTGCCGGTCTCGGGGGCATACTCCCACAGGCCGTTCGTCGTGTCGTAGGCACCGGCCGCATTCTTGTTCCGCCGGTCACGCAGGTGGTAGTTTTCATTTACGGACTTCTTGCACTCGGGACGGTTCTCATACATGTAGAACGAAAAGCCGTGCTCGGGGACGTTCTGCACCTCGACCGACTGGTTCTGGCTGTTGACGTAGGTAAAGGTCTTCGGCGTCTGGCTCTCGAACGAGACGTCGTAGCTGTCGAAAAGACCCGTTGCGGCATCGTGCGAGCCGTCCGCCGCAACGCTCCGCTCGAAGAGATAGCTCCCGCGCGGAAGGTTCACCACCTGCCACGATTCGGGCGTGAAACTTTTGATGCGCTGCACGGTCTCGCCGTCCGTCGTCGTGACTGAGGATTCATTGCCGACCGCTGCACGGACCCGGACCTCGACCTTGGCGTCGAGGCGCTTCAGCGGGACAGAGACGGCATCGCCCGTTGACGACGTAATGCCGGTCTGACTGACGGTGATCCCGGTCACATCTCCTGTCATGGGGAAACGGCCGGTTCGGTCCGTCGTATCGTGGTTCAACGTACCGACCATCTCCATCAGTTCGTCGCGGGTCTGGATGAAACCGAACATTTCGGACGAGATGCTGAAAATATCGGTATCGAGATTGGCCACGATACAAATCTCACCTCCGGTAAGTTGCGGAACCTTCATCCGGATGGTACCGGTAGTTTTGGGCTCCGTGCTGCTCAACTGATTGTCGACCATCCAACAGTTCACATTGGCCGAAATCACGCTACTATGCGAATCCCGTTTGTTGCTGTTGTCAAAGAAATGGCCGGCAACACGATTCCCGTTCTGATCGAAAAGGAACACATAAAGATTCGAGACACGCGACTCGGCCACCTGTCCGAGCGTCGAGCGCGTCGTAATCTGCACCTCGTCGAAATCGGTATGGCCGAAATCGAGGTTTACCCACACGTCGCCCTCGCCGGGCTGCACCTGCCTCAGATCGGGGTCCTTGATGCACCCCGACAGGAGCAGTCCGCAGAGACTAAAGCAGTATATCAGTCGTTTCATAGCTTGCCGGTTATCAGTTGAAGGTTATCTCGCCGCCGCCGGGCGTCCAGTCTTCGACGACGAAGTCGAAATTACCCCGGTAGGGATTATAGGTCACCCCGACCTGCACACGAATGAAATCATTGCGCTTGATTTCATGGACATCGCTCGCTACGCCCGTCTCCGAATCGATTGTGCGGAGAACGATAGCTTCCCGCAGGGTGTTGTCTTTTATTTGAACAGGGAACAGCACGAATTGCGACCACGCACCATAGCCATTCCATCCGACGACGTTGTTGTCACGGACATTGAGATAGGCACTGCTGCTGCTCTGAAAGCTGTTGGATCGGAACAGGAAATATCCGTTGTTACGATCGGCAAGTTCCGCAGTGAAGGTATCGGCCGCAGTCCGATACTCCTCCCACCCGACCATCTGCAGCCGGGCCGATTCTTCGCTTGTATTGTTGGTCCGGATTTTCTCTATGTAGTCTTCGGTCTCCACGTTGCGGATATAGTAACCCGAACCGCTCTTTACGAGCTCCCACACATAGTTGTAATAGCGTTCCTCCCTGCAGTTGTCCAGCACCTGCTGCGGCGTATAGTCGTAGTCGGGAGAGGCATATACCTTGTCGTTCTCCACATAAAGGTACGAATTCACCTCATTGTTGTCCTCTCCGCGGCGCCGGATCAGGAAAAAGGGGCCTTGAGAGTCTATCTCCGAAAGGTTGTGTATGCGCGCCCCTCCGTTCTTCGCTTCGTAGTAATACGAATTGATGACATCCGAGGTTATGTCCAGCGTGTAGACATAGTTGTTGTCCGGATCGCGGCTCTCGTAGATCAGGCCGTCGAAGATCGTCGTCACCCCCATCTCCTTCGTGATGCGCTGCCCCGGGACAAACGGCGTGATCGCATTCTCGTGCGTGGCGAGCGGGGCGCCCTTGCCGTGATAATCGGTCGCGAGCGCATAATTCCCGTCACCATCGAGCCGCGAGAAGAGATAGCAGGTCGACTGCGTAAAGTTGTCGCTGAACGTCAGGTCCGAAATCGACAGGTCGACGTCGCTGTAGTTGCGCACGCCGATCCGGATGCGGGCACTCGTATATTCCAACTTGACCGACGTTCTGTTGACGCCGGCCACCAGATTGATGTTCTCCGAGCAGCTCTGCGGAATCAGCACATCGCTCGGACGCAGATACGGGAAGGGAGCTCCTTCGATCTCGGGAATGCGCAACTGGAGATTGTAAAAATCCGCACGGCCCGGATTGAAGTTTTCGATGCCGGAGTTCGGATCGAAATCCGCGACCAGCGACTGGACCCGTGCCGCAACCCCCGTGTTGCCGAAGGTATCCGACTCGGAATAGTTGGCCACGGCAAGCAGGACGTAATTGCCCCGCGCGAGTTTCTCGACATCGCCGTGCTTGGGGGCGTTGTAATCGAACGTCACGCGCACGACGCGGCTCTGGCCCAACGTCGGATCGACCTGCCCGACATCGTTGACAAAGCCGTTCGACCCGTCCGCATCGTTGGCTATCTGCGGATAGGCCGGATTGTTGGGATCGAAGATGTTGCGGTAGGCCACGAGCCGGTTGTCGTTGTAATCGATCAGGAACAGGGATATGTGGTCGATCAGGTTCACATCGGCCTTGGACGCACGGGTCCCGGTCGAGGCGACAAGCGCCGAAAGGTCCGCCGTCAGCACAAGCGTGGCCGGTTCGCGCACCCCGGGCTCCTTCGTATGGTCACCTGCTCCGGGCTCGGCCTTGCCGCACCCGCCGGCAAGCGACAGCAGCAGGGAAACAATCAGTAATATGGATATCCTACGCATGATTTCTTCCGGTTAATCGTCTCACAGTTCGATGTCGTAAGAGGAGTCGCGCACGTTCCAGTCGGCCGCGGTGATCGTCAGCTCCACATCCGCCTCGTTGATCCGGATCGTGTAGGTGTACCGCTTACCGGGCCGATACTCCTCCGAGATCACGCCTCCGTTGTCGTCATACTCCGTACCCTTCGGGATGGTGACCCGATAGACGCCCTCTTCGGCGTTGCGCGTGGTGAAGCAGAATTGCAGATTCCCGGACGAGGCCTGCGGCAGGATCAGCAGCCAGCCGTCGTTGCGCGTGAACTGCTCGCCGGACGTCGTGCCGGCCTGCGTATAGGCGAGGGCCGGCCGGACGGTCGAGGTCTGCGTCTCGGTCGAAAATTCGACACCGCTGTTGCTCCAGTAATAGATCCGTTCGGTCGCGGGCGGATTGTAACTCATGCTCCAGAAAAAGTCGTCCGCGGCAGTCTCGGTGCCGTACACCAGGATGCCGATCGACGCGAAATCCTTCGTATCGGCGTTCTGGAGGTAACACGAAGTCAGGTAATCGGTATTGTCGTAGCTCGCCTCCACGCGGAATCGCACGGCCGCCAGCGCATGTTTGAAATTCAACGTCACGGGCTGTGAGAGATCGACCGACGGATCGGTCGTGTCGACCTCGTTGTAGGCGACAAGCAGGTCCTCCTGATAGTCCGAGGTCGAGTAGGTCATGGCAAAGGTCGTGGCATCGGAGGTCGTGAGTACCTGATCTTCGAGTTTCTGCGGGAAATAGCCGCGGAACTTGTACTTTCCGCCAACAAACCAGTAGAGATCCGTGCCCGCGTAATTCCAGTCGTCATAGGGATTTCCGTTCACCTTGTCGGCATAGATCAGGCGCGTTCCCTCGAAAAGGTTTTTCACGGTCTTCTGCATACCGTCGGCATCCCTATACGTATAGTCCGCCCAAATACCGATCGCCTCGCCTTCCCCGCCGTTTCCGACCGGCGTGCAGGCCTGTTTGATCGAAATATCGCCCATATCGGTTTGGGAGCCGATGAGCGAACGGCTGGCGACGCCGTTTTTCTCCATATCGACACTCCACACGATGGGCACGGTCCCGGATTCGGGAACCCGGGGTATCTCCGTCGTGTGCTGTTTGCCGCAACTCCCTGCCGCAAACAGCATCAGCAACGGCGCATATTTCATCATTCGCATCATGAGACTTTCTGTGATTCGCTGTTTTGTGCCGGGTTCTCCGGAAGCACCTCCACGCCATCGTGCCCCACAGCCAGCGTAAAGGTATAGCTATACCCGGGATAAAGCATTTTTTCCAGAGGGCCTACCGTCTCCGACTGCTGAATCCGGCTTCCCGTCGGTGTCAGATATTCATAATCGACCGTAAGGGTACTGTGGAGCGGTTGAGGAATGACGCGCCGGGCCGCCACGATGCTCTGCGGGACATCCGTCAATTGAAACTCTCCCTCGAAGAGCGGTAGAGCCCCGGGGTCACCCGACAACTCCCATGCGGGGGAGGGCAAGGACTGGAAGGAACCGCGACAGTTGATCGCGTCGAGCACAATGCGGCGCACGAAAAACGTCGTCTCGGTTTCACCCTTGCTTCGGACACGGAATTCGACCTGACAAAGTGCCGGCAGCAGCGGGAGATTGACCACGCCGCCATTGTGCAATTTCACACGATCGGCCTGCGGCTCGGTATATCGCAGGTCGCCGGGATCGGTCGTAGCATCGACCCCTTCGAAAACGACACCACGTGTCTGGTCGCAGACCGCGACGGCCCCGAAAGGAGCAAAGCCGATGCAGGTAAGCGTATTTCCCGCCGACGGCCAGTCGACATGGGGCTGGGTATGCCAGAAATGTCCGTCATGGACAAGGCGGGAGGCCGGAAGGAATACTTCGGCAACGCCCCGGTCTGCGCTCCATGCCTGCCCCTCAACAAGTTTCCAGGCACAAACACCGACGGAAAGTGCATCTGCATCGGTTTCGGACGCCTCGGACGAGCGGACATGCACCTGCATGACGGGATCGAACGCGAGCGTCACGACGGGATCGTGTCGATCGTGCTCCTCGTTCACGCAGCCCGAGACCGCAACCGCAGCCACCGCTGCAAAAAGTATCCGAAAGAGACGCCTGTCCATGATCATTCTGTTTAGTGCCTGTGAAGGGTATCACCCCTTCACAGACTTTGTTGCGGGATTTGTCGCTCCCGCGGACGAAAAACTAATTAAATTTCAAAATCGACATTAGACTCAACATCATCCCAATCCTCGACAACGGGAGCAAAATAGATTTTCTCCATACCACCGAAGATAATATTATAGGTATAACGCTTGCCCAAAGTCCATGTATTATTATCCGTGTTGGGTTTGAGCTCAAACGTTGCAGTCTGCGTAATCTCACCCGATGTCATCGTTTCTATCGTATATTCCACTACAACCATAGCTCCATCAGGTATCAGCTGCGGAAGCAGAATCAGGTCAGCAGCGCCAGTCGGCTCTACACGATCCGTTCCATTTTCGGGGACAGCAAACGATCCTTCGAAAGCGATGTAATTTACCGCTCCAGTCTGATCGGTCCACTCAGGATTACGCGTGTTTTCGTTGTTACCATCCGTCAAGTTTTCATTGAAGTTACCCTTATTGTTCACACCCTGAATTTCTATTTTCTTAACTTTGAAATCCAGATCGGCTCCTGCATAATCCGCATCCGTTCCTACCTTGAAGACAATCGACGATAATGCATGTTTGAAAGTAATATCCACACCATTATACGTATTATCACCACTTTGGTTCATAGAACTTGTGCGGTTATACGAACGATTACTGAACATCAGATCATACTGCTGACCAACAGCGGCAACAGTGAAATTATCAACCGTAAATCCGGTTTCCATCCATCCTACCATACAATCAGTACGCGCATCCGACGGAGAATAAGCCTGGAAAGTCAACGAACCGTTTTTTGGCCAGTAATAGGTCTTTCCACCAGTTACTGATTCCGAATTCCAGCAATTACCAGCTGTATCATAGGCTGTCTCTACACCAGCCATATAAAACGCGCCATCGTTAAACGACGTATATTCATCCGCAAAATGGAGGGCATATACGGTAAAATGTTCCGCCTTATTATACGGATTCACAATTTCCCCCGCGACGGCACGGGTTACAGCCCCTACGGCAGGAGCATCGAAGCTGATCTTCGCGTCCGACGCAACGGCCCCGCCGTTTGCCGAATCGTTTTTCACGCAGCCGGCAAGTGCTACACTCGCCGCAGCTGCAAAAAGCAGAGTTTTTTTCATAATGAATTGTTTGAGAGAGTGAATGATAATGTTATGAAGTCTGTCAAATAATAATGTCTGTTTCGATGTCTTCCCAATCATCGACTCCCGGGACGAAGCCGCCTCCGTCCGACCCTTCGGGCGGTTCGGGAATGTTGAGCACTTCGTCGAGCAGAATCCACTGATGGTCGATGGCATCCGGCTCGGAGAACTTGTCGGTTATATCGAGCGTCACGGTTAGTGCCCGTCCGTCCGTCGTCCGGACATCAAACGTGAGGTAAAGTTCATTGCTCTGGTCCGGTAACTTCCCGAACGTATGGAATGTCGTATAGATGAAACCTTCGTTCGCATCCGTCGAGGGGCCGCGCTGCATTTCGAAATAGATCGTCACGGGATTCTCCTCGTTGATATCCCCGCTGTGCAGCATCGCCGATCCCGCCATGCCGGTCAGCAGGCCCACGGTCGATGATATCCACTCGATTCCCCGTACCCGGACCTGAAGATAATATGACAGGACGAGGCTGCCGGCCGTAAAGTGGTCACCGGAAGCATTGCGCAGCGTATCGATATCCATTGTATAGGCTGTAGTCAGCAAATCGTTCCGGTCTGCAAGCAGGTGGTCCGGGACATAGACGATGTGCTCCTCCTCGAGCGAAGCCCGCCCGGAGAGCCGGCTCCGCAAGGCATCGGAGATTTCATTCGTATAGGCTTCTGCGCCATGATAGAGATGGTCGTTGCGGATAAGTGTCGACTCGGTTCCGAAATTGTAGGCCAGCAACCGGTAGCTACCTTGAGGTGCTACGATGTAGCCGTCAAAATAGTCGCCGCGGGCATCCGTTCCCCGGTTGCGGAGGTAGCGCTCGGCCGCCACCTTCCCACTCGTCGCATCATAAAGTACGACACGCAGCATGTTCGGGGTCTTGTACTCGGGTTTCTCGAGCGAAGAATCATAGAATCCCGTCGTCACGTTTTTCAGCTCCTCGTCGAGATAGACGCGCACATAATGCGTATTGCCCACATCGACCAGCGGACGGCGCTCGCAGCCCGCAAAGAGCGTACAGAGCAGCAGCGGAAGCAGGAGGGAGACAAGACGTTTCATCGCAGACCTCCTTTCTTCTTATTGATGAGCAGCGGCAGGACGAGCGACACCTCGACCTTCGTGGGGCCGAAATAGTGCCACGTGCCCGACTTCGCCCGGTCGCGGATCAGCAGTTCGTAGTCGTCCGTGGGGTTGTAGTGGCGGTGCGGGATGCGCGCGTAGCCTGCCGAGACCGAAAATTCGATGTTCAGCCGCTTGCTCAGGGGCATGGCGTAACCGTAGGTCAGGCCCACGCTGAAAAACTCGCCCTGGTAGCAGCCCGTGCGGTCGAACTGCACGTCGAACTTGCCGCCCATGCCGTACAGGCCGACGAACTGTCCCATGAGGGCGTCGCGCTGCACGCGCCGCTCGTTTGCGGGACGCGTCTTCGGGGCGAACCACCAGCGGAACTCCCCACCGAAAGAGAGGAACTGGAGGCAGTATTTGTTGTTGTCGCTCAGCCACCACGGGCAGTGGTGCTCATAGAGGAGCGAGAAACGCTCGTTGAAGGGGACCTCGACGGCAAAGTTGATCGCCGCGGCGGCATCGTAGAGCAGGTTGGTCTTCAGCGCGAGGATCGTGCGCTTGCCCGGCTCAGGCAGCGGAACGGCCGTCAGCGTCTCGCCCCGGAACGGGGTCGTGAAGCGGGGCTGCGGAGCGATCAGGTCCGGTTCGGGAGCCCGCCAGACGCAGATCCACGTAGCCAGACGCAGGCGCGGCATGTGCCGCCGGATAATATATTTATAGGTATAACCGCCGTCGAGCTGCTCGAGACGCCACTTTTTCGTGTCGTTGCCCACCGAAGCCCGCAGGATGGAAAGGACCTTTTCGCGGTCGTGGCGGTGGTAGTTGGCCTGCAGCTCGGCTTCGAGACCTGCCCAGTTCTCATGCATCGGGCGCAGCAGAATATCCCCGGGATCGAGTGCCGAGCTGTCGGGGCGGTGTGCCAGCAGGTATTCCTTCGCCGCCTCGGCACGCTGCTCCGAGAGCCAGACATTGCGGCGGTAGGCACCCTCGGGCGAGGCGTAGGCGAAGATCGTGATGCTGTCGATGCGCGGCGAACGGGCCAGGTAGTCGCGGATGCGGGCCATCTGCCAGCCGTTGTCGAGGTAGTTTTCGTCCAGGTCGATGCGATCGCGCCAGTAATAGAGGGCGAATGTCTCCGCTATTACCTGATTATCACTACATTGCAGCGAATCCGCGCAAGGGGGGGGGAATTTTTGGATGTCGTCGGATTCGGCCATGCTCACAACGGGGATTGCCGCACAGACGAGCACGGCAAGGATCAGGCGCAAAGCCTCGTATTTCCGGGTCCATTTCATAAATGCGCCACGTTGAATACGATTTTCTTCCGGACGCCGCCTTCGCATGATACAGGCACGCCGGAAGAGTTTTCTGGAAAATATGTGAATACAAATATATACAAAAAAGACAAATAAACAAATACATCCACATCAAAAACAGCGCCATGACAGACAAAAAAATCACCGCTACAGCATACTGTAACGGCGATTAAAAAAGCAATGACACCAGTGTTAGCATCTATACTTATTAGTCCGCATTATAATCAATAACGGTAGTGTTCGGCCTTGTAGGGTCCGTCGACCGGCACGCCGATGTAGTCGGCCTGCTTCTGCGTCAGGTGCGTGAGCTCGACGCCGAGGTTGTCCAGATGCAGCCGCGCCACCTCCTCGTCGAGGTGCTTCGGCAGGCGGTAGACGCCCACCTCGAGCGACTCCTGCCACAGCTCGAGCTGCGCCAGGCACTGGTTCGTGAAGGAGTTCGACATGACGAACGACGGGTGGCCCGTGGCGCAGCCGAGGTTCACCAGACGCCCCTCGGCCAGCACGAAGATCGCGTGTCCGTCGGGGAAGGTGTACTTGTCGACCTGCGGCTTGATATTCGTCTTCACGGCGTCGGACTTCTCGAGCCGCGCCATCTGGATTTCGTTGTCGAAGTGGCCGATGTTGCAGACAATGGCCTGATCGCGCATCCGCTGCATGTGCTCGAGCGTGATGATGTCGCAGTTGCCCGTGCAGGTGACGTAGATGTTACCCTCTGCGAGCGCACTCTCGACGGTCTTGACCTCGAAACCCTCCATGGCGGCCTGCAGGGCGCAGATCGGGTCGATCTCCGTGACGATGACCCGCGCGCCGTAGGAGCGCATCGAGCGTGCGCACCCCTTGCCGACGTCGCCGTAGCCGCAGACGACGACCACCTTGCCGGCGATCATCACGTCCGTGGCCCGCTTGATGCCGTCGGCCAGCGATTCGCGGCAGCCGTAGAGGTTGTCGAACTTCGACTTCGTGCACGAATCGTTGACGTTGATTGCCGGGACGAGCAGCTCGCCCGCCGCCTGCATCTGGTAGAGGCGGTGTACGCCCGTCGTGGTCTCCTCGCTCACGCCGCGCCACTCGGCCACCGTGCGGTGCCACTTGTCACCGTCCTCGGCCAGTATCTGTCGGAGCGTCGAGAGGATCACCTCCTCCTCGTAGGACGAGGGTTCGCAGTCGAGCGTCGAGGCGTCGTTCTCGGCCTTGTAGCCCTTGTGGATCAGCAGCGTGGCATCGCCGCCGTCGTCGACGATCAGCTGCGGGCCCTTGCCGCCCGGGAACGACATCGCCATGGCCGTGCACCACCAGTATTCGGGCAGCGTCTCGCCCTTCCATGCGAAGACCGGCACTCCGGTGGCGGCGATGGCCGCGGCGGCGTGGTCCTGCGTCGAAAAGATGTTGCACGAGCACCAGCGCACGTCGGCACCCAGCTCGACGAGCGTCTCGATGAGGACGGCCGTCTGGATGGTCATGTGCAGCGAGCCCATCACGCGCACCCCCTTGAGGGGCTTTTTCGGGCCGTACTTGCGGCGCACGGCCATCAGACCGGGCATCTCGTGCTCGGAAATTTCAATCTCCTTGCGTCCCCACTCGGCCAGCGACATGTCGGCGACCTTGTAGGGAAGTGTCAAATCCAGATACATAGTGTTTACTTCTATTTGAGATTCATTCTAAGATTCATGATCTGCTCCTTGTCGCGCGCGATCTGCGCACGCAGCTCCTCGACCGTAGCGAAGCGGCGTTCGTCGCGCACCTTGCGCAGCAGGACGACACGCACTTCGCACCCGTACAGCGAACCCTCAAAGCCGAAAAGGTGGGTTTCGAGGTGGCGCGGCTGCCCGCCGATCGACGGGTTGCGGCCCAGGTTCGACATGGCGCGGTAGCGCACGCCGCCGACCTCGACCAGCGAGGCATAGACCCCGTCCTCGGCTGCAAGCGCCTCGTCGACGGCCAGGTTGGCCGTCGGAAAGCCCAGCTCGCGCCCCAGGCGCCGCCCGTGCTCGACCACGCCCCGGATCTCCGCCACGGGCGCCGCACCGGCAGGCATATTCTCCGCGGAGGCAACTCCCGTCCCGGGAGCCGCACCGGCAAGCGGATTTTCCACAGGGCCCGTCCCCGCCGCGGGAGGTGGAGTCGCAGAGGCAGCTGCACGCTCCGTTTCGCGGCCATCCGCCGCGGAAACTCCGGCTGCCGCACAACGGGGCGCGGCGTCCGCTGCCCCCGCAGCGTCGCAGCCGTCACGCACGGACAGCCCGGCGGTGTGCTCTCCGGCGAAATGTTCCATCAGATCTTTTCGGTGAGTTTGCGCACCAGCGTGAATTGCGAGAAGAACTCCTTGGCAAAGACGCGGATGACCGTATAGGAGGGGATGGCCAGCAGCATGCCGAGGATGCCGGCGAGCGACCCGGCGATGAGGATCACCAGGAAGACCTCCAGCGGATGGGCCTTGACCCGCTCGGAATAGAGCGTGGGCTGAACGACAAAGTCGTCGAGCCCCTTCAGGATCAGGAGCGACCCGGCGATGACGAAGGCCGTGTGGCCGACCGTCATGCCCTCGATCGGGGTGATGATCCCCACGAAGACCGAGAAGATGCCGCCGATGAGCGGCCCGGCATAGGGTACGACGTTCATCACGCCCATGACCAGCCCGATGAATGCGGCGTCGGCCGCCTTCATGCCGAAGGCCATCATCACCAGCGTGACGGCCACCGTGAGCATCAGGCTCTCGGAGAGGATACCCGTAAAGTAGCGCGACAGCAGCACCGTGACCGAATCGAGCGCCCGCGTGATGTTGTCGTGGTAACGCTCCGGGAAGACGGCCGTGACCATCGAATAGAAGAGTCCGTCGTCCTTGAGGAAGAAGAAGGTGATGAACGAGATCGAGAAGAGGGCGATGACCGACGAGACCACGACACCGACGACCGACGAGAAGAGCCAGTTGACCGACTCCATGTCGACCACCTGCCGGAACATGGCCGTCAGCTCGTCCGAAAGCGAGAAGCTGCTCTCGGAGAGGGCAAACAGGTTCTGCAGATTGCGCTGCACGCGGGCGATGGGTTCGCCGATGCTGTTGACGACCGACGCGAAGTCGACGGTCGAGAACTGGTTGATCTTGTTGAAGACCAGCGGCACGAAGAGCGAGCAGCAGAGCGCGAACAGGGCCCAGATCACCACGAGCGTCACCAGCGCCGCAAGCCAGCGCGGCACGCGCCACCCGCGCACATGCAGCGCCGCAAGGCGGTTGACCAGCGGCCGGCCCATGACGGCCAGCACGGCCGAGACGAGGATGTAGACGACGATCGACGAGAAGTACCAGATCAGGAAGAGCACGGCCGCGGCGATGGCCGTCCCCGCGATGAACTTCAGGAAGGTCTGGGGTGTCGTTTTCATTGCCGCGAGCTATTCGATCTCCTTGCGCAGACGGGCGATGGGCGTCTGCGATCCGACGGTCGGGTCGCCGATCTCGACCAGCAGCTCGCTCTCCTTCGGCACGAGCACGTCGACGCGCGAGCCGAACTTGATGAAGCCGCAGACGCTGTTCTGCTCCACGGGCTCGCCCGGCTTCATGTAGGAGACGATGCGGCGGGCGATGAGCCCCGCGATCTGGCGGAAGAGCACCGGCTGCCCCGACTCCATGCGCACGACGGTCGTCGTGCGTTCGTTCTCGGTCGAAGACTTGGGATGCCATGCCACGAGGAAGCGGCCCGGATGGTATTTGAAATACTCCACCCTGCCGCCCACGGGAACCCAGTTCATGTGGACGTTCGTGATGGACATGAAGATCGAAATCTGGAGCATCTCCTGCTTGAGGTACTCGTTCTCCATGACGACCTCCGTGACGACCACGCGGCCGTCGCACGGCGCGAAGACCAGATCGGCGTCGTGGATGCGCACGCGGCGCGGCTCGCGGAAGAAGGCCACGATGAAGAACCAGAAGAGCAAGAGGAACACTGTACCGCCCCACATCAGCAGATTGGCGGCATCGGTGACCAGCAGGCGGTAGAAGCCCCACCAGATCAGCAGGCAGACGACACCCGAAAAAAAGATGATTTTGTATCCTTCCTTATTGATTCTCATAACACGACGAAGGTTTCGGTTTCAACTCAAAGAACAAACCAGAGGTAGACGACCACGAAGGGAGCCGCAAGCAGCATGGCGTCGAAACGGTCCAGGATGCCGCCGTGACCCGGGATGATCGTCCCGGAGTCCTTGACGCCGGCCGCGCGCTTGAACATCGACTCCACCAGATCGCCCAGCACGCCCGTCACCGCGGCGACGAGCGCCAGGCCGATCCAGACCCACCACGCCTCGCCCATGCAGCGCGAGGCGACATACCCCATGACGAGGGCTCCGGCCACGCCGCCGAAGAACCCCTCCCACGACTTCTTGGGCGAGAGCCGCTCGAAGAGGCGGTGCCGTCCGAAGGCCATGCCCACGAGGTAGGCGAAGACGTCGTTGGCCCAGATGATGAAGGCGAAGAAGAGCATCGTCCACGGATTCCACGCGTAACGTCCCACGAAGGGGATGTAGGCCATGAGCGTCAGCGGCAGGGCCACGTAGCAGATGCCCAGCAGCGTCACGCCGACATTCGCCGCGGGGTTCTCGCCCCGGCGGTAGAGCTCGCAGACGAGCATCAGGGGCAGCAGCAACAGCAGGAAGGCCATCCCGGCGGCCAGCAGCGGCCGGAGCCCGCCCGCCGCACCGGCACTTCCCGAAAGGAAGGCGAAGTTGACGGCAAAGAGCACCGCGCCCGTCACCATGCCGATCAGGCGCTGCGGGCGGTCGCCCCGCGCCTCGGCCAGCGCGTAAAATTCGTGCATGCCGCCGACGAGCAGCAGCAGCAGCAGCGCGCCAAAACTCCACGGCGACCAGACGACGGCTCCGAGGACCACCGCGGCAAGTACGATCCCGCTCAACGTGCGGACCGCGAGATTCTTCATCTTGTCAGTCATTTTCAGGCATTGAGGTTAGTCGGTTGTCGGTCTTATCGGTCGCCGTCCGGACGGGAGTCCTTCGCCGGGCCATCCGCCGAAGCGGACGCATCGGCAGCGGGTGCGGTTGCGGCGGGAGCTGCGGCCGTCACGGAGGTGTCACCGGCCTTTGCGGAAGAGGTCCGTGCTTCGTCCGCCGAAGTCGTTGCGGCGGCCGGATCGGACTTCGCCGAAGCCTGCTCCGGCGCCTCCTTTCCCGCGGCACGGGCCGCCGCCTCGCGGCGCTCGCGCTCGATATCCTTCTTGCGCTTGCCGAAGATGCGCTCGACATCCTCGGTGAAGACCACCTCGCGTTCGAGCAGCAGCTCGGCCAGCTGCTTCAGTCCGTCGGCATGCTCGCGCAGCACCTTCTCGGCCATGGCGTAGGCCTTGGCGATGAGCGCCTTGGCCTCGGCGTCGATCTGCTGCGCCGTCAGTTCCGAATAGGGCTTCGTGAAGGACATGTCGCTCTGGCCCGTCGAGTCGTAGTACGAGATCGTGCCGATCGCGTCGCTCATGCCGTAGTAGGCGACCATCGCGTAGGCCTGCTTCGTGACGCGCTCCAGGTCGTTGAGCGCCCCGGTCGAAACCTCGCCGAAGGTCAGCTGCTCCGAAACGCGCCCGCCGAGCGTGGCGGCCAGTTCGTCCATGATCTGCTCGCGCGTGGTGATCTGCCGCTCCTCGGGCAGGTACCAGGCGGCGCCGAGCGCCTTGCCGCGCGGGATGATCGTCACCTTGATGAGCGGGTTGGCATTCTCGAGAATCCAGCTCACCGTGGCGTGGCCCGCCTCGTGGTAGGCGATCACGCGCTTCTCCTCGTCGGAGATGATCTTGTTCTTGCGCTCCAGGCCGCCGACGATGCGGTCGATCGCCGCGAGGAAGTCTTCTTTCGTGATGAACTTCTTGTTGTGGCGCGCGGCGATGAGCGCCGCCTCGTTGCAGACGTTGGCGATGTCGGCGCCCGAGAAGCCGGGGGTCTGGCGCGCCAGGAACGAGCGGTCGAGCTCCGGATCGAGCTTCAGCGGCCGCAGGTGCACCTCGAAGATCTCCTCGCGCTCCTTAACGTCGGGCAGCCCCACCTCGATCTGCCGGTCAAAGCGGCCCGCACGCATGAGCGCCTTGTCGAGGATGTCGGCGCGGTTCGTCGCCGCCAGCACGATGACACCCGTATTGGTCTGGAAGCCGTCCATCTCCGTGAGGAGCTGGTTGAGCGTATTTTCGCGTTCGTCGTTGCCGGAGAAGCCCGCATTCTTGCCGCGCGCGCGGCCGATGGCGTCAATTTCGTCGATGAAGACGATGCAGGGGGCCTTCTGCTTGGCCTGCTCGAAGAGGTCGCGCACGCGCGAGGCGCCCACGCCCACGAACATCTCGACGAAGTCCGAGCCCGAGATCGAGAGGAACGGCACGTTCGCCTCGCCCGCCACGGCCTTCGCCAGCAGCGTCTTGCCCGTACCCGGAGGGCCGACGAGCAGCGCCCCCTTCGGGATCTTGGCGCCCAGTTCGCGGTACTTGTCCGCCTTCTTGAGAAAGTCGACGATCTCCATGATCTCGACCTTGGCCTCCTCCAGACCGGCCACATCCTTGAAGGTCACCCGCTTGGAGTTGTCCTTGTCGAAGACCTGCGCCTTGGCCTTGCCCACGTTCATGATGCCGCCGCCCGCGCCGCCGCCGGCACCGCGCGCCATCGACCGCATGAGGAAGATCCACACGCCGATGATAAGCACCCACGGCAGCAGGTTGACAAGAATGTTGGTCCAGTCGTTGGTCTTGTTCTCGTAAACCACCGGGACCTGCTGTCCCGACTGCTGCTCGGCATCCTTGAGGTCCTCGCGGAACGAATCCACCGAGCCGATGGTGAAGACCAGCTGCACGCCCCGGGCGGGCATGCGGTGAAAGCGCTTGTCGTCGGGATCAGTGCGGTATTTCTCGACGGCCTCCTTCGTAAGGTAGACCCGCGCCTGATCGCGGTTGAAGATCTCGATCTTCTCCACCTCACCGGCCTCGACCATCTGTCCGACGGTCGACCAGTCGCTTGGCAGGGGCGTGTCGTCCGACTGGCCAAAGAGTGCCCAGCCGATAATCAGGGCCCCGAGGATGCCGTAGACCCACATGAACGAGGGCCGCGGCATGTTCACCCGGGGTTTATTGCTGTTTCCTTTTGTTGTCATTGTCTCCTTCTATTCTTCGTATTCGTAATGTTGCATGGGAGCATCGGCCCACAGCTCCTCCAGGCGGTAGAAGCTGCGCAGCTCGGTCTGGAAGATGTGCACCACGACATCCACGTAGTCCATGGCGATCCACAGGGCGTTCTGCTGCCCTTCGATGCGCCAGACCTTCTCGCCGAGCTCTTCGAGCACCTTCTCCTCGATGCCCGCGGCAATGGCGGCCACCTGCGTCGTGGAGTCCGCATTGCAGACCACGAACTGCGAACAAATGGCGCCGTCGAATCCCGAAAGGTCCAGCGATACGATGTTCTTTCCCTTTTTATCTTCAATCGCGCTGACGATCGTTTCGATCAGTTTGTTCATAAATTTCTTTCAATATCAATATGTGCCTATAACCTTGCAAAGGTACGAAATAGAATTAAGATTTGAAAATTACACGCCAAGAAATAGCTTCCGCCGCCCCGAACGCGACAAAAAAACGGCGTTCCGCACCCGAAACACCGTCCGACGCGCGCACGCCGCGCACGCCCGCTCCGATTCGGACAGCCTCAACCGACCGGACCGTTCAACGGGCCGTTCCCGCCCGTGCCGCCGGGCGCTCCCGACTTGCCATCCTTTCGCCCACCCGGCCGCCGCTCACGACTTGCCGGGCGCGGCATGCGCCATGATCGTATCGGTGAGGGCCCGGATGATCGACCCCTTGACATAGGTGCGGCGCACGGCCACGGCGATCTTGCGCGAGGTGGCCCCCTTGGCGAGGGTCTTCACGCGGTCGCGCCGCTCGGCCGGGATGAACTCGATGGCCATCTCGGGGATGATCGTCAGGCAGGCCGTGCAATCGACGATGCGCATGAGCGTGTCGAGCGACCCCGACTCGAAGGAGAAGTGCGACGGCATCTCGCGCTTGGCCTGGCACAGCTCGATGATCTGGTCGCGCATGCAGTTGCCGGCGCTCAGGATCACGAGGTCCTTCAGGTCGATCTCCTCGATGCGGATGTTCTGCCGCTCGTAGAGCGGATTCTCGGGCGAGACGTAGGCGAAGAAGCGGTCGTTGAAGAGCTCCTGCTCCTGAATGCCCTCGCCGCACGTGCCGCTGGCCACGAGCGCCGCGTCGATGCGGTCGCGCTTGAGCGCCGTGACGATCTCCGAGGTAATCATCTCCGAAATCTCCAGCTCGACCTTCGGGAAGTCCCTGACGAAGGCCGGGATGAACTTGTGCAGCAGGTAGGGCGCGATCGTCGGGATGACGCCCAGCCGCAGCTTGCCGGCCGTCTCGCCCTTGAGTTCGGCCACCGCCTCGCGGATGCAGTTGTAGGCCTTGAGCGTCTCGCGGGCACGCTCGAGTACCACGGCACCCGCCTCGGTCGGAATCACGGGTTTCTTCGAGCGGTCGAGCAGCACTACGCCCAGCTCCTCCTCGAGGGCCTTGACCTGCATGCTCAGCGAGGGCTGCGTCACGAAGCAGTGCTCGGCAGCCATCGAGAAACTGCCGCAGTTGGCCACGGCCAACAGGTATTCAAGTTGGATGATCGTCATAAAAGGTAACTATTTCAGCGGACCAAAATATAAAAAATACCGATAATCGCCAACTTTTTCCGCAACCGCAGCGGGTTTTTCGTAAGTTTGTGTGATTTGTGCTATATTTGCCGATCAACAGGACAACATTCACATGGACAATACAACCAAGCCGCACATGGAAAAGATCATCCTCACCGGCGACCGCCCGACGGGCCGCCTCCACCTGGGACACTACGTGGGTTCGCTGCGCCGCCGCGTCGAGCTGCAGAACTCGGGCCAGTACGACAAGATATTCATCATGATTGCCGACGCACAGGCCCTCACGGACAACGCCGACAATCCCGAAAAGATCCGGCAGAACATCATCGAGGTGGCCCTCGACTACCTCTCGGCCGGGCTCGACCCCGCACGTTCGACGCTCTTCATCCAGTCGCAGGTGCCCGAGCTGTGCGAGCTGGCCTTCTACTACATGAACCTCGTGACCGTGCAGCGCCTGCAGCGCAACCCGACGGTCAAGGCCGAAATTCAGCTGCGCGGCTTTGCCGAGGGGGCGGCCGAGGGCGACACGACGCAGCGCCAGGGCATTCCCGTGGGCTTCTTCACCTACCCCATCAGCCAGGCGTCGGACATCACGGCCTTCAAGGCGACGACCGTCCCGGCGGGCGAGGACCAGGAGCCGATGATCGAGCAGACGCGCGAGATCGTCCACAAGTTCAACGCCGTCTACGGGCCGACGCTCGTCGAGCCGCAGATCCTGCTGCCCGAGAACTCCGTCTGCCTGCGTCTGCCGGGCACCGACGGCAAGGCCAAGATGTCGAAGTCGCTGGGCAACTGCATCTACCTCTCGGATACGGCCGACGAGGTGAAGAAGAAGGTCATGAGCATGTACACCGATCCGGACCACCTGCGCGTCGACGACCCGGGCAAGATCGAAGGCAACACGGTCTTCACCTACCTCGACGCCTTCTGCACGCCGGAACAGCTGGCCAAATATGCACCCGACTACGCCTCGCTCGACGAGCTGAAGGCCCACTACCGCCGCGGCG
>ULRR01033617.1_pt1 | contig 26515 bp, 27 predicted proteins | sample 1955651 | NCBI WGS metagenome assembly ULRR01 (sample SAMEA4835688, study PRJEB28245) | human gut metagenome | biome: gut microbiome; material: fecal sample | place: Denmark | collected 2008
TTATATGGGAACGGCAGACTGGAGAGAAATCAAAAAGGTTGTGGATGCCGTCCGTATTCCTGTTATCGGAAACGGGGATGTGGGGGACGGCCCTGCGGCAAAGGCACTGATGGAGGAAACCGGATGTGCAGCAGTTGCCATCGGCCGTGCGGCATGGGGAAATCCTTGGGTTTTCGGGGCGGTGAATACATATCTGGAAACAGGAGAGATCCTTCCCGGGCCGAGCTGGGAAGAACGGCTTGCCATGGCAAGGAAACATCTGCATGGATTGTGCGTTGAGAAAGGGGAAAGAATCGCGGTCCGGGAAATGCGGGCTCATGCGAGCCGATATTTCCATGGTCTTCCTAAGGCGACCGTACTCCGCCGGGAGATTATGAAAGCACTTACGGAGGAAGAATTCGGACGGATCCTTACCGGGTATGAAAAGGAATTGGGGTTGGAGGAACCGGAAGTGTAGCAGGGAGGCAGCATGACAGTCAGAAAGAATTCATCAGCCATGGGTTTTATCTGCCTGATGGGGGTAGTAAGTTTATTTGCCGACATGACGCAGGAAGGGGCACGTGGGATCTTTGGCGCATACCTGGGGATGATGGGGGCATCTGCGGCAATGGTGGGATGTATATCGGGAGCCGGCGAGCTCGTAGGATACGGACTTCGGTTTGTGACCGGTATCATTGCAAGCCGCAGCGGGAAATATTGGTTTATGACTGTCGGCGGGTATGCGCTGGCAGTACTTGCCATCCCCTGTCTTGCTTTTGTACCTGATGGGAATTGGATGATGGCAGCATGCTTTATCATTTTGGGGCGGGTGGGGAAAGCGATACGGCAGCCTGCCAAGAGTACCCTTCTTTCTTATGCCGCATCCCGGGAAGGACTCGGGAAAAGTTTTGCCATTCAGGAGTTTTTGGATCAGCTTGGCGCGTTCCTGGGGCCGGTGTTGATTTTCTGGGTGTTGTCTTATTATGGAAGCCAGGGGATGGAAACGGCTTATGGGAAAAGTTTTTTATTCCTCGGCATACCGGCATTTCTCTGCATAGCAGCAGTTATTTTAGCTAAAATAAAATTTCCCGATCCTGAAAAATTTGAGCCGGAAGTTAAAGAAACCAAAGAGGCACATCTTGGTTTCCGTTTTAAAATTTACATGGTGGGAACCGCTTTATTTGCCTTTGGTTTTATTGATTTTCCGATAGTGGCACTGCACGCGGTGAAATCAGGGCTGGCAGGGAAAGCGGAAATTTCCCTGCTGTATGCGGCAGCTATGGCGGCGGATGCGTTTTCTGCTTTGTTCTTCGGCTGGCTTTATGATAAGTACGGTACCGTATCTCTCGTATGGTCTACATTGCTGTCGATGCCTTTTGTGTTTTTTATCTTTATGGCACCGTCTTCCTGCTGGCTGTATGCCGGCGTTCTTCTTTGGGGTATAGGTATGGGGGCGCAGGAGTCTACACTGAAAGCGGCCGTAGCTGCTATCATACCTAAACACGAAAGAGCGGTGGGGTATGGAATTTTTGAAACGGGGTTTGGTGTATCCTGGTTTATTGGAAGTTTTCTTTTAGGAATTTTATATGATGCTTCTATTTTATGGATGGCGGCAATATCGGCGCTTATGCAGGCAGCGGCAGTGCCGTTCTTTTTCCTGACAGGAAGACAAGAGCATAAATTAGAAGCATGAATTATTAAAAAATAAGAAAACTGTATAAGCTGATGATAAGAAAATAATTATAATAAAAAATCCTTATAAAATCAGTACTTTATCAGATTAACTTTCATTGACAAGGCAATATGGAAATATTAAAATATGTAAAGATACAGTCACAATCTATTGTAAGCGGAACCCGTGTGGTTATGGCGGGCTTTTCTTATTAAAGGAGGAAAAATGGGCAGGTTTCTTGATTCCGGTTGCGTTTTGGACAAACGGGAAGAGAATGCCTTTTTTATTTATGACTGTCATTTTAGTATTGTGCAATAGGCTCACTGCTTGTTATGGGAAGCAGGGGGCTTTTATTTTTGTTCAAGGAGGGAACTATGCATGTAGGTATTGTCATGGGCAGTGATTCCGATCTGCCGGTCATGAAGAAAGCCGCAGAAGTTTTAAGCGGTTTCGGCGTGACATATGATATGGCGATCGCATCTGCCCATCGTACACCTAAGAAGCTGGAAGAATTTATTCTGGCACAGGAAGAAAAAGGGGCAGCTTGCTTTATTGCCGGCGCGGGTATGGCGGCAGCGCTTCCCGGCGTAGTGGCTTCTATGACACTTTGTCCTGTTATCGGTGTACCGTTGTCAGGAGCCAGGCTGGACGGCATGGATGCTTTATTTTCCATTGTCCAGATGCCGTCGGGGATTCCTGTGGCGACAGTGGCGATTGACGGCGCTAAAAATGCGGCGTACCTGGCAGTGGAAATCGGCGCGGCAGCAGATAGAGATCTTTATAGAAAATATAAAGAATACCGTGAAGAAATGGCTGCTGAAATTTATCGTAAAGATGAAAAGTTACAGAAAGAATTGAAATAATTATATAGGGGACAGGGAGGGTATGATGAAAGAATATAAGCCTTTTAAATCGGGGAAAGTTCGTGAATTGTATGATTTGGGCGACAGCCTTATCATGGTTTGCACTGACCGCATTTCCGCATTCGATAATATTTTGGAAAATCCGATTCCCAAAAAAGGTGAAGTGCTGAACAAGATGTCCAAGTTTTGGTTTGATTTTACAAAAGACGTGGTACCGAACCATATGATTTCCATTGACGCAGCGGATATGCCTGCGTTTTTCCGAAAACCCGAATTTGATGGAAACAGCATGAAAACCCAAAAGCTGGAGATGATTCCTGTAGAATGCATCGTCCGGGGATACATCACAGGCTCCGGCTGGGAAAGCTACAAAAAAGACGGCACCATCTGCGGTATCCGTCTGCCGGAAGGGCTTGAGGAATGTGAAAAGCTCCCTGAAGCGATTTTCACTCCTTCTACCAAAGCGCCTGTCGGTGAGCATGACATGAATATTTCCATGGAAGAAGGGGCGGAATGGATTGAAAAGACCTTCCCGGGAAAAGGGAAGGAATACATGGAAAGGCTTCGTGACTTAACACTTGCTCTGTACAGGAAATGCGCCGATTACGCGCTGTCTAAAGGCATCATCATTGCGGACACTAAGTTTGAATTCGGTCTGGATAAGGAAGGAAATATCGTTCTCGGTGATGAAATGCTGACGCCTGACAATTCACGCTTCTGGCCGCTGGACGGTTATGCACCGGGGAAAGGGCAGCCGTCTTATGACAAACAGTTTGTCCGCGACTACCTGAAAGAGAATCCGGGGGATGTGCTGCCGCAGGAAATCATTGACAAGACGATCGGCAAGTATGTGGAAGCCTACGAACTTCTCACGGGAGAAAAATTCTGAAAGTGGATGACGGGAATATGGCTGCCTGCGATGACAAGTTTCATGAAGAATGCGGGGTTTTTGCCATCTATGACAGAAACCGGCCTGCTGCTCTTGAAACATATTACGGGGTTTTTTCTTTGCAGCACCGCGGGCAGGAAAGCGCGGGAATAACTGTCAGCGACGGGCATACGATGGAAACATTCCGCGGCATGGGTCTTGTCACGGAAGTCTTCCGCAAACTTCCTGAAAAAGAAGGTTTCATAGGCATCGGCCATGTGCGGTACAGCACGACGGGATCTTCCATTCCGAGCAATATCCAGCCGCTGCAGCTGGAAGGCGCGGAAGGGCCTTTGGCTCTTGCCCACAACGGGAATCTGGTGAATACAAAAGTTCTCAGAAACCGACTCCTTCAAAGCGGATCTACCTTCCAGACCACCATGGACACGGAAATCATTATCAAACTCCTTGCCCATGCAGGAGCAGCCGTGATGGAGGACAGGATCAAGGGCGTTATGGATGAAATCCGCGGCGCATATGCCGTTGTGGCGTGTACCAATCAGGCAGTTTACGGATTCCGGGATCCCTTCGGCTATCGTCCGATGGCGCTGGGCAAGACAGAAAGCGGTTATGTACTTTGTTCGGAGACGCCTGCCCTTGATGCGATTGACGCGGAATTTGTCCGCGATATCCTTCCCGGAGAAATTGTAAGAATTGATGATGACGGCGTTCATAGCACGATGTATGGAAAAAAGGCGCCCCGCCTCGGGATCTGCGCCTTTGAGTATATTTATTTTGCCCGTCCCGATTCCGTGATGAACGGACAGGATATCTATGAAGCACGCCTGTCTATGGGCCGCCATTTATGGGAAGAAACGCATTATGAAGGTGATGTTGTCATGAGCGTCCCCGATTCGGGCAATGTGGCAGCATTAGGGTATTCCCATGCGTCAGGCATTCCTTATGTGGAAGGACTTTTGAAAAACAAGTACATGGGGCGTACTTTTATCCAGCCCGGGCAGAAACAGAGGGAACGGGCGGTACGGATGAAGCTGAATCCGATTGTCATGAATGTAAAGGGGAAACGAATCATCCTTGTGGACGACTCCATTGTCCGCGGAACAACAAGCGGTATCATTATCCGTTTGCTGCGGAATGCAGGCGCAAAGGAAATAAAAATGTGCATCAGTTCGCCTCCTGTCAGATTCCCTTGTTTCTTCGGCATTGATACGGCACAGCGGAGGCAGCTGGTCGCCGCGAGCCATTCGGAAGAAGAAATCTGCAAAATGATTGGCGCCGATAAGCTGCACTATCTGTCGCAAAAAGGACTGGCGGAATCCATTTCCCGCATACGGGCCAAAGATATGTGTTTTGCCTGCTTTGACGGTGATTATCCCGAACCGGTGTCGGGCGGCGGACTCGACGGTATGAAAGAATAAGGAGAGACATATGGACGAAAAGAAAAAGGGGCTGACTTACGCGGAAGCGGGCGTGGACATCGACGCCGGAGAAAGAGAAGTGGAACTGATTAAAAAATCTGTGCAGGCGACCTATACAAGAGGGGTGCTGGGGGATCTGGGCGGCTTTGGCGGCCTGTTCCGCCTGAAAGACGAATTGTCTGAAGATCCCATCCTTGTTTCAGGCACGGACGGTGTAGGGACGAAACTGCGTCTTGCCATTGAAATGGGGATACATCATACCATCGGGCAGGACTGCGTGGCGATGAGTGTTAATGATGTTCTCGTACAGGGGGCGCGCCCGCTTTTCTTTCTGGATTATATCGCGACGGGGAAACTGGATCCGGAACTGATGGCGGAGATTGTCAAAGGCGTGGCTGATGCCTGCATCGAATCGGGGTGCGCGCTTCTTGGCGGTGAAACGGCGGAAATGGCCGGCTTTTACGCATCAGGCGACTACGACGTAGCAGGTTTTGCGGTAGGGATTGTGGATAGGAAAAACTTAATTACCGGTGAAAAGATTACGGCCGGCGACGTTATCCTCGGACTGCCTTCCACAGGTATCCATTCTAACGGTTATTCCCTGGTACGCCGCATTATCTCTGACAATCATTTAAATTTAAAAGAAACTTATGAAGGGTTTGACAAACCTCTCGGAGAAGTCGTACTTACGCCGACAAAGCTTTACCCGAAACTTGTCCTTCCCGTACTGAAGGGCGCTGACGTGAAAGGACTTGTCCATATTACAGGGGGAGGTTTTTATGATAATATTCCCCGTGTCCTTCCGGAGGGGACAAGAGCTGTCCTTGATGCGGATAAATGGCCGCTACTTCCAATTTTTTCTTTCATCAAAGCGCAGGGCGGCGTAGAGCCCCGTGAAATGTACCGCACCTTTAACTGCGGACTGGGAATGCTCCTCATTTTGAGCCGTGGGGAAGCGGAAAAGGCGAAAAAAATATTGAAGAACATCGGCGAAGCTGTTTATGAAGTCGGCACAATCAGCGAAGGAAATCGGGATGTCATTGTGACAGGCGGGCTTTTCCATGAATAAGCGCATACTGATATTTGCGTCAGGCCGCGGCTCCAATGCGGAAGCTCTCCATGAAGCTGCCGTGGACGGAACGATTAAGGGGAGGATCGTAGGCGTTATCTGCGACCATCACGACGCGCCTGTTCTTCAGAGGGCAGAAAGATGGAAGGTGCCTGCAACGGTTATTGAAATGAAGACATGCAGGGATAAAGCTGATTATAATGAGAAGATTTTGGAAGCGGCGAAATCATACGCACCCGATCTGATCTGTCTGGCAGGATATATGCGTATCTGTGGCGAAAATTTGATAAAGGCTTTTGAAAACCGCATTATCAATATCCATCCCGCCCTGCTGCCCAGTTTTCGCGGACTCCACGCACAGCGGCAGGCGATAGAGGCGGGGGTAAAAGTGGCGGGATGTACTGTCCATTTTGTGGGAACAGGGCTTGATGACGGCCCGATTATCACGCAGGTGGCGGTACCGGTTTATGACCATGATACGGAAGATACGCTTTCCGCACGTATACTGGCGGAAGAACATCCCGCCTATGTCCGCGCAGTGAAAGCCTATTGCGAAGATAAACTTCATATAGCGGGTCATACAGTGACAGGCATGCACGAGGAGGAATGAAAATGGCAGTTAAAAGAGCATTGATCAGTGTATCTGACAAGACCGGCATCGTGGAATTTGCCAAAGGCCTTCATGAACTGGGAGTGGAGATTATTTCCACTGGCGGTACGATGAAAGCGATCTCTGAGGCAGGGATTCCGGTCATGTCCGTTTCCGATCTTACCGGTTTTCCGGAAATGATGGACGGCAGGGTGAAAACGCTTCACCCGAAAATACATGGCGGTATTCTGGCGGTTCGTGACAATCCCGCCCATGTAAAAGCGATGGAAGAACATGGAATTGCCGGTATCGATCTGGTGGCCGTCAATTTATATCCTTTCCGTGAAACGATAGCGAGACCCGGTGTCATACGGGCGGAAGCTGTTGAAAATATTGATATCGGCGGCCCTTCCATGGTACGTGCGGCAGCAAAGAATTATAAGTATGTCACGATTGTCGTTGATCCCGCGCAGTACGGAGAGGTGCTGGAACGGATCCGGGAAGACAGGCTGACGGAAGAGTTCCGCTTTGATTTGTCAAGAAAAGCTTTTCTTCATACAGGACTGTATGACTGCGCCATTGCCGATTACATGACAAAAGAAATAAATGGCGGCGGAGAAGGGCTGCCGGATATCTTTGCCAAGGCTTATGTAAAGATCCAGAATCTCCGCTATGGTGAAAACCCGCATCAGAAAGCAGCCTTTTACAGAGATCCGGAAGCGAAAGGCGGCATTGCTTCCGCCAGGCAGCTGCATGGAAAAGAATTATCATATAATAATATTGTGGATATGGAAGCGGCATGGGATCTTGCCTGCGAATGGAAAGATACTCCCGCCTGTGTGGTTGTAAAGCATACGAATCCCTGCGGTACCGCTCTCGGTACAAGTGCCCTCGACGCGTTTAAGCGGGCCTTTGCGGCGGACAGCAAATCTGCATTCGGCGGCATTGTGGCGATGAACAGGGAATGTGACAAAGAAACGGCGGAAGAAATGAAACCGATTTTCTTTGAAGTCATTATGGCTCCAAAGTTTTCACAGGAAGCTGTCGATATTTTATCTGTGAAGAAAAACATCCGCCTTGTAGAAGTGGCGGATACGGAAGAAAAAGAACTGCAGCTCCATAAGGTTTCCGGCGGACTTCTCGTGCAGACACCGGACGACAGCTCCGAAACGAGAGCAGACTGTACTTGTGTCACGGAAAGAGCGCCGACGGAAGAAGAGTGGCAGGCACTGGAATTCGGCTGGAAGATTGTAAAGCACGTTAAGTCCAACGCCATCGTGCTGACCGGTAAGGATATCACTTACGGCGTGGGCGCGGGACAGATGAATCGCGTAGGTGCGGCGGATATTGCCATTGCCGAAGCGGGAGAAAAGTGTAAAGGCTCCATCATGGCGTCTGACGCGTTCTTCCCTTTCGGTGATACAATTGAAGCAGCAGGGAAAGCAGGAATTACCGCTGTCATTCAGCCCGGCGGTTCTATACGCGACCAGGAATCTATCGATATGGCAAATAAGTATGGTATAGCTATGGTATTTACCGGACATCGGCATTTCCGCCATAGCTGAGATTGGAGGAGCTTTGAAAGTATTAGTGATTGGAAGCGGCGGCAGGGAACATGCGCTGCTCTGGAAACTGGCACACAGTCCGTCTGTGAAAGAAGTGTACGTCATTCCCGGAAACGATGGAATGACAGATGTGGCGCATTTAATTCCGGTAAAAGGAGCAGAAGATATTCTGGATTTTGCCCGTCTGATGGAAGTGGATCTTACCGTTGCTGGTCCCGAAACCGTACTGACGGAAGGTCTGGCCGACAAGTTTGCCGAAAAGGGAATGGCTTTCTTTGGACCGTCAGCGGCAGCAGCGCAGATTGAAGGTTCGAAAAGTTTCGCCAAAAATCTGATGAAAAAGTATAAGATCCCTACAGCTGCTTATGAAACATTTACTGATGAAGAAAAGGCCGTTTCTTATATCAAAAAACGAAAGAAATATCCCCTTGTCATCAAGGCAGACGGACTGGCGTCGGGGAAGGGCGTCGTCATTGCCGAAACCGAAGAGCAGGCTGTTCAGGCGGTCCGCGGGATGCTGGAAGGAAAAACCTTTGGCAGCGCGGGAGAATCCGTGGTGATTGAAGAATTTATGGAAGGGGAAGAGGCGAGCGTTCTCTGCTTCACTGACGGAAATACCATCGTTCCTATGATTTCCGCACAAGATCATAAACGCATCAGCGACGGGGATATGGGAGCGAATACCGGCGGCATGGGGGCTTATGCTCCCACTCCGGTCATGACGAAAGAATTGGACAAAATCGTTTATGATACCATTCTGCTGCCTGCTGTCAAAGCAATGAAAAAAGAAGGCTGCCTGTTTAAAGGCTGCCTTTATGCCGGATTGATGATTACAAAAGACGGACCCAAAGTGGTGGAATTTAACTGCCGATTTGGAGATCCTGAGACGGAAGCCGTTCTGCCGCTTCTTGAAAGCGATCTTGCGAAGATCATGCTTGCCTGCACGAAAGGAACCTTGAAAAAGGAAAAGGTGGAATGGAAAAACGCTTGTGCTGTGGATGTCGTCCTGGCATCGGAAGGATATCCCGCCACCCATTCCTCGGGAGAGGAGATATCAGGGCTGGAGGAAGCAAAAAAGACCGGCTGCCTCGTGTTCCATGCGGGCAGTATGAAGAAAAAAGGCAGGTACTTTGTTAATGGCGGCCGTGTGCTGAATGTGGCGGCTGTCGCGCCGACATTGAAAGAAGCGCGGGACAAGGCCTATGAAGGTGTTTCAAAAATCAGCTGGCGGGGTATGCAGTACCGTCATGATATTGCCGATAAAGGGTTGAAGCGTTTGAAAAAAAGAAAATAGAAAAGAAAAGCGCTGTTTTCATATTTGATGGGGACAGCGCTTTTATCTGTGTTTATATGGGCGGATATTTTTGGTTAGTTTTACTGATCCGGTCATTTGATATCCACCTATGCCTGTTTCTGCAGGCAGGAAATTATTCTTCGGAACGTTTAGCAATCTGCCCGACCTATGAAAAAATGGCAATAAAAAAAGACGAGGACACAGTGATGTGTGATGTGCCCCCCAAAAGTCTAACTTTTGAGGGTCGGCACAACAGGTCTTCGCCTTTTCCGTCGAGTATAGATTATTACTTTCCTGCGCCATCAGCAGCGATGGCGGCATTGACGCTTGCATTCAGACGGGATTTTTTACGAGCGGCAGCATTTTTATGGATAATGCCTTTCCGCGCAGCGGTATCGATAACGCTCTGCGCTTCGCGAAGGGCGATGTCCTTCTGGTCGGTTGTGGCAGCAGCTACAGCTTTCTTGACAGCACCATGGATCCGGGAACGGACAGCGGCATGAGCAGCTCTCTTCTTTGCGTCAGTTTTCATGGTCTTTATGTTGGATTTTATTTGCGGCAATTGTTTCACCTCCCGTCTGTGTCATTCATACCGTGTTATTTTACCATGTTTCGCTTTCTGTGGCAAGAAATCTTTTATAATGCCGTCGGTTTGTGTAAAAGCAGGCTATTCGTTAAAATAAAGGAAATGCCGGAATAAACATATTTCCTTCAGATCGGTTTATGGAAAGAGCAAAGGAAAAGGAGCAGCCTATGTATGTCGGTGTAGATATGGTGAAAGCGGCACGCTGGGAACGGATTTGTGAAAAATTTCCGTCCCGCCTTGAAAAAATGTTTACGGAGGAAGAACGGGCGCACTGTGAGTCAAAAGGAAAAAATAAGGCTTATTCTTACGCGGCGCTCTGGGCAGCGCGGGAAGCAGCAGGGAAAGCACTGGGGATAGGCATCCTCGGTTCAGGTTTTGGCGATGCGTACCTGTCATGGACAAAGTGGGGGGCGCCTGTTCTCCACTTGCAGGGGAATTTTGAAAAGCGGGCGGAGAAATTGGGAATCACGGATATGTCCGTTTCCATTTCCCATGAAGACGGTATGTCTATTGCTGTTGTTGTGATGGAGGCAAAATCATGATACTGACAACATCTGAGGAATCAAGACTTTTGGATCAACGCGCCATGACAGAATACGGGCTGCCGGAGTCGGTGCTTATGGAAAACGCCGGCGCTTCCGTGGTGCAGCTTATGAAAGAAAAAATATCCTGGGAAGACGCGCGGGTGGTCATCGTCTGCGGCAGCGGAAATAACGGGGGCGACGGATTCGTCACGGCACGGTACGCTCTTTCCGAAGGTGCTGATGTAGCCGTTCTTGTCATGGGGGATGCATCCCATATGGGAGAGAATTCTTTATTGTATAAAAATATAGCGGCTAAAATGGGAATTCCCGTGATTTCCGTTGCAGGCGCGGATGACGCAAAGGAATATCTGGCAGGTGCGGATATTATTGTAGACGCGCTCATCGGCACGGGTCTGAAACATCATGTGAAAGGAAGCACGGCGGAGCTTATTACGGCCATGAATGATTCGGAAGCGGTTATTGTTTCCGTAGATGTTCCCAGCGGCATGTTTTCTGACAGCGGCTGTGCGGCGGGGGCGGTGGTGAATGCCGATTACACGGTGGCGTTAGGCTCCGTAAAGCGGGGGCATGTCCTTTATCCGGGAAATGGATATGCAGGAACCGTCTTGTATTCACCCATCGGCATCCCAAACGGCGCCAGGGAACATTTTCCTGTAAAGTTGGTGGAAGAAAAAGATATTTATGAATTTCTTCCTGTGCGGAGTTTTGCCGCTCATAAGGGAACAAATGGATTTATAGGCATTTTTGCCGGTTCGGAAGGGATGGCGGGCGCGGGTCTGCTGGCAGCACAGGGGGCGCTTTACGGTGGCGGAGGAAAGATTGCCCTTGCTTCCGTAGGGAATGCTGCTTTCCAGCTGGCAGGGAAAATTCCGGAAGTGATGGTTTCTTCCTGCGGGGATGCCCCTTGCTTTACCGAGGATATGTCAGATAAGGCAGTGAAGCAGACCGGGATGTATGACGTTGTCGCGTTGGGACCGGGTCTGGGGCGGAACGAAAGAACGCAGACCTTTGTGGCGGATATGCTGGAGCACTGCCGTAAGACCATGGTTGTGGATGCGGACGCGCTCTTTGCTGTCGGCCATCAAAAAATCAATCTGAGAAACTGCCCTGCTGATGTGGTTCTGACGCCCCACGTGGGAGAATTTGCTTTCCTTACCGGACTTACCGCAAAAGATGTAGAAGCCGGCAGGATCGATGAAGCGATCCGGTATGCTAAGGAAAACCATGTGGTGCTTGTGCTGAAAGGAGCGCCTACGGTTATTGCCGTACCGGACGGCAGGGCATGGGTGAATTCCACGGGGAATCCGGGCATGGCCACAGGCGGTATGGGAGATACTCTGACCGGCATCATTGCCGCCTTTATCGGACAGGGACTTTCTGCCGAAGAGGCTGCTGTGGCAGGCGTATACCTTCATGGACTGGCGGGAGACCTGCTTGCCGAAAAGATGCCGGTGGGGTATACGGCAAGCGATGTGGCCCGCATGATTCCTTTGGCGCGTAAAAAGGTCATTGAAGGATGAAGCGCTTTATAAAGTATTTCCTTTGTCTCCTTATCAGCCTTTGTGTCTTTGCAGGGACAGGCTGCGGGTTTGATGTCTTTGGCAGCGGGAGTGGAACAGCAGCCGATGCGCCTCTGATTATCCGCATGCTTGATATCGGACAGGGAGACGCCATCCTTATTGAAAGAAATGGAAAGTTTGCGCTTATTGATACGGGAGATGTGGAGCATCGTCCTCGGATGGCGGAGTATCTCAGGAAGTACGGCGTGAAAAAGGTGGATACCGTTATTATCACGCATCCCCATGGAGATCATATAGGCGGCATGTTTTCTGTTTTTGCCAATGCGGAAATAAGGCAGGTTTATGATAATGGGGTGCCGACCTCCCTTTCCACGTACAAAACGTATCGAAAGATACTGGATAAAAGGAAAATTCCTCGCAGGACACTGCGGGGCGGTGAAAAAATACAATTGCTGGACGGCGTTCCTTTTACAGTTGTAGGACCTTTGGAAAAAAGCAATGCCCGCGGAGAAAATTCGCGTCAGAATAATGAAAGTATCGTGGGGCTGCTGAAATATGGTAATTTTACGATGCTTTTTACAGGAGATGCGGAAGCGGAAGAGGAAGCATCTATTTTGAAAAGCGGCGCTGACGTAAAGAGTGTTGTCCTCAAAGCGGGACATCACGGAAGCAAGACGTCTTCTACGGAAGAATTTCTCCGTGCCGTTTCACCGAAAGCGGTTTTTATTTCCTGCGGCGCCGGTAATAATTACGGGCATCCCTCAAGGCAGACGATGAAGCGGTTGGAAAAATGGGGGATAGATGTTTATCGGACGGACAGGCAGGGGACGATTACTCTTACCACTGATGGAAAGCGCTATGAAATTACAAAAGAACATTAGAGGGGAAAACATGGAAAGAGAAATGCCGAAGGCAGGAGAAGTGTGGCGGCACTTTAAAGGGAATTGTTATCTTATCATTGCCGCAGCTCGTCATACGGAAACGGGGGAAATGTATGTGGTTTATAAAGCGCTTTACGGTACGTACGAAGACTATCTCCGACCGCTGGATATGTTCATGAGCGAAGTGGACCGGGTGAAATATCCTGATGTGAAACAAAAATACCGTTTTGAAAAAACAGAAAAGGAAGAATAGATATTTCCTGCCGGAATCAGCTGCTGTTCATGGCAGTCTTTTTTTATCCAAAAAACTCAATATAAAATGAAAAATCATTACTTTCCATCATGCATAAAAAGTGGTAAATTAAGCGTATGATTTAAGATACGTAAACGCAGCAGGATGAAAGGAGAAACAGTATGAATATAAAGATTGGAATTTTAGGGTATGGAAATATAGGGCGCGGTGTAGAAACGGCGCTCCGGGATAATCCGGATATGGAACTGGCAGCGGTCTTTACAAGACGGGATCCTTCGCAGGTAAAGATTCTTTCTGAAAATGTGCCGGTCATTTCCGTCTCAGAAATAGAAGCATGGAAAGATAAGATTGACGTACTTCTCCTCTGCGGGGGAAGCGCTACTGACCTGCCGCAGCAGACACCGTTCTATGCGAAAATGTTCAACGTGGTAGATACGTTTGATACCCATGCTAAGGTGCCCGCCCATTTTGCCGCTGTCGATCGGTCTGCAAAAGAAAATGGAAAGATTGCCATTATTTCCGTCGGATGGGATCCGGGACTTTTTTCTCTCTCACGGCTTTATGGGAATGTGATTCTTCCCGACGGGAAAGATTATACTTTTTGGGGAAAAGGCGTTTCTCAGGGGCATTCCGATGCCATCCGCCGCATTAAAGGCGTGAAGAACGCCAAGCAGTATACCTGCCCCGTGGAAAGCGCCATGCGTGCCGTAAGGAACGGGGAAAATCCGGAGCTTACCACAAGAGAGAAACATATCCGTGAATGTTTCGTCGTTTTGGAAGATGGCGCTGACGCGGCATATGTGGAAAAACAAATTAAGACGATGCCGAACTATTTCGCCGGCTATCATACCGTGGTTCATTTCATTTCGGAAGAAGAATTTGATAGGAACCACCAGGGGCTGGCGCATGGCGGTTTCGTTTTCCGCAGTGGAAATACGGGGAAAGAGAAAGAACATAAGCATATTATTGAATTCAGTCTGAAATTGGATTCGAATCCGGAATTCACCACGCATGTCATGGCAGCTTATGCGAGAGCTGCCGCGCGCATGGCCAGAGAAGGACAGACAGGATGTAAAACGGTGTTTGATATACCGCCGGCATACCTTAGCGAAAAGAGCGGCGAAAAGCTCCGTTCTTCGATGCTGTAAAAGGCAATAGCGGCTTGACAATTTAGTATATGATAGTGTATTCTACATAAGTCAGTTATGCGGAGCGGTACTCAAGTGGCTGAAGAGGACGGTTTGCTAAATCGTTAGACGGGTTTCCCGTGCGGGGGTTCGAATCCCCCCCGCTCCGCCATGAATTATGAGGCAGGATATTTTTATGGGTATCCTGTTTTTTGTTTTCATTATTCAATAATTAAAATAAAAAGGAATCTGATCAGAGGTTATTTTCCGGAACAGGTAAAATTGCGGTACCCTGCAAATCCTGGGCTGTAATTCCTTTTTGCTGCCAGCCTCATTATCGTGCTGTCTAAATAATAAAAAGGGTAAAGGCACCCGCTGTATCAGAATAAACACCTGGGCCGAAATAAAAGGTATTCCAAAGAGGTGTATAAACTTCTCAAGAAGATATTATATATAAATTTTATTATGGATTTTGCCCGAAATCATAGATAAGCGGACGGTTTTGTCCTTTAAAACATGGTATAATATTAAAAATAATCGTTGCCAGAGAACGGCAGAGGGAGATGTCAGATGACCATCACGTATATATTTCAGATTCTGGAAGCTGTGGTAAAAGGCGATGCAGAGAAGTATGGCGTAATTCCTGATATGAACGGAGAACTGCAGAAAGCGGTGCGCCGATCAAGGAGACGTATTGCCCGGCTTCGGGAACGGGCACAGTACGAGCTTGGGGAGATGGATAAGGCAAAAGTGGCGGCGGCCAATGACAATATGAGGCGTTTTACCAAGTCTCTCGGTAAAATCCGCAATTTGAACCTGGAGGACTGCCGGGGGCTGATTGGCATTGAAGATTTTCTGGAAGATGGAAACCGGATTCATGAAGTCATGGAAATGGCTGAGAAGATCGAGCATATGTCGGCGGTCAGCTCTACGGCGTACACGCCCATGTCTCTCGGATTCGGCGTGTTGGAAACATATACGGATGTGGCACCCATTGAAATTGATAATAGGAAGTTCAATGCGGGTGATAAGGAATATTGCCTGCAGATGATTAAAAAGCTGCATGCTTTTCAGGATTCTGTCCGTGAAGTTTGTTCCCGCCTGCTGGATATTACCGAGTGTGCCCGTGAAAGAGGGGACGCGCTGAATGATCTCGCTGATTACTTTGCTGATGGCGTAGACAGCCTGGAGCGGATCCAGATGCAGTCCGGCGGTGACTGGAAACTTTATACTTTGGCGCAGAAGATGCAGATCGGAAGAGCGATACAGGTAGCCCAGCTTATTACGCTTCTTTTCCGGAATCTGATGGATGGCGCGGGACATGTGGATGAACAGAGCCGCAGCGCGATAAAAAAAGCGCAGGATGAACTCCTGAAACGTGATGCATGATAATGAAGATTGCCCGATGAACTGACCACCAAAAGTTAGATAAAAACTGATTTGAGGAGGTCAGTTTTATTATGGGGAAATACAGTTTTGCATAAATTCTTTTCTATAAGTATGCTATACTTTATGCATGTAGTTATTTTTATAAACAGGGAGGCAATATGTCTATCGCATTTATACTGCGCATGATTTCCAATACGATCAGCGGTAAAGGCGGACATCCGCAAAGCATTAATGAAGAGATTGAGCGTGCGAAAAAGCGGGCGGCAAAAAGGATATACCGTGCAAAAGTACGTGCGGAAGATGAATTGGGAGAACTGGACCGTGTCCGTATCACTCTCATGGCAGGGGATATGAAAAAATTTACCAAAGAATTTTCTGAAATTAAAAATATTGATTTTCATGACTGCGACACACTGACCGGATTGGAGCATTTTAATAAGGAACGGAGAAACTGGAGGGAACTGGAAGCGCTGTCATCCAAAGCGATGGGACTGATGAATCTGTCCGGCGGTATGGATGCCATCGGTTTTGGTGCGGGCGTCATAGACCAGTATGCTGTGGTTCCGGAACTGGATGTGCTTCCTTCTGAAAGTGAAGGTGATGTGGATGCATTGAAAGAAATGAGCGGACGGCTGCAGAAATTCCAGCAGCAGGTAAAGAAGCTGTGCTGCCGTATGCAGGATGTAAGACGAGAAGCCCGCCAGGCACAGGATGCCCTTCTTGATTTGTCAGATTATCTGACAGATGGAATCAAGGATATCCGCGATATCCGAAGTGAGAGCGGGAATGACTGGAAGAATTATTCGGAGTCGCAGAAGATTATTATAGGCAGAACAACGCAGGTGGCACACCTTATCAGCGTGCTTTCCGAAGTCCGTTTTCTTACTGATGAAGCGGATCTGCGTGGAGAAATAAGGGAAGCTTTGGAAGCGACGGAAGAGCTGCTTGACGAACTTGGCGTATGACGGGCGAGGAGAGTCTTTCTTTTGAGGAGGACTCTTTTTTATTGACTTGACAATTCAAAGACTAAAAAATAGAAAAGTTGTTTTCATTCTCGTAGATTTGTTAAAATAAACACAAGACGAAAAACATGCAATGGATTTGTATTTTCGGAGAGCGGCTATGAAAAGAAGAAAAGTAAGGACAGCTGTTTTGGGACTAATGGCACTTTTGATGTGGTCCGGCAGCATGGCGGCGGAAGAGATTTATCTGCATGGAGATACGAATATTCCGATGATTTTGAATACCGGTGGTATAGATAATGATGGGAATACAGGCGTGTTTATGGATCTCACTTCTATCAGTGTGGAAGATTTATTTAAAAACGGCCTGGCTGTAAAAGTGAATTTCTTCAAGTTGGAAAAAGGAGTGTCGACTGTATCTACCGCCCATTTCCGCATGACGGAAGACGGCGGCGCATGGATTGCCATGGAAGACGGCTGGCATGCTGTGAATGAAGGAGCTGCGCGGGCGGAAAGTGAAGCGGTGCGTCTGATTCGGGAAGAAATGGGAAAAGAAGAGTGCCGTGATAAGTACATGGGACAAATTACGGCACTCTGGGAGAGAAAAATAAAGGCGGCGGAAACGGCGCAGCAGGAAGAATATGAAAAGCTGCAAAGGGAAACGGAAGAAAAGAATCAGGAAAATAATAAATCCGTGAAAAGTGTGAAATTGCCGGACATGGAAATGCCGGAACTGGAACGAGCCGAGCCTGATAAAGTGGTGGAAATAAAATCACCTGACATGATACCTGCAGTAAATCCTGTAAAAAAGAACGCATCGATAGAAATGCCGGTAAAGGCAGAGATGGAAGAGACAGCGGCAGATGCAAAGAAAAACGGATCGAGAAAGGAAGAAACGTCTGCCGAATCGCCGATGACCGGCCCCCTTGAAAAGAAAAAAACAGAACTGACGGCAGTGAAAGTCAAAGGAAACGTACAGAGGAAAGAAGATGCACAGAAAAATGAAGAGGGGGAAATCACCGAGCAGGTCGAAATTTCCATCGTCTCCCATCCGGTGGTGGAAATCATTTCAAAAAGTGATGTGACATAAAGTCCCTGTAAAAGTTGGCTCTTTTCTGATGAAAATAGTATAATCACTACGGAGTATTTTCCGGAAGTATAAGTCCTCCCCGCAAAATCCGATGGCTGCGCGGAGGATGTATTTTTTTCGAAAGGCGTACCATGGCTAAGAGATATTACGAACTTCATGTATCAGGCTGCACGAGACATCTTCCCGTACTGAATATTTCAGACAAGGTAGCGATTGCGGGATTTGTCATTTTGGGTGATGTGGAAATTGTGGAAAACACGGCCCGCGATTTGGCGGCGAAAGTGCCGAAAGATTGCGAATACGTCATGACGGCGGAAACGAAAGGAATCCCCCTTGCCGCTGAACTGGCCAGAAATCTGGGGCAGAAGACGTACCTGGTGGCAAGAAAGTCGGTCAAGGCGTATATGGATGATCCTATCTGTGTAGAAGACGAGTCTATTACTACGATGGGAAAACAGAAGCTGTACCTGTCTGCCTCTGATGTGGCGCTGATCCGCGGGAAGAAAGTCCTTCTTGTGGACGATGTCATCAGTACCGGCGGATCTATGAAAGCCTTGAAAGAACTGGCGGAAAAAGCGGGCGCCCAAGTCTGCTGCCAGGCTGCCATTCTTGCCGAAGGCGATGCAGCGAAGCGTGACGATATCGTATTTCTTGAAGAACTGCCTCTCCTGGAGGCTGAATAAAAACGAAAGCCGTATACACGAAATGGGTATGACGGCTTTTTTGATGGAGGGGATATTCCTTCCTTTTTACGGGAAATGCTGTAAAGGAGAGCGCTTTTTATGGTATAATATGGCGAATAATTTGGAATTTGCCACATAGATTTTGAATCAATTCCGACAGGAGGAATGGAATGAAACACCAGGAGACTGTTATCATCATCGACTTCGGCGGGCAGTATGCGCAGCTGATTGCAAGAAGAGTGCGCGAATGCGGCGTATATTGTGAAATTCTGCCGTACAATAAGCCGGCGGAAGAAATTCTTTCCCACAACCCGAAAGGCGTTATCTTTTCCGGAGGCCCTGCCAGTGTAAATATGGAAAATGCCCCACAGCTGGATGAAGGCGTATTCAAGGCAGGCGTACCGATTCTGGGAATCTGCTACGGTATGCAGCTTATGGCAAAAGACCTTGGCGGCACGGTTGCCAGTCCGGAAAAACATGAATACGGCCATACGGAATTTTCCAGAAACGGAAGCTGTCCGCTTTTTGAAAATATTTCAGAAAAGACTGCCGTATGGATGAGCCACGGCGATGCGGTCACCGATATGCCTGCCGGTTTCGGGCTGATCGGACATACGGAACTGACTCCCACCGCGGCGATGGCTGATGAAGCAAGGCGTTTCTATGCCGTCCAGTTCCATCCGGAAGTCGTCCATACCACTGAAGGTACACAGATGCTGAAGAATTTCCTTTTCCGTATCTGCGAATGTGAAGGCGGCTGGTCTATGGAAAATTATATCGACATCGCTGTTGCCAATATCCGGCAGCAGGTAGGCGACCATAATGTCCTCTGCGCTCTTTCCGGCGGTGTGGACTCTTCTGTTGCCGCTGTCCTTGTCCATAAAGCGGTTGGGGATAAACTGACCTGCGTATTTGTAGATCACGGATTCCTCCGGCAGGGTGAAGCGGAACAGGTAGTAGATACATTTACGAACAAATTCAAGATCAAACTGATTCATAAAGATGCGTCCCGGCATTTCCTTTCTCTTCTGAAAGGTGTGACAGAACCGGAAAAGAAACGTAAGGCCATCGGTGCTGAATTTATTCATACTTTCCAGGAAGAAGCCAACAAGTTGGAAGATGTGAAATTCCTTGTTCAGGGTACGCTTTATCCCGATGTGGTGGAAAGCGGCACTGCCACGGCGGCAACCATCAAATCCCACCACAATGTAGGCGGTCTTCCGAAAGATATGAAATTTGAACTTATCGAACCGCTCCGTGAGCTTTTCAAAGACGAAGTCCGCCAACTGGGACGTGAACTGGGACTCCCCGAAGACGTTATCAACCGTCAGCCCTTTCCCGGACCGGGATTGGCAATCCGTATCATCGGTGAAATTACTCCGGAAAGATTGGAAATCCTCCGTAAAGCGGATGCCATTGTCAGAGAAGTCATCAAAGAAAGAGGTCTCTATAACGAAATCTGGCAGTCCTTTGCCATACTCCCCGCCGCAATCCGAAGCGTGGGCGTCATGGGCGATGAAAGAACGTACGATTACACCGTAGGCATCAGAGCCGTTACAAGTTCTGACGGTATGACTGCCGATTACTTCCGTTTCCCCTGGGAAGTCCTTGACGAAATGAGCAGAAGAATCTGCAATGAAGTCAAAGGCGTGAACAGAGTAGTCTACGATATCACATCCAAACCGCCGAGCACGATTGAGTGGGAATAAATCATAACCACCCGTAGAACGGGTGGTTATTTGTTTAAATCATGTTTTAAAAGGTTTTTTATATATTCGTGAAAGATAGGTCATCATGAGAGCTAATTATAAAAAGCTATGGCATACTCTGCTGGTTAGGAATATGAAGAAGAAGGAATTGGCAGAACTTGCGGGGGTCAGTACATACACGATTAATAAGCTTAATAAAAACGAGAATGTTACTGTGGAAGTCCTTGGGAAGATCTGTAAGGTTTTAGAATGTAGCTTAGATGATATTATGGAGTTTGAAGAAGAAAAGGGAGTAGGAAGGAAAAATAATGAAGAAGATCTTCTTTAAGAAGAATTATAAAACATTTATAGGACTATTTATAGTAACTATTGTAATTGGTGTTATTTATACAGAATGCTGAACGTGGATAGGAGTATCTTTTCATGATAAAGACGAAAGGTCAGTTAATGAAAGGATGTGCTTTTGTAGATGAGGTTTTACTATGGGTGCTATTCAATAAACAAATAAATCCAATTTATTAAAATGTAGGATGTCTGAATTTGCACAGATAATTAAAATAGGGGATAAGGTTTTCTTTATTGTTTGAAGAAGAGAAATAGATATATTTATTATTATATTGAGAGGAGTCATTTTGATGGATAGAATCGAACTATCAAAGCATATAAAAAAAGGTGATACACTATATACTCCTTATACCGATCCGGAAGGGCTTGGATCTGCGTTAAGTTTATCGAGCTGGTCTCAGAATTGGCTTCCAGAATTTTTATGGATTGGGCTAATTATTCATAAATACGGGAGAAAAAGAGGCTTAGAGAGAATTTATCATATTATTGATGAATTAAACTCATGGTCGATATGTGTTCCTCAGTTTTCGAAAATACTTGACTTAGAGCGAGAAAAAAGAGAGCGTTTTTGGTCTATCGTCTTAAAATATGTGGATCGTGATGTATTGGCTTCATTTACAATTGTTGTGACACCAGATATAGATGATGTCTTTTATAATTTCTTTTTTGATTATTCGATAAATATTGATGAGAGCATTTCTGAACTTTTTACAATAATTAAAGAATGTAGTAAATTTCATGATGAGCTTACAACAGATATATGTTTCGCCTTGGATTGGTTCTATGTAAAGAGTGGGAGATTACATATTTCAAGTGGAGTAGATCTATTGCCACAGGCATTGACTGCTTATTACAAATATGATCATTCTGATGAGATAATGAGGAAGTATAGACCTGTAATAAGGTCAACATTTCAAGGGTTATGTAGTATTGATAGTAGTAAAGAATTTTCAAAACTGATATGGGGAAGATTGGGAGAAGTATCTGAATGTAATCCATTAATAATACTGTGGGATGGAAGTGAAAAAATGAAATTCTTTGATAAGATAACAAAAGTTATTGATTATATTGCTGCGACTAATGATGACAAAAAGATGGATGAAAAGTATGCGGTTATAATGGGGCTTACTTGCTATATTTATAAAATTTACAGAGAAATATCAGAAAAAAAACTTGAGAACAACATAAGCGGAAGGATACTTTTTAGAACTATGGTGGAAAGTTACATAAATTTGAAATATATTATGTTGCAAGAAAAAGAAATTCCTGATGTGTATAATAGATTTAAGGCTTATGGACTTGGGAAGTACAAGCTTGTTATGGCCAAGATGAGGGAAGGGAAATATTCTGTTTCTGATGATGCGCAGTTTCACCAAAGAATCATGGAACTTCTTGTTAATGAGGATATGGACGAAGCATTTGTTAATACTAGTTTTGGATACTTTGACAAAACTCAGATAAACAAAAAATTTACTTTGTGTGATGAACTAATGTTGTATGAAATTTACTACGAATATGGAACAAATTTTACTCACGGTTTTTGGGGAGCAATAAGAGAAACTTCAATGCTTATATGTGACAATCCAGCCCATAATTACCATACTGTCCCTGATTATTATGCCGAACAGAAATTAAGAAGCGTGCAAGATGATTGTGATATGATTATGAGGAAATTATTTGAACTTATTTCAGGATATATTGAACTTCCGGATTTCTATTATGTTGAGTAAGTTCAGGAGGGAGAAATTAGGTTGATCGAAACAAAACCATTAAAGAGAATAATGAAGGAATATCTTTCTATTCTTGAAAAATACGAAGACAAAATAGATTGTTTTGAACAAGAAGATATTAAGAGACTGATAGGAGAAGTTCGCTTATTTTGGTATCGTCAGAAACGTTATATACGTTATTTTCTTTCAAATATTGATAAAGAGGATAATGTAACATATTTATCAGGGGCTGTAAGATTGGATATAAAAAATTCTGGTCACAAAGAGTATATTATTGTAAAAGGATGTAAGTTAGTAAATGATCCATTAATGAAAATGACGTCTTTTTATCATGGAACAGATGGTGAAGTAAATTTTGAAACAGCAAATAGATATTTAAAGGATTGTTTTTCTGATATGCTTGTGCTTTTACGTGAGTATTCTGAAGACTTTTTTGTAATTCCATTAGAAACAATAACTACTACAGATAACGACGAATATCATAAGGCGCTTGTTGATGCTGCGGAACAAATGTTATTGTCGTTTTTTTCTAAGCGGTATGGTTCTATTGAGGAAATGAAGAATGATAATTCTTCATATGAGGAGTTAGATAACCATTTATACAGCTGGATAAAAGAAAGATTGGTTTTTGATTCTATTGAAGATAGTAAATTGTCAATAGAAGAAAAATGTAAAAAAGCTCTTAATGCCGAAAAAGAGTATATTCCGTTCATGGAATCGATGAGTGAATCTGATCTATTTTTTATCTTAGTAATTCAGCATTGCATGGGGGCGATGGCAACATTTAATTGTATGCAGAACTTAAGAATTATGCCATATATTAGGAATGATATTGCTTTTCAATATTTTGATTTGCTTTTTCATTCAAGTATAAATGGTAAATTTGATATACTCGATTATTTGCAAGTACTTGTACCTTATATATTACAAAAGAAATTTGATTTTTCTGAATGGGATTATGAGGAAGTAAAGCAGAAAATGGGTGAAGGCGTTCTTATTGATTATATTCTTGAGAACATAGTAATCGAAGAAGATGGATATCCAAGAATTTCTGATATAGTTGAAAAAGCAAAAGATTATATAGAAAAATTGGAAATGAGTTAATTGCAAAGGAATATAGAAACTGAATTTTTGAATTCGGTTCTTCGTGAACTGACAAGTCTGTGTCGTTATGACTGCAGGCAACAGCTATCGAGAAGCAGGGCGACAGGTTATTGGAAGTACGAACAATGAGGACGAGGTTACCTTTCATGGATACATTGACGAAGCTACAGAAGATCAAAGGTTTTTACAAAAATAAAGAATTGAGTGCTAATTTATTTAGAATTCCACCGACAGAAGAAAAGCTAAGGAAAGGCAAGGCAGAAGGGGAAGAAGCAACAAAATTTCACTATTCAGTAGCAAAAGAGTTTAGAAGTGTTATCGAAAAATAGTTGGTACTATATCGGAAGATTTGCTTGTTACTGTAGTATCACTCTTGATACTGATATGATACTAAATAATTCAAAAACTATGAAAAACAGGTATAAAAACAGCTAAAAATAGAAACTAAATAAATACTGATATATAAAAAGAGAAACAAATATGTTATGGTAATTATTGAGTGGGAATAAGAGCGTTTTCCTTTGAAAGTTTTCCCGTATTTTAATAAAAGAATAGATAAACTAACACCAATGAAATGCCATTAGAGACGATAGATTGGTATGATGGAATGATAAAAGAGGCTACTGGGGAGTATAAAAGTTAATTATTAACTAGGAGGAGAAAATGGCAGTTACTAAATATGAATCATATTATAACAAATTAAAGAGTCAGTTGATGAGATAAAAGAAAATTATGATTATAAAAATTCATCAAATGCATTTATACATTGGTATCTAAAAAATCATTTATTTTTAGAAGAACAAGAGATCGGTGAAGCAATAATTGACGGTTTTGGCGATAATGGTATCGATGCAATCTTGCTAAATGAAGAAGAAAAAGAACTAACTGTAATGCAATTCAAGTTTCCGAATGATATAAATGGTATTAATTCTGAAATAAGCCAGGGAGATATATTAAAAACTTTTAATGGTTTTAATTTGTTAATTGATAAAACAACGAATCAAGAATCAAATATTCAGTTTAACCAATTTAAAGAACGAATAAATGATATGGATATTTTTAGTTTTAAGATTTATTTTGTTAGCTTTAACAAAGGCATAGATGCAATTGCTAATAAAAATTTAGTAGAAAACTTTGCTAAAAACTTTAAAAAAGATTATGGCAGTGAATTACAAATAAAAATTCATGATAAATCAATAATTTCTAATATATATGAAAAAATGAATAGGAAAAATGATTTAGAGATTACACTTTCATATAAACAGTTGGCTTCTGCATATGATATAGATTTAATGAATATAAAATCATATGTTGGATTGGTTAATGGTAAGTCACTTATATCTTCTATTGAAAATAGTATTGAAACTATTTTTGATGAAAATATAAGATTGTACGAGGGGAAAACTAGTGTTAACAATTCGATTAAGGCTACAGCATCTAATCCTAAAGAAAGTGAAATGTTCTATTTCTATAATAATGGAGTTACTATTATATGCGATAAAGTTAATAATAGTCCAAATAAATTGAGTGTTTCTTTAAAAGGGGTATCTATAGTAAATGGGTGTCAAACAGTAACATCTTTATATGATTTATACACTCAAAACAAACTTGAAAATGGAGTGGATATTTTGACAAGGATTATTGAAATATCAGATTATAATGAAAGAATGAAGATTACGGAGTATTTGAATTCTCAAAATCCAATAAAAGATAGTTATTTTATAGCAAATCACACAATAATTAGAGACTTGCAAAAATCATTAGAAAATAAAGGGTACTATCTAGAAAGGCAAATTAATGAGTTTGAATATAAAAAACATTATGGAGGAAAGGGTCTTAATAATCTTGTTCCAATAAAATTAGAAAGCGTTATACAACATTATGTAGGATATTGGCTTGATGAGTATGCTTCTACAGCTAAAAGAGGAAAAGGTCTATTGTTTGATAAAAACAAAATTGATGAAATATTGATGGACATAAATGCAGATAGGGTTATAGAAGCTAATAATATGTATAGGGAAATTAGCAAAATAATAACCAGCTATAGAAGGACTAGAAGAAATGAAAATAAGACGGAAATATCTGACTTTTTAGGTATACCTCATTCTGATTTTTTGAATAAGATTGATCAGTATTTGTTTATGAATACAGGTGATATAGTTATATTAAATACAGCAAAATTATTAAAGGATAAATATAAAAATCAAAAAATAGAATTTAATGATGAAAAGTTAATTAAGGATGCAATACTTTTAATACACAAAAATATAATTGAGACTTATCCAGATGGCGTTAGAAATATTTCTGCATTGACTAAAAACACTAAACTTTTTAAAGAAATAAAACAGTATATAGGCAATTTATAATAATTTCTTGTGCTTACAGAAAATCATATAAACAGAAATAAATAGTATAATAAGGCTAAATTTGATAACAAAACATTGATTATATGCCGTATATATAAAACGATATCAATGAACATATCGAGTGAGAATAGAGGGGATGAAATGGAGATAATAGATTGAAAGAAAACAAATTGAGTTCCATTAAAGACATAATTCTAGGTATAGTATTGATCGCAATAATAGGTTATATTATTGTTTGGTTATTAGAAGTACTCTTAGGGTATGTAGGAAATTTCATTGATAGACTTAATCAAGTTGCATCAAATATGAATGCTGTGGTTATTGTTGCATAAATAACTGGTAGTGTATCAATTTTGGGTATTGTGATTAGTTGAGTAGTATCTAAAATAATAGAGTACCGTCAGAATACAAAAAGATATTTATATGGGAAAAGGGAGGAACCATATTCAGAATTTATTGAAATGGTATATAAAATACAGAAAAATGCGAAGGAACCTCAAAAATATACTGAGAAGGAAATGTTAGATGATATATTAAGTTTTTCTAAAAAATTAACATTATGGGGCTCGAATAAGGTAATTAAAAAATGGCTTGCTTTTCGTAAAATGAGTCAAGCTGAAAATAAAAATCCAACTGATAATCTTTTTATACTTGAAGACATTATTTTTGAAATTAGAAAAGACATGGGACAAAAAAAGAGCGGATTAAAACAAGGAGATATTTTGGCGTTTTTTGTCAATGATATTAGGGAATATATTCCTAAGAATAAAAGAAATAACTAGGTGAATTTAGTTGGGGTTAGAATGGGTATAAAATGAGTTTAAATCAGGTAAATTTCCTTGTATTGGTCTTAGGACAATATGGTGGACACTAAAATTGCGACTTTT
>ULRR01040829.1_pt1 | contig 26193 bp, 32 predicted proteins | sample 1955651 | NCBI WGS metagenome assembly ULRR01 (sample SAMEA4835688, study PRJEB28245) | human gut metagenome | biome: gut microbiome; material: fecal sample | place: Denmark | collected 2008
CGCATAGCATCGAACGGAGCCAGGGAAAATCGCAACGGGTGATAGATAAGCGTGTGTTGGTGTGATAAGAACTTGAAACCTTAAAATCAGAACGTTTATGACAATCAAACAATTATCAGTTTTTCTGGAGAATAAGACCGGGCGAATCAATGAAGTGGTACGCACATTGGGCGCGAACGGCATCAACATGCATGCCTTCAGCATGGCGGAAACGGCCGATTTCGGTATCCTTCGCCTGATTGTGTCGGATGTGGACAAGGCGGTAGAAGTGCTCCGTGCGCACGATTTTGCGGTTATGTCGACCGATGTGGTTTGTCTGAGTTGTGCCAATAAGCCGGGTGCCTTGGCGATTATCCTGGAATACCTGGCACAGGAGCAGATTTTCATTGAATATATGTATGCCTTTGCCCAAAACGATCAGGCTCATGTCGTCATCAAGCCCAATGACTTGAAGCATTGTCTGGAAGTGCTCCAGGCACATCAGTGCAATGTATTGACGAAAGAGGAATTATGATTTCTTTCTAAGGAGTTAGAGAAGTTAAAGGAGTTATCACTCCGCTTCGCTCCGTTAGGAGTTAAAGCCAATAGTGCTGCTGATGTTTTTGTCCTTGTGGCTTTTTTCGGAATATGAAGATTTGAAATTAAGAGCAGGTATTCCATAATGATGTTTTTTATGGATATCTACGATATGCTTAAAAAATATTTCGACCACTTATGGTATGTAATCCGGCATAATAATAAACGAGATTTTCCTGCCCGATGAATGGTGTCTCAAATATTTGCTTGCTTGTTGGTTGAATTAAAATAAAGCATATTTTACATGGCCGATTTTCCGATAATTGCAGTAATTAATGGATTGCAGCACCCATATTACAGAAAGAAAGCACCGTCCCTGCTAATGCGGGGGCAGTGCTTTCTTTCTGTAATAATCTCAGCTCTTATGTTCATCATATTGTTATTGTTCAAAATCCATGAACGGATGTGTTTCTGAGTAAAATATTATATTTTACATGATTTTTTTGCATACTTTCGTAAGACAAATAGAAACTTAATGGAAAAACTTCAGGAAAAATATGAAGCTCTTATCAAGGAGTATAATAAATTGTTGAATGAGAACGAAGAGTTGAAATCAATTCTTCAGCAACATGGTATTGGATATTCTACTAAAAAGATTGATAAAAAAGTGATACGTTTTTCTTCTATAGTATTTCCCCCGGTCAATTTTTCTCTTGATGAAAAGGTTTCACTATTTCGTAGTCTATTCAAAGGTAGAGAAGATGTTTTTGCACGGAGATGGTTTAGTAGGACTTCAGAGAAGTGCGGGTATCAGCCGGTTTGTCTCAATGAATGGCGTAGAGGTATCTGTGATAAAAAACAACATAAATGTACAGAATGTCCGAACAGGAATTTTGCTCCTTTAACAAACCAAGATATTTATCGTCATTTGGAAGGGAAAGATGAAAACGGATGTGATGTCATTGGTCTGTATGTTATTACTCCTGACAATAAATGTTCTTTTCTGTGCGCTGATTTTGATGACAAAAACTGTATCCACGGATATAAGGACGATGTAACGGCTTTCATTGCTGTATGTAAGGAGTGGGGTATTCCATACAGTATTGAACGTTCACGCTCAGGCAACGGAGCACATGTATGGATTTTCTTTGATAATCCGATATATGCATACAAAGCCAGGAAGTTAGGCAATGTAATTCTGACAGAGGCCATGAAACGAAACGGACGCATAACTTTCAATACGTATGATCGCTTTTTCCCTAATCAAGACAGAATACCGGATGGTGGGTTTGGAAATCTGGTAGCATTACCGTTGCAAGGCAGAGCAAGAAAAGCTGGCAATAGTGTTTTTGTAGACGAGGAATTTCTTATGTTCAAAGACCAATGGGCTTATTTGTATAACATTAAGAAGATAGATGAATGTGCCGTAGATGTATTGTTAGCTCAACACCGACAGGATGATTTTGGAGTACTGGCAACATCTTCAGAAACAAAACCTTGGGAAACGCCGTATCCCCAAGACATTACAAAGAAGGATTTTAATGATGGAAGAATTACAATCTGTTTTGCAGATAAAATATACATTCCATTGAGCTCTATTTCAGGTACGGTTGTCAATCACCTTAAACGAATTGCAGCATTCAAGAATCCTGAATTCTATATAAAACAAGCGATGCGTATTTCTACATACAATGTACCTCGCATTATTTGTCGAGCTGATTTTACAGATGAATTTATTGCCATGCCTCGTGGTTGCAAGGATGCAATAACTACGATGTTGTCATCTTTTGGTGTAAACTATGAAATCATCGATAAGACAAACAAAGGTAAGCCCATCTCTGTAACCTTTAAAGGCAAGGAGCGTGATGAACAATTAGAAGCAATCAATGCTCTTATGCCTTATACCAATGGTGTACTGTCTGCAACAACTGCCTTTGGAAAGACTGTAACTGCAGCCGCTTTGATAGCCCGCAGAAAGATAAATACACTTGTTTTGGTTCATTCCAAAGCACTGCTCATGCAATGGCACGAACGTCTTTCTGAATTTCTTGATATAGATTTTTCTGAACCGGATGTTCCTAAGAAGCGTGGCAGAAAGAAGGCTTTCTCTCCAATCGGTTGCTTGGATTCAACGTCAAATACATTACACGGAATCATTGATATTGCCCTTATGCAATCCTGTTTTGAGAATGGCGAGGTTAAGCCTTTCGTTCGAGAATATGGGATGGTCATTGTAGATGAGTGTCATCATGTGTCTTCAATCACATTCGAAAATGTACTTAAACATGTGACCTCGCATTTTGTTTATGGACTTACGGCTACGCCAATCCGTAAAGATGGTTTACAGCCTATTATCTTCATGCAGTGTGGACCTATCCGTTTTTCATCTGATGCAAAAGCGCAAATTGAAAAACAATCATTCCAACGCTATCTTGTACCAAGATTCACATCTTATCGTCCCGTTACTGAAGAGAAGCGGTCATTTGCTGCGCTGTCTCAATCGCTTTCGGAGTCAGAATTGCGAAATACGCTTATTATTGATGATGTACGACACTCAATAACCCAAGGGCGTACACCTGTTATTTTAACGAGTAGGACATCCCATGTGGAAATACTTGCTGAAATGCTGAAGCCGCATATATCCAATGTTATTAAGCTGACAGGAGAAGGAACCGCAAAAAACAAGCGTGAGGCACTACAAAAACTGTATGACATACCACATGACACTTCCCTTGTAATAGTAGCGACTGGAAAATATATAGGGGAAGGATTTGACTATCCCAGACTTGATACTTTGTTTCTTGCACTTCCTGTATCGTGGAAAGGATTGGTTGCACAATATGCAGGTCGTTTGCATCGAGAGAGCGAAGGCAAAAAGGATGTTCGTATCTATGATTATATTGATATACACGAACCTATTTGCGAAAGCATGTATCGTAAACGTCTGAAGGGATATGCAGCCATAGGTTATCGGATACTATCAGAAGATACTCCTACACTGTTTGATAATACAGATAATCTGTATTTGTCTTCGCATGAGGAACAAATTTTCAATGGAAGTTCATTCAGTCTGCCATTTACAAAAGAATTGAAAGGTTCAAAACAATCCATTGTGATTTCTTCTCCAAGGCTTTATCATACAGAGCGAAACGCATTCGTTAAACTCCTAAAAGGACTTCAAACAAATGGCATTAAGGTAGCTATCATTACATCAGTCTTAAACGAACAAACTGATTTTCTTCAAAATCAAGGATTATTCATAAAGATTGTACCTAAATTATCATTATGCGCATGTATCATAGATAAATCTACAATTTGGTATGGCAGCATTAATATCCTTGGCTACTCAACAGAAAAAGATAGCATGATAAAAATTGTGGATATAAAACTTGCGAGTGAAATTTTGGATATTATTTATAATGATGGTAAATGAGAAAATGATATATAGAATAATAGAAAAGGTGTTGGACGGAACCAAGAGGTTTATTCAACGTCCCTTTGGGTGAAGACAGGCAGTCTGCATGCTATAGTGGTAAAAAAACTCATAGCATAAAGAATAACCTGTTGTGTACCAGTAATCTTAGGATTGTATGGCTGAGTTCTACATACGAAGGACATGTCCATGACGAAAAGATTTGTGATGAAGAGAACCTCTTCTGTTCCCCCAAAGGCATTACCTGACTTTATCATTGCGTCACCTAAATCATAGCTCCAGCCAGTCATCGGTATCAATGAGGTATGCTATAGCTCTCTCCTCCTCTGTGAGGCAGAGAGTTTTTAGTTATGGTATCGTTATTCTCCGGACGTGCAATCTCAATAGTAACTACAGTCTCAGCTATCCTGAGAGTCTCATCTACGGAATATGGACATCCGGACAATCTTAACAGCCTTTCAAGTTCCTTGTATACTTTCAATCATAACCGTTGCAGGTTTGAAATAGTGGAGGATGCTTCCGGCAATATGGAAAGTAAGGTCGCTGAGAGCAGACTGGATGCTATAGACGCAAAAGCGGCTGCACCATCCCCATCAGATGATACAGCCGCCAGACGGAAAGAGTGGATAGGCCGCTACATGAGCGTGTCCTATCCACTCCGTAAAATCAAGATCAATTCTTCTTATGGTGTCCGCCGTGACCCGTTCACGGGAAAGAAGTCCAGACACAACGGTATCGACCTTCACGCCCGTAATGACGAGGTGTTTGCCATGCTGGACGGACAAGTGGTGAAGACGGGACAGGACAGACGTTCGGGCAAGTATGTTGTTCTGCGCCACGGTGACTACACCGTCAGCTATTGTCACCTCTCACGCATCATGACATACAAAGGTGCATCCGTGCGTCCGGGAGAGGTGGTTGGGATAACCGGCTCAACGGGAAGAAGCACGGGCGATCATCTGCACATCACCGTCCGCTACCGTAAGAAATACGTCAACCCTCTTATTTTGTTGGATGCCATTCATCAAGTTAAGAGTCAGGCGTTTGAACATCTATGCCTTATGTATCGGTGACATCAGTGCCCTTATCGGTGCTAATACAAAGTTCATGTATGTCATTGATTTGAGTTGACAGCCTTGTATTTCTGATTCCTGCTTGTCGGTGTTTCAGGTTCTGTCATAGCGAGCATACCGGCTTCCAACATGGGATTCAGATAGGTTTCCATAAGATTTTTTCTATCACTTAAACCTAAATTATCAAGAATTTCGGATGCGGTTCTTGGCGCCTTGCAGAATTCCAAAATTTGCTTCATCCGTTCATCTTTCTTGTGGGGCTTTCTTGTGGGGTTTTCTTGTGGGGTTTTCTTGTGGGGTTTTTCTTTTCAGATGCTCCAATATTCATGGTCAGCACCACATAGTCGGGGCGCGTTTTCTCTTCTATAACCGGGGTTGGCCATCCTAAATACCGCCAACCGCCTATTATCTTATCCACACCGCTTCCAGCCTTTTCTGAACGGCCCAACCGCATGAACATCTTTTGCAGAATGGGATTACGGCAGATACTTTCACCTCCCTCAAAATACTGTTGCTTGGAAACCAACATCATGCCTGGGTTGCGGAATGTCAATGCCTCGTCTGTACGTTCCACAACGATGTTGCCCATAGCATTTACGTCTTGGTGGATGATGCAGTTTATCAGTGCTTCCCTTACCGCATCATGGGCGGGGTCTCTTCTTGACGGACACCGTCTTTTATCATGAACGGACGGGGCAATGATTGTATAAGCCGGTTATATACCCGTATGTAGAATTGGTACAGATTGGCCTCCCACATTCCGTCTGGATAAATGCGGTTCGTCCATCTCACGTTGGGGTCATCTGTGGCTATCCGCTCCCGGTAATCCACGAAATAACTTGAATTGCCTGCATTGTTAATGATGCTGTCATATTTTCCGAACATCATTATTCCGGCCAAAGTGAAGCCTTCTTCCCCCGTTTCGTAATCTAAGGAGTATGCGCCTATCTTCTTCAGAAAATCCATGTCGCTGATTCCAACCCACGGATGAGTAGGCTGAAGGCTGGCAAAGGTCTGTCTGTATTGTTGTAGCGTCTCCATGTCTATGTCACGGTCGAAAACATATCCTTTGAGGATACGTCCGTCCTGTGGATGACGGTCATGTTCGGCATCAGCAAACATACGCCTGACCTCCGCATCCGTACAAAGATAGTCACCTTCGTGGTTGCGGCGCTATGTATTCCCGAATGGATTGGAAGTAAGATAAACCGGACGCAGGTCATAGCTGGCACGTGGAATATTACATATCAGAATGTAAGAGTTTTCAATTTCCTCTATCCTTACGTCATTTTCATGGGGTAGACACACACTGACTTTTCCGCGGTTGTGTGCGCAATCCCAAAAATTCTTTTTATAACGTGTAACGGCTTCTTCTGTCAGGCCGTCCAAGATAAATGTGCCGTTCTTCTCCTGTATGCCCAATACAATAATGCCGCCGTCAGTATTGGCAAAAGCTGAATAGCTTTCCCACAGACTGGCAGGGATTCCGCCACGGGCAGATTTGAATTCAATTTCCGAGTTCTCGCCTTTTCTCATCAAGGCTTGCAGCTTTTCTCTTATATCTTGCATAATGACAAATCTTATATTATGGACGCAACAATTCTCTGCGGCTCACGTGAAGCAGCTCCGCAATTTTCGAAAGGGTGTATAAATCTGGCTGGCAGGTGTTGGTACACCATTTTGATACTGTGGTCGGATTGACACTTAACTGTTCGGCCAGCCAAAGATTGGTTCTTCCTGTTTCAGCCAAGACAGCCTTTATACGGTTTATTTCTTGTCCCATACACAATTTTATTGGTTTTAGGTGCAAATATAATGTTTTTTATTGAAGAATCTTCATCGTTTAGTGACTTTGTCGCCATTCCGTCAGGAGTTGATTCTCCCGTGCAAAGTTAAGGCGACCGTGAACCTGCAAGGCGCGTCATTCCTTTGCGCTTAACAACCATCAAATCACAGGCTCTTTAATACTTGTCAACACAAACGAACCGCCGGTGTCTTTTCCGCTTCCTCCTTGCCTTGTTCCCTTCTTTCGCCTTCTGAAGGGCACGTAAAATCGAATCCCGACGGACGAGGTGAAAACCTCCGAAAAAAGGGATAAAAAAGAAATTCAACTTACAAACTTCAAGACGTATGAAAAAGATGATTTGGACAAGCGATGCCTTGCTGGACGACAAGGCAAGAGAGGATTACCAGAATTTCCGGCGTGAGACTTCCGATGATGCGGACTATATGGTCAGCGACTGCGAGTGGGCGGACGAAGTGTATTCGTGGCTGGAGGATGAACGTACCAATCTGGACAAGGAGGTGGACGGTATCATTATCGTATTCGGTGATGTCGGCACGTGGCGTGGCAGACGGCAGGGTTATCAGATTTTGGGCAGTAATATTGCCGGTATCTTGAGGACGGAATGCGATGACGCGGAATGGTATGGCGACAGCTACAATATCCGGGCCTGTATGCACCACCACGACGGTACGAACTATGCGCTGTACCGGGTAGCCAAAGACCGTGACGAGGCGGAACGTATCGCCGGTATGATATACAACTATGAGATTGATGAAGAAGGCTTCCGTCGTAGAACGCGCTCTTTATATCCATACGTGGTCGAGGTGTATGGCTGGAAGACAAGACAACGCAAATTAAAATAACTGTCCTATGTATTACGAAACGAATTGTACCTGTATCACAATAGACGAGTGGTATAGATTGATGAAGGGAGCAAGGAAATGTTCTTATAAACGGTTGGTCAGACGGATAAGAGAAGAGCTTCCGTTCTTATATCAGAGTCTGGCTCTGCAATACTATAATCCATTTGCAGAACAGTGCCGTCAGACAAAGACACATTTCATATTGGTACACTCCGGAGTAGAGTATTTCTTGCATAAATAAAAAATTCCCTGGCATATTTTTTACTTTTGCCAGGGAATTAAATTAAAAATTATTTATACGTTTACTTTCTCACTTCATTGAAACAGTTGAAAATTTGATCGCGGAAACTCTTGCTGACAACAAACGACTTGGAACAGCCATCCAGATACAATGTGTTGCCATAATATTTTGTGATACGATAGACATTGACGATTTCCGAACGGTTTATTCTTATGAACAGATTTTTCGGAAGGGCGTCCATCACATGCTGGATGTTGCACGCCACACTTATAAAGTTTCCCTTGGTAGTATGGATGTGGCTGTAATTGTTTTCCGCTTCCACCCAGACTATCTCGGAATAGCGCAGCTTTATTTTCATGTCACCTCCATAAGGTTTTACAAAGACCCCGTCCATGACATAAGCTGCAGGAAGGTTCTTGCCTGTTTCTGTTTCCGGCAGGCTTCTCGCAATTCTTTCTATCAGACCGTCCGTCCCGGAAGTCTTGTCTCCACTTGTTTCTTTCATGCTGTCAAGCCAATTTAAATTTCAGTTATGGTTTTCTACTGTTCCCTTTTCTGCAATACCGTCCTCCGGGCGAAAGGAAAAGTTCATCCTTCCCGGTGTCATAAGACAGGATAATCCTTCCTTCCGCCTGTATATAAGCTCCGGTCGCCGTCCTGACGACAGGATAGACAACGGGACACACGTTGCCGTAATATGTCTTATGGAAGACAACAGCCGAATACACTCCGCTGTCACTTCCCAGGATAGACAGATCCGGCCTCCCGGTACAGCTTTGCCAGTTGCCAACCGGCATCTGTTGCAGCCTGTCAGAGCAACAGACCATATTTGCCGCAAGAACCGCTATTGCTATAATCTTCATTCTCGTCCGTTTCATGTTTTTCTGTATTTATCCGCAAAGTTAGAGGCAGCCCGGATGTCATGAAAATATTCAGTGTGAAACGCTGGTTTGTGTAAATGAGGTAAGGTTTTAAGGCAACGGATGACAAATTCACATATAGTCTATATCAACCTTGACGGACAATTTCATTGCTTGCTTTCAATGACATACAACAACAAAGTCCGACAGACGTAACCTGCCGGACAAAGTAAAGCCTATCTTTCATTGTGAGAGGAAGCGGTACCCGATATAAAGGGCATCATTTTAGCTTATCACAACATCTATATTGATAATATGCCAGTCTTCTACTTCAATACCGGTGCCTGCGATCGGCTCCGGTCTGTTTCCGCTCATTCTGAACACATAGTCATATCTCCTGCCTGCCTCAAAGCCGGCATTGTCCGTTTCAAAGCAATAGACCTCGCCGTCTACGCGAATGACAATGAACCGTTTGTCCGGTCGGCAGTCCGCCGGAACAGTTGTCTCAAACCGCCCTTCGGTGTTTTCCACGGCTGTCAGCTGAAATTTCTCCTCTTTAGAGGAAATGCAGTTGAACAGTACGGAGATAGCAGGTTCCATATTGTTTGCAGTATCATTCTGAATGGATACGGTCAATATGGAAGTGCCCGTTGCCGGAATATCATCACTGCAAGACGTGGAGGTAAGGCTTAAAGCCATCAGCAGAAAGCAGGGAAATGACAATGCCGACTGGATTCTTTTTTTAATATCATTTCCCATGGTATGCCTTGTATGCTTCTCTCAGCTTTTCATCATATTTGTTGTTCTTATATCCGGGACCGTTATATTTACGTGCAAATTCAGCCCAGTTCTTGGCGATTAATGCCGGAAGCATACCGCCTTTCCTGATAAAACGGCCGGAGAGGATAAGCTGTTTACGCTCGCTCTCGCACATGGCTGCGACAAAACTCTCAACGCTTTTCTCGTCACAAGCCTTATAATTAAACCCCATAATCTGGAACATGCCCCAGCTGGCAGATGCGTCAGCCGCCTCCCGGTCAATCAACCTGGCCTTTTCCAGACGCTCATATTCTTTTATGCCGCCTTTGTAATGGCCGGTTTCCCATTTAGGATAAAGTATGTCTTTATTTCCCGCAAGATACTTCGTAGGATCAATTTTTTTATTTTTCAGCTGTTTCCAAAAAATGTGCCCCTCAAAGAGAATGGCAGGCTTACCCGGAGCGAAGAAACCGCCGCGCCCTCCCGTTTCCACTTTCTGTACGGCTTTTAATGCGGCAGTTTCACATCCTAATAATTGAGACATCAGCGTAAAATTCTCGTCTGTCAGCTTCTCCGAGGCCGGTCTACCGCTGAACAGCAGTGTCTCCCAGGTGCGGTAGCCGATGATGCCGTCTGCATCTAGCCCGTTTTTCTGTTGGAAGTCGATGACGGCATTCTTCATGTTTTCGTCAAATGACGCACTCTGATTAATCCGATAACCGTTACGTTCCAGATTCTCCTTGGCAAGGGGAAAATATTTTCCTGCATTTCCTAATCTAATCGTTTCCATTTTTTATGTTTTTACTGATTATACATTTATACGATTGCACATATTTATTTCTTCTGTGAATGTTTATTCCGTATGAACCTTATCTCCTTTATTCCGATGCCGGGAACTACGGTACTGAAAGTAAGTACACCCACGGTGTCTTTACTGACAGCACTGCTCTTCTCAGCCAGTTCAAGTACACCCATGCCGGGCAGTCCGGCATTATAGCACAAGTGTCCTCCCTTATGTCCTGCTGATACCGTTGCCCCACCGCAAAGCAGGAGCATGAACCTGTAGGCGTCTGTAAACTGTTCCACACGCATGGTCCTTATTTCTCTGCTCCTGTTGTGATAGGGCTTTAACTTTGAAGTAAGCAGGAAAAGACGACGTGAGGGATAGGAGAACGTCTCTTGTGCTATGATGCCGTTCTCAGTCGCCTTGTAGCCGGATTCTTCCTCTACGGACGGTTGCCCGTCTGCAGGGTAATTTCCGTTGCCATTGTCGGCTTCGGTAAAATCCGGTTCTTCCGTATGTCTTTTCCTGAGCCGTCCGAACAGAGACCGTATGGCTTGCCATATTTTCCTGAACATGATGGCGGAGTTTTAATGTCTGAACCGGCTTTTCTGTTCAAGATTATCCTTGGCGGCCTGTACCTTGCACAAGACCTCAAAAGCCTTCTGGGATTTCATCCGGTCTATCCGCAGGCGCAGGTGGCAGGACGGGCACACCAGGGCGTTTGTTGTAAGCAGCTGGAAAACGGATGTCTCGATGAACGCACCGCACTGCGGGCATTTCATACCGGTCTTCTGTTCCCTTGCGTGTTCCTCGATGTTATTGCCGCTCATTTCCGCCTCCTTCCGTTTCTGTTTCCGTCACATCTTCCGCGTCCGTGTCTTCCACCTGTACGTTGTTGGCCGTCAGGTGCAGCAGGTTGGACAGTCCGGCAGGCATGTCGGACGGACGCATTTTCACTTTCACTTTCATGTTGGCGGAAAGGCTCTGCTGCAGTTCGCCTGACTTTTTCGTGCCTCCCTGTTGGGGAGCAAGAGAGGCCCGCATCCTGAATCCGGTCGTTTCCGGCCGGTTGACGGCGCTCTTCCCCTCAGCCACGGAAAAGGTCTCCTCCACGTTTTCCGACAGTGCGTCGAGAATTTTGATGTCGAAATCGAAATCGGCTTCCTCCACATGCAGCAGGGGCAGCGGCACAAGGGTCAGCAAAGGTATGCTTACGGTCTTGCGCCGTGGACCGTTCACGTCCTGCTCAGTGTAGTTGAATGTCAGCGTACGGAGCTTGCCGGTCTCTCCAGTCTGCGGATTGTATGACTCGAAAGCCACGCGCATGAGGTAGTCAAGGTATTTCTGCGCCGACAGGGCATCCGCCTCAATGGTGGCTATCAGTGGACCGGCAATCAGCTGCTGCAGCTCCATCACCTGGCTGTTTGTCCGTCTGACGGCTTTTGTAGTGCTCTTTTCTTCCATGATATGTTTCTTTTTATTATATGGTTATTGCATGACGAAGTCTTCCAGTTCCTCCTCGCTCTCAGGCTCTGTCATATGACAGTCCACCGGACTGAATTTAAGGCGGAAGGTATGGATGGCCTCTTCCGGGAGTTTCTCCAGCTCTGCCGCCGTCACGGCCACGTCTATCTTCGGGAATGTCTTGGTGCGCTTGAAGTTGGCGTCCTCTGCCTGTTTCGTGACCAGCCCTTGCAGCGCGTTCCTGGCAGTATCTTCTGCCGCCTGTCTCAGCGCCTTACCGTCCGCGTCCTTGAACAGGTTTTCCAGATCCGTATCGTCAAGGAACTTGCTGCAGACCACGTCCATCAGCCTCTTGCATATATTTTCCGTCAGTACCTTGCCTGTTTTCGTGTCCAAAGACTCATACAGGCGGTTGTTGAAGGCATTCCGCATGTTGCGGGAGAGGAAAGAGCGGAACTTGCGGTTCAACTCGTCCTCCTGCTTGAGGTGGTAGAAGAAACGCTTGTCCTCCTCGTTGCGCTGTATGTCCGAAGTAAGGACGGCGGAGACGACGCACGTGATGGCCGTTGTGGCTGCCTCACGGCATAAATCATTGAGGAATCTCCTGAACCTGGAGTAGCTTATGTTGTATTGCTCCTCGTTGTCCGAATCGCCGGTGACGGCATATTTCAGTTCCAGTTCCATGTCACTTATCGCGACATTGGGCAACTGGAAATCCTTGGCTTTCCCGTCCTTTCCGTAGGATTCGCTCAGGGAGATGGAATAAAGGTTGGCCTCATGCTGTGCGGAAATGATGTCGCGCAGGATGGAGCCTATGACAGAACTTAACTGTGCCATGGGATAATTGTTTATACGGTTGTTATATTGGTTTTTTTTGGAAAGAATGCGGCATTACGCCGCATCCCGTCCCTTCAGGGACATTCTCACGTCAGGTATCAGGCTTCAGCCGTTCCTGCCGCGGGAGCAGGCCCTGCGACCACTTCAATCACGACGCTGCGGTCACCGGCAGTCAGCGTGTAGGTGCCTTCCGTCTCCACTACGGTCGACATGCTGTCGCCGTCCTCGGTCAGCGTCAGGCTGTCACAGGTAATGGAGGCCGGTTCGAATATGCCGTTCTTGTTCTTGTACGTGGCGATGAGCTTGTCGCCCACTTTCAGCTTCTGGGCGTTGACCTCCAGCGTGCCTTTCGGGTCTGATACGTCAAGCGAGTTACCGAGCAGTTCCAATACCTTGGCAAGGCCGGCATACTGTCCTGTCCGGCTTTCACGGCGATGTCCATCGTGTACTCCACGCTGTACTTCGATTCCTCCGTAGCGCGTGAGTCTTTCTTGGACGAATAGTTCGCGTTCAGCTTGGCATCCATGTGGAACGGGCCGATTTTCAGTCCCGCCGTGATGTCGGCGCCCGCATCGACCGCCTCGCTGCTCGATGTCTCGTTCACGCTGGACGAGGAAGCCGAGATGCTCGCCTTGAAATTGATGTCGATGCTGTTGATTGCGATGTAGGGGATAGGAACAATGGTGAGCAACGGTACGTTGAGCTGTACCTCACGGCCGTTCTGGATGAATGAGAACGATACATTCACCGCTTTCTTTTCTCCTGTCTCCGGGTCCGTGTTCAGACCTACTTCCTGGATGAAATCCCATGTGGTCTTGGCTGCCATGGCCTGCGCTTCGATACATGCCTTCAACGGACCGCCTATCATGGAACTGAACGGAATCGCCTGCAACGCATTGGTTGCCACTTGCGAGGGTGCATTACTTATTGCCATAATCTTTTAATTTTTAAATGTTAATGTTTTTGTTACTTCGGTAAGCTTACACGGCAAAGATAACGGAGTGTTTATACCGGACATAATTATTTGTGTGAAGTGGCAATAAGGGTGTGTGAAATGCCTGTAGACGAAAACGGGCCTGAATACAGACTTGGAATTTCATCAAAAACAAAAGGGGCGGCAGGCTGTGTAATACACGGTCTGTCGCCCCTTGATGCAGTGCTACAAGGTATGCGGCTAAGGTTCTTTACTTGCGCAGTTCCTTAAGGAAATCCTGTACTTTTCCTGTGTCCGGCATGTTGAGGATATAGAATCTCTCATAGCTGGTCGCGCCGAACTGACAGTTGACAGTGCCGAATCCTTCCTCTTTACCCTCCGGATTATTGCCGTCCATGCGCAGATAGACATTGGGAAATGCGGCTGACTCGATGTTGTATGAGCCGTCCGACAGTCTGTGCAGCTTGAAGTGTTCCCATTCCTGTGCGCCGAACTGGCAGTTTACCGTACCTGCGCCGGCATTAGCCTTTGACCTGACATTTCCGCCGTCCATACGGAGATACACTCCCAGAAAGGCCATGGATTCGAAGGTAAAGGTGTCATTGCCCTTCTCATGTGCCATGAAAGCGCCGGATATTGAAAGGGTTTTCTGGCAATTGACAGTCCCTGCTCCCGAACCGTTGGCAGCGGTAATGCCCTCGCCGTCCATTCGCAGAAAAACGTCCTTGAACTGTGCTGACATAATAAGTACAGGTTTAGTCCAATCAATTTTCATAGATATGTTCATTAAAGTTTGATTCCTATTCTGTTCCGGCTTTTCGGAATCCGCCGTTGTAAACTTACCGGCGATAAAGATAGGAGATATGTCATATCCGGACAAACAATCCTTGTCAGATGTCCTTTTCCGTATGTGAAACGCGGATATAAGGAGGTGGTACAACCAATGAATACCGGTTGACCCCGTCGATATATCCGCGTATGATTCTCTGTTTTTTAATGGCCCGTCAAAGGCTGTCCGCTTTCGCTCCCATCACATCCGCCTCATGTTCCAATGCGGGATTGTCATTGACCGGCAGTCCGCCTACTTCTGTGGTCGGCTCCACACGTCCAGCCATCTGTTGTGCTACGTGCCAAGCCTCGTGTGGCAGGTGCTGTTCCTGTCCCGGTGCCACATGGATGTCCTCGCCTTGTGTGTAGGCGAATGACAATTTGACAGCAAGCTTGCCGGGATTGCTATGGTTATGTACGTTATCAACTTTTTTCTGACCTTGCTGTGCCTGTTTTTGAAGACCGTTGTTTACGGATTGCGGCATACAGTTCTCGCTATTGGTCTGAGGTACATGTGCCTGCTCCTGATTATTTTTCTCTGTTTCCATACCGTTTATTTATAATTATGATACAATTAAAAGCCATGTTGTCCATGCGTAAAATTGCACTAAAGATATAGAATTATTTAATGTTACAGGTGATTTCTACCGACAATTTATGAATTAGTAGTATCGTTCATTGATACTTATCGTGAGTTCTGTGGCATAAAGTTACTAAAATTATAGTTATATATGCCGTTGTTCATTAATAATCCTGTGTGAATAATTTTTACCGGATATTCTTTCCTGCATATGAAATGCGGATATGAGAAAATGATAGGATTACCGTTCATGTGTTTTTCTTCAGCGTAGGGAAGAACCCTAAACGGTTTTTGAATTGTTTCCGGTATTCTGCGCTTACGGTAAACGGGCTCTTGTGTGTGACAACAGAAGATTGGCTTCCCGTCTGTCAAGCCATTGTAGGCTGATAATCGTACTGCGGCTGATTCTGACGAAAGCATTGTCAGGAGATGAGCTGAGTACCCTTTCCACCTGCCCGATATTAAGACTGACGGAGATGTACTTGCCGTTTATCAGGTGGATGTGACTGTAGTTTCCGTCTGCCTCTACCCAGACGACATGTCTGAAACAGACCGTCCGGTCAACGGTCTCGCTTAGAGGTCTTACAATGAAATAGAGGTCTTCCATGTTGTCGTACATCAGGCGGCACCAGTATGACATGATGTCAAATTCCCGCTTGTCTAATGATCCTAATTGTTCCATATAATGATTGAATTGAATTGATGAATCAGTCATTATCGGAGCAAGGTTCCCGCATCCCGGAGGAAGATTGTAAACAGTCACGGGGCGTATTGCAAGCAGGATATTCATTTTACTAAAATTCGTTATTCTTTTAAAACAGAGAAACCGCAAGTCTGCCTTTTTCAGGACAGTATGCGGCTTCATTATAATCATTATATTTTATGTTATCTGTAAATACGTTGTATCTCAACATTTATTCAAATCAACTTTTTGTCTTTCCCGGTTTGAGAGTGAGGCGGCGGTTCCGTTGTCTTTTGCCTCCGCGTTCATGCACCGTGCCTGGTTCAACGTCCGTATCCAGTTGTCCGTTTCCATTTCGGGTTTCAGATAATTTGCCGCGACCAAGGAAACAAACCCTTCCTTCACCTCATTGTTCGGGAAATCCAGCAGGAACGTATTGAAAAACGGGTCGTAAGCCTTGATGGTCAGATACCCGCTCTGGTAAATCATCGGGAGTGGCTTCTCCACCGTTGCCTTGTAGTCGATGAACTCCTTGGTGGCATAATACCGTCCGGTCATTTCGTTCAGGTCCTCCTGTGTGTGGTTCAGCAGACGGATCAGGTAAGTGGGGGTACCGGTACTGAACCAGTAATCTTTAAAATCCTTTAAAAAGAAAACATTCAGCAAGCTGAAAGGATTGTAAATGTCCGTCATGGCGAGACTGAAGTGATAACCGTCATACCGCCGTTTCAGCCGTTGCTTGATTTCCTCATCCGTGCAGGCATACATCGCTGCCAGCATGTGAATCGGCTTTGCGAAGTATGTCTCTAACTCCTGCTGCGTGATGCCGCAGAGTGCTTCAAAATCCCGGCTCATACTGATGTCTGCCGGCTGATTCAAGTCGCTGAATACGCTTACCTGCGAGAATTTCGTCACACCCGTCAGCAGCACGAATTTCAAATCCTCGTCGGCACCTTTGAACACTGAATAGAAAGCTTTCAGCAAGTTTCGGTTACGCTCTTCCAACTTTAACTCTCGGTCACCCACACGGACTTTGATGTCCTGATCCAACACATCAAGCAAAGGTTTGTCATATTCATCGACCAACACCACGCAACGGTGCCCCGATTGCAGGTGTGCCTGATTCAGTACGTATGCAAAGCGGTCGCCGAAACTGACATCTCCCGGAAATTTCCCATACATCTTTTCCCAGATGATAAGATATTTCTCCAATTTCTTTTCCAATGCGCCGGCTTCAGAAAAGTCATTGTTGTTGAAGTCGATATGAAACACCGGATATTCTGCCCATTCTGTTTCAAGTTTATCAATAGCCAACCCCTTGAACAGTTCTTTCCTGCCCAGGAAATAGTTCTTCAGCGTAGAAACCAACAGGCTCTTGCCGAAACGGCGTGGACGGCTGAGAAAGTAAATTGTGCCCTCAGTCACTAATTTGTAAATCAGGTCGGTCTTGTCTACATACACATAACCGCCATTGATAATTTTCTCAAAAGTTTGGATGCCAATCGGGTATTTCATCATAGTTTCTGTACTTTACGAGGTTTCCAAAAGACAAAATTAGCAAATTATTTGATGAAACAAGGCAAAGCGACCGTTTTTCACTTCAAACACACCTTGAAATACAGCCCCACCGACCAATACCGTCCGTACAGGCACCATATTTCTCCTATACTCAACCAGCCACTTGTTCAATGCCTTCATCTGAATAATACTAAGATTACACCCTTTACGGTTCTGATTGTAATCTTGCATCACCTTCTCAAAATACGCTTTTGTTTCCATGCCGTTTTTTTGATGGCAAAGCTATAAAAGAGGGGAACTAACAGTATGCTGTATGGGTGGAATACCGCTATATGAATAGAATACCCGGTTTTACATCTCCACGATGATGTATTCTCCGCTTGAAGTCAGGCAATACAGGTTGAAGATAATTCCTTGGTCATTCACATTGTCTGAATTGTCTTCCTTATCGGTAAATATTAGGTATTCAATGTGATAATCTTCCGTGAGCTATTCGTTTAGCAAAGTGATGTGCAGTTCCTTACTGGAGGTCGTCTGAAGATAAAAATTAAATTTATTGAACAATTCATCACAAATTGCTTTTACGATTGTATGTACGTCATTATAAGATGAATCAATCTTTTTAAGATCTTCTTCGTTAATCTTTTTAAGATCTTCTTCGTTAATCTTTTTAAGATCTTCCAATTTACATCCTTCCATCATTTTTGACACCATGTTTTCCACTTTCTTAAATACAAGAATGACCTTTTCTCTGACTTCTTCCTTATTTTTGTATTTATTTTTACATTCCGGACGGGTTTGTGCATATAATTCTGCCAATCGATAAGCACTGGTATAAGACTGTGCTTGTTGTACAGCTGCTTCGATAAGTGGAATTTCTTTTCCTAACTTATTTATATTTACATTTGCTTGTGCCGGATGCAATTTTTCTTTGTTTTCTGGGTATTTTTCATACCCTGAAATCAAGAAATAACGGTCGAAACCTCGCGGATCTGTTGGCAAGGAAGCCCCTTTCACCCAATCAATAAAATCGATACCATTATTCGCATTAGGTTGGTATTCTTTCTCCAGATTTTCTTTGAATACTCTACCTTCCGATGCTCCCATTCCCCACAAGCTTCCTTGCTTTTTCAGCCTCTGATCTTGGTCGAATAACTTTGTCTTGAAAAAATCAGTTGAATAATATGGGGATTCATCGTATACTTTTACCAGCATATTCGGTTCGGTCGGATAAAGCATTTTAGGATACACCGTACTTATTGCATCTCGGATAATCCGATCATAGCGGTTACTTACCTGGGTATTATGGATGATTTGTTTAACTTTAGCCTTAATGAAGTCTTGTTCTTTGGGGGAATAGCATTCTAACTTTTCAGATGGATTTTTCTTATCTATTTTCGTGTCGTCTTTATATTTTGTGATATTACTGTCTGCCTTGACTATTTCAACAATCAACTTTTGTTCATTCAAATTATAAAAATTATATCCCCCGATAACAATCTTTGCTTTGGTTCCATTATCTCTTAAATGCTCATCCATTTTGTCGAGAATTCCTTTTTCAGAGACATCTGTGTCTTCCTCATTAGGGACTTTTAGACTGATCGAATCACCATCACAGGAATGGATGTACACAGGATTGTTATAAGCCTTCAACCAGTTGACTAAAAATTGCGTACTACTGCTTGCCATAACCGTTTCACGGAATACGCCATACGGTAAGTTAGTAAAAAGATCTTTTTGCTTAACCTTAAACTTTTCTTTCAGATTATCTGCATCCGGCACATGTTCAAGTGCCCATCTAATATCGAAGGTGTGTATCTGTGTCGGTCCCCTTTTATTTTTTTTAAACGTCCAATAAGGTTCCCACAAAAAACCGAATCCTTGAAAATTGACCGCATATTCTGGTAAAATCAATTGCCCTAACTTATGTAATATATCCTGTTTCCTAGCATTATAATCTGATTGTATAATAGGAATAAATGAATTTAATCCAACAACAACTCCAAGTCGGTTTGTTTTATCTTCACCTGAGATAGCATCGTCAAAATATTTTTTTACTATATTATTCACCCCGTTTTCAGCATAATACGAAACGATATTTGCAACATAACCCGGTTTTTTCTTTCCTTTATTTAGAGGTATAGTTCTATATGTACTTCTATAGCCAATTGTTTCAATTTTTATCTTTCCAGATTTAGGCTTTTCTACTTTAAAATTTTCAGGATTCGGACCAAGTTTATCCGTTGCATTGATAACAAAGGAGGCACCTGTCAAAATAGATCCGCTTTTATTTACGAACAAAGTTTTGTCTTGGGATTTTAAATCTTTGTCAATAGCATCATTAAAATCCTTCTCCGAAACAAGGCGATATTGTGCAAAATGAGTTCGGCGGTTTTGAACAAAAGTATCTTTAAATAGCTTGTTCTTGACATCTTTGAATTTTTGTTCCCTTTCCTTCTTCTCTGTCTCTGTCTCTGGATTCTTTGGATTCTCTGGTTGCAAGATTTCCGTATTGTCAGCAAGAAAACGAATTTTCCTCTGAATCAGCGGATTTGTTTTCGGCCGATTATCTACAAGCCCAAACTCCGAAAGCATACCATCAGCAAACGCCGATGGATGATTATTGACGAATTTCACTTTCGGATTATTAGGTGACATTTGCCTTGTGGAAGAGACTTCTGTATTTTTTCGATATATTTTACTTTCATTCATATAGCTGTTGATTAGCACTTAGAATTAATATGAATTCGATATAAGTAAGCATCCAACCCCTATGCGTACACCTCTTAACCCCCAGTATTTACTGAGGGTTATGGATAATAGATAGGGAGTTGATTGAAAATGATTTTTTTTGTAATTGTTAACACAGAAGTGCTTCGGTCATGTCTTCGTAGTCCCGTCTTCTTTCTTGCCGGGATCGACAGGGGCGTTGCCGTTGTTGATGTAGTCATCCTCGGACTCGTCCTTGGTCTTGCCTTTGTCACGGGCAGGCTTGTCCGGGGACTTCTCACTGCGTTTGCCGAAACGCGAACGTTTATGTTGGGCGAGCTCGCCTGTAAGCTTAACAACCTGCGACTCTAACAGCGCGTTCTTTGCCTGCATAGCAGTCAGTTCATCGGTCAGAGAATCTATCTTTTCCCCCATCGCATTGTTAGCCTCAAGCAATGTAGACACAGCCTCAAGCAAATCTTTTATCTGTTTCTCGTAATCCATAACACGGGCAGATTTTTTCCCACAGGCTGCGCCTTGGGACAGCGACAGCTCATAGCGGGTGTGTATGATTATTCTTGCATATTTTAGTAATCCGGGATATACTTGTATCTTACCGTACTTGTCAGGTTGAACATAACGACTGAAGTCTTTGGATGAAGTCCAACAATTCAGAATAACTCAGGCGGCGGTGCTCGATCTTCATACCATTGCTCAGATAGATGACCACGTTGTTCCGAACAGTCCTGCTCCTACTATCAGATAGTCATAGTGTTGCATAGTCATTTACAGATTGAATTATAGAATTCGATGTATTTCCTTTTCATTTCATGTGTATTGTAAATATGCATGACGTCTTCATAAGCCTGTTCTGGCAACCTGACAGGAAATTCTTTCATCGCCTCTTTGATACGTTCCGCATAATCTTCCGCTTTGTCACACAAATACCCGTTTACGCCGTTTTTAATCACACTTTTGTTTCCCATTACATTGCTGACGAGGCAAAGCTTCTTCATAAACATGTTTTCAATAAGACTCATAGCTATGGCTTCGCCCAACGAACATAACACATATACATCCGCTCCTTTTGCCATGGATAAGGCTTCCTTCCTGGGTTTCCATCCGGTTATCTCTATATTGGGAGCGGTCAGCCTGTCCGACAGTTCGCCACTGCCTATCCATACAAAGCGTGCTTCCGGCACCAGTTCCGCTATCCGGTTGAACAATTCCGGCTGTTTCTGCACACAAATACGTCCCAGTGTATATACTGTAAAACGGTCATTCCTTATTGGCTGTATTCCGTCCAAGGAAGCTGACAAATCTTCAACATTTACTCCCGTTTCTACGTATGCAGTCCGTCTGCTGACAGTCTTTGCCACTTCATCCTCACTTTCACAGCAGGTCAACGTAATGCAGTTTCTGTTTCCTAATATCTTTTCCATTTGCTTATACATCCACATTTTCAGAGACCCTTTCCGTCCCATTAAGACAAAAGAATATCCGTGAGGAGTATAAGCCACAGCATTATGTTTACCGTTGAAAGCAATCCTGCCGATGCCGCCTGCAATAGACGAATGCAAATGAATCACATCAGGTTTTACCGTCCGTTCTATTTGTCGTAATTCACGGATCAGCCTAATGTCTGCTAGCGGATTTTTTAAATGTCCGAAATTCTTCACTTCAATCAGATGCACTCTTTTATCCAGTGCATCCCTGTAATTTTTCGGAGTCTGAGGCCTTACAGCGTATGCCAAATAGACATCAAACGTTTCGCACATATCGTTACATAATTGTGATACGTACGCAAAGACACCGCCTCCGAAAGCTTCGCAGACCATAAGAATTCTTTTCATGCCACTCGCTTTGGGACTGCGACAATAAGTGATGTCGGAATGTTTGTCTTTCAGGATTTTTCGCACTCGCATAGTGTCTTTCTCATCTTTGTATGATGACAAAGTGTTTTGTATACTATCTACTGTAATCATTCCGTTCACAGTAGGATAGTCCTTCCGGTCGTAGTCTGCCGAGCCAATCAACACCTGCTCAACTCGCATAGGATTAAGATGGGCGATCAGCATACGCAGATAACAATCTGCGCCTCCAGCACATTCTTCGATGTGCTGGAACTTAATTCGCTTATTCATAAAAAATAGGAGAATGTGTTTTTAGTTAGGAGGTTATTTATATAAGCGTCTAATTACCTTATATATTTTTAGATAGGGGAATTTCAATTTAAGAAGTCGTTTCAAATAACCTATTTTCCAAGGAGCAGATGAAAATTCTTTTTTTAATTTAAACGGAAAAAGAATTATAAATGACGATGGATGCGCTAATCTATATATCTTATGTTCGAAAAAACTAATATCTCCCAATGCTTTCAGATCTTCTTTATTAGGAGTTATCCCTAATGAAATCATTCTACTAAAAGCCAATTCTGGATTCCATTCTATAAATTTATGACTGCTTGATTCACTATATTTTCTAACAAAATCCAAAGCTCCTTTTTGAAAAGAATGAATTATTCTATAGTCGTTTTGAGTTTTTTCATTCATTTCATACTCAAAATCATATAGCTGTACAGTCCCGTCTATATTATATCGCTTTACTGAACCGTGGTCAGCACTAAATAAGATTTCCAATAGACCGGAAAATCCCATCAAAGTATTCTCATTATTCTTTCTATTTAAATCAAAATAATATCCATAGGCTTTAGGAATATTAGATAAAATTCCTATATAAAATCCTAATACATCTGTGTTTATACTGATTTTATTAAGAATCTTAGCCAACGAACTTTGCATCGTCCCTTTCCACCCAATATCTACAATTCCAACTTTCTCACTTAAATAAGGCAACATATACTTCTTGAAGCCCTCGATTTCTTCTTTTGAGTTCTTCAGTATATCACTTTCAATCTCATTAAAAAAACGTACAAAATCTTTGCTTGCAAGATACTCATCTTTCGTGAGCAGAGTGGCATCATCAAAACCATATTTCTTAGCAATCAAAGTATATTTATCAAAATTCAAGCCCAGCCTTTCAAACAGTGTTCTAATAGGTACATATCTATAAAAAGGAATCACATCAAAGATTTCTTTTATGCCATGCTGTAAACATATTAACGGAACCACCATACTTCTTCTTGAAGTATAAACATATTCAAATTTTGACTCCGGATAAAGCAATTGATATGACTTAGACATAATTTGCCCGTCCCTGGAAAGGAATAACAGTTTTTCCAGTTTGAACTTCTTCCGCTGTTGCTCCAACCAAATACAAAATCCCGCTAACACAGGACCCAATGTCTCATAACCAAGTTTCTCATATCTGCAATGTCGAGGTGTCGTATTATTTATAAATGTAGAAAGTATATTATAATTGATATCAGAATACTTAGCATGACCTGCATATAGCAACCTATTCTTATAGGTCCTGATATGGATAGCATGAATACCTAATCTCAACGGCATCAGATAATCGCTGCGCATGGCATCTCCTATATGCAAGACATCTTCAGAGATATAATTATTTTCATTCAGCAGAAACTTAAATAAAGATCCAGACCTCTTAGTAATTCCATAACAGGATGATATATATAGTTTATGGTAGTTGACATATCCAAACTTATGCAACAAATTCTCTATGAAAGGCTTGGGAAGATACATATCAGACACAATAATAATCTCCTTTCCTTTTTGCAGAGCATAATCATATAATATCTTTATATCATGATTGAGCGTCAACAAAGACTCTTCTACCGATAATTCAATCCGTTTAAGTTCCTCTTTTAAGGAAATGTCATAAGGTAGAAAATCATATATCGAATCCAAAGTAACCTCTTCTTTTTTAGAATGTTTTCTACATTCCTGTTCAGCAACTTTTCTTAAGTCAGGAAAACTGTGAATTTTTTGTCCGGTGGTTTTGTTGTATTCTCTTTGAACAACGACAAAAACATCATCAGGATTTCTAACATTGCGCTTTAACAGAGTATCAAACACATCAAATGAAATCACCCTATGTTCATTGATTTTTCTTAAATAAAAGTTGTTCATCTAATTCCTTGTTTATAGTTAAAAGCTGATGATAGAAGTGGCAGGTCTTTTCTGAACCTGTAAGCCTTGAGATTTAATGTATCAAGAATAAACTTCAAGAAAGATTTGAAGTGATAAATGCAATTCTCTTTGACTGTATTATATCTGTATACCGGCACATAATTTTTCCATGGGGTCATTCGTAAATACTCGTAATACAATTGTTTATAGGGATGATTGCATTCTTTATACCAAGGTTTCAGTGGTCCCGCAAAGTGAATTATGGCAGGATTTAATATATCATCTTCATTGTTTTTACACCTTTCCCAATTTGTGTTTAACCGATATAGAAATCCTTCCATAAGATTATACTTTATCGGCAGAAAATCTTTTTGTTTGTACAAAAGAGCATTTAATACATCCTGATCGTGGTATTTAATCAATGTTCTATGTTTATTGATAAAATCAAATGCAACTTCAACTGAATACATCTTTCTCAGTTTTGTCAAATCAAATAGTATTATTCCCGCATTAAAATAGGAATAATCGACGGGGTAATTCAATCTGAAAGTACTTTCTTTGATGATAGAAGGCATTTCTTCCACAGCGGCAATGCACGAACCGGAGGAAAATTCCCAAGTCCACAAGATGTTCAAACTATCGTTTATAACTATGTCACAATCTAAATACAATATTCTTTCAATGTCTTTAGGTAGCAATTCTGTGACAAATAAGCGGTAATAAGTCGCAATGTTTGTTATGTACTTATTGGAGGTACCCTTGCCAAATGGCAAATCTTTAGTACTTGAGTAATCAATAATAATATACTGTATCGTTGCATTATAGCATTTTAAGATATCGCCTATTTTATCTTTATTCGTTTCTGAAATATAATCCGTAATAACATAGACAGATATGGACTCTTGGGTATTATTCTTGCATAATGAAGCCAATACCACAGCCGCATGCTGACAGTAATTATCATCGAAAGTTAATAGAACATTCATAAAGAAGCAACTTAATAGTTTGATGAATAATTGTATAAACTTAGATACCTAATAGTTTGGATTTATAGGGATAGGTTTCATGAGCTCCTTTCACAACAAAAAGCCAAACCCAATAAAAGAACATAACGCTAAATAGAGCAATTAAAACTATTTGATATTGAGCATGATTTTTGTTTTTCATAATATACAGGGCTCTGGGAATATAAAGAATATCAATTGGGTAATTTAAATAATAAGATATTCGATAAGTCCATTTTGATACTAATGACATTAAAAATAAGACAATACCGAAAAGTTTATTTATAGCTATATACTTTACTTGCTGTTTACTATATTTGTCTGTCACATTTATATATATGTAGAACAGACACATTAAAATAAAAATATAGCTACAAGAAGTCATTGTATCAAATAAAGTTTCATCACCTACAGCATACCAAATATATCTTTCCGGTAACATATTTAAGTTGACAGCCAATAATATAATCAGATCAAATAATATTAGAAACAGGGGTATCATTCCATAGAAGATTAATTGTAAACACTTCTTCATTTTCCCCGAACGCAATGAATTAATTAGATATATCATACAGAATAAAACGAAGAAGCTTCCTGTGTTATGAGTATTCATGATGATTAAGAGCCATATTATTAGTCTTATATATCTCCTTTGCTCTAAATATTTTACAGCATATATACACAAAGCAAGACATATAGATTGCCTAATCATGTTAAATGAAATATTATAATATAAGAAAAGAAAAATTGCCATCCCTATCCACATATTTCCTTTTGACCTATTATCATAAAGTGCTAAATAAATTGGTAACACAACTGATAAATTAGTGAAAAAGAAACACCAAAAAATGTCACGCCCAAATCGGGAGGCTACATAATTTATAAACAAATACACAAATTCAAAATCATCATAATTCCCTTTCACGTAATTTCTAACAAACATCTGCCAATCAGGCACCTGTATAATTTGTTTCCAAGCATCTTGTGCATATATTAACGTATCTGTTCCAATACCAGGATTTCTAAAACCAGCTAAAAGAGCCGGAGCAATTACCGCCAGAAAAGAAAAAAAATAAAATAGCGGTTTAGCATTTTTTTGAGCAATAAGCTTTTCTGCGATGAACGTACATGATATGCTTATAAAAAATACAAATAAATAGGGAAGCATTAGTTAGAGGATGTTTAATAAAACTTCTAAAGAGACCATAGGCTAAGAGCCTGTTTAATTTTTCCGATAAAGTCATATTGTCAGGTCTCTTTTGAGTTTGTT
>ULRR01029760.1_pt1 | contig 26075 bp, 30 predicted proteins | sample 1955651 | NCBI WGS metagenome assembly ULRR01 (sample SAMEA4835688, study PRJEB28245) | human gut metagenome | biome: gut microbiome; material: fecal sample | place: Denmark | collected 2008
CTATTCTTATGAGATTTAATAGTTTCAAATTCTATACTTCCATCTTTCTTCAATTTTATAACCTCTTTCACTATAAAATTGAAAATCCTTAACTATATTAAGTATAAAGTATAGTTATAATAAAGTCAACAACAAAAACGCTATTAAGTCTTAATTGTACATTTAATTTAAGTTTTTGAGAAAATTAAAATGGTGGTAAAAATGTATAAGAAAAGACTTATTGATATTAGAACTAAATGTGATTTAAAACAAAAAGAAATATCCAAGTTATTAGGTTTAGGAAATGAAGTTTATGGACATTATGAACGTGAAGAAACTATTATTCCTATTAAACATTTGAATTATGTTTGCAATTATTTCAATGTATCTTTAGATTATGTTTTTGAATTTTGTGATGTACTTAATTATAAAAATGCTGTTCCTACTATTAGTAAAGAACTTCAAAGAGAAAGATTAAAGCAACTAAGAAATGAATATGGTTTAACCCAGCAAGAATTAGCAGATAGCATAAATGTTGGTAAATCCACTATTGGGGATTATGAAAGAATGGCAAAGATAATTGCAACACCCTTTTTATATGATATATGCAGAAAATACAATATATCTGCTGACTACCTCTTAGGTAAAATAGATGAACCTAAATATATTAGAAAGTGATTATTATGTTAAGAATTTTCAATTATGTATACATTATAGTTGAGTTCTGTTTAAAAGTCAATATCAAAAACGCTATTAAGTCTTATTTCTGACTTTTTCTATTTCTTTTGAGAAAATTTTTCTATGGTGGTATTTATGTTTTATACGAAAAGATTAATAGATGCTAGAGAAGAAAAAAAATTTACGCAAAAAGATATATCAACTTTTTTAAACTTACACAAAAATGTCTATGGTCATTATGAACGAGGAGAGACCATTATTCCTGTTAAACATTTAAATACACTATCTAATCTTTATAATATATCCCTAGATTATATATTTGGCTTTACAAATATGAAAAACTATTCTAATTATAGATTAGAAATAAATAAAAAATTAATTGGGATACGTTTAAAAGAATTACGTAAAAAATATAATTTAACTCAAGCAGATTTAGCAGGTATTTTACATTATTCAAAATCAACAATTAGTGGTTATGAAATAGGTAAAAATATTATAGCAACGCCATTTTTATATGATATATGTAAAAAATACAACATATCTGCTGATTACCTCTTAGGTAAAACGGATGATCCTAAATATCTTAAATAATAAGGTATTTTTTAATATCATACCCCATAATAAATAATCGTTATTTATTGATGGTAGTTTAATCTTTATTAATAGTATAAACTACAATATATAAACTATTATATTCTAATTAGCAAAAAAGCCTCAATAATATGAGACTTTTTAATATTGTATTAGTTTTAAATGCAAGATTTAAAACATCAACATTATTTATTTTGGATATATTCCAATGATTAATCTTGTATCCTAATGCTTTTTTATTTAGCCTTAACCAAACAATAAGTTTAAAAGGATATTGGGCGCACACCATTCGTGTTATCCACGCGGTTGTTGTTGAGGTTGCCATCCGACCACACATTGAACACGTTAGCATTACCGTTAGAGTTAACGTTATACGGAGACATCATGCTTCATTTATTAGATTAACCAATCTTATTATAAGATGATAATAAAAAAATTACAACAAAGATTTAATCAGTTTATAATCTAATGGAATAATCATATCATTTCGGACAAAATTAACTATTAACTGATCACTTTCTTTAGAAATAATAATACCAATTGTTTAATTATAAAAGGGCTTCTTTAAAATTCTTAGTTTTAATTCAACTACAACATAACAATTTAGTTCAATATTAAATAGTAAAATATCAACAAAATAATTATGATTATCTTTTACTAGTTTATATTGATGACTGACATAAGTAAAAGAAGAAATCACGATTAGCAAGAATATTTAGTTCTAAATCATGTTCATTTATTATTTCATGACTAACAGGAATAATAATTGGATTTTTCATATCTGTAGTTATCGTTGACCTGTTTAAAGCGATAATATTTATTTTATCTGGTTTATCAATTAGTCATCCAGTGGATGACCTTTTTGAAAGATAATATAAAATTTACGTGTATACTTTAGATTTGTAACTCCATAACTACAAGTAAATATAATAAAATGAATATAACTCCAAGTTTTAAGTAAATAGCCAATATCTCTTAAAATCAATGTAAAGAAAAAGAGAGAATTCTCTCTCAAAGATATTGTTCTAATTCTAAATACAAGATTTAAAATATCAATATCAAATATTTAGGTTTCCCAATGGCTAATCTTGTATCCTAATGCTTTTTTATTTAGCCTTAGCCAAATAGTAAGTTTAAAAGGATATTGGGCGCACACCTGGTTCAGTCCAATTCACGTTGTTGTTGTTGAGGTTGCCAGTCGAATTCACATAGAACACGTTAGCATTACCGTTGTTGAAGTTATACGGAGACATACCTATAATAATAGATTAGCCTAAATTTATTTTACATGAAATAATAAATAATTTCAATTTTTATTATGAAGATTAGCAATATATTTTCCTATTTAAATAATGATATAATCATGAGTACGAAAAGAACAAGAAACTCAGTTTAAGTTAAGAATCATATACTTATAAACATAATAGACGATTTAATACATATAACTTTAAAAAAATCCAAATATTAAGAGAAGTTATTAAAGAATGAAAAAGATATGCTACCAAAAAGTAGCTTTTTCAAATGCATAATTTTTTTAAACTAGCCAATATTAATATTAGATTGGAGTTGTAAAATTTGAAATCTACTGGGGTAGTAAGAAGAATTGATGAGTTAGGAAGAATCGTAATACCTAAAGAAATAAGAAGAAATTTAGGAATACGTGATGGCGAAAATATGGAGATATTTACAGAAAGTGATAATATCATCTTAAAAAAATATTGTCGAATGACTTCAAATAGTGATTTGGCAAATAATTTATGTGAAATTATTTATAATACTTTTAATTATAAAATAATAATAACAGACCGTGAAAAAGTAATAGCAAGTGCAGGTTTAAATATCAATATCATAGGAAATAAAATTTCTGATGAATACTTAGAAATGATAGAAGAAAGAGAAATAAAAATAAAAGAAAACATATCATTTAAAGTAGGAGAATATACACTAGAAGGCAATTTTGTCTTTGTACCAATTATTTCTTTAAATGACAGTATTGGTCTAATCATTTTATATAGTGAATCAAATTTAAAAGAAGAACCAGTAATAGGAAAATTAATAGCAAGTATTTTTTCTCACAAATTAGATATATAAAGTTCTTGACATAAGAGTGATGCATATAATATAATGAAATCACTTAAATGTTGAAGGAATGAGTACATATTATTTTCATTATAGAAAGCTTATGGTTGATGGAAATAAGTATAAAATAGTATGGAAGATGACTCTGGAGTTTAATCGGAAACTCAACCGTTAAAAGAGAAAGTAGCATGAAATAAAATCATGAATTAAGGTGGTACCGCGGGTTTTCTCGTCCTTAGTTTATGGTTTTTTATTTGTTTTAAAGGAGGTTAGCATGTTAAAAAGAATAATATTTGACTTAGATAATACTTTAATTGCATGGAAAGAGGAATATGATGAAGCAGCTAGAAAAGCTTTAAAAGAGTGTCATATTACTTTAGAAGATCAAACACTTTCTAAATTAAAAAAAGGATATCAAGAAAATTTAACTCAATTAAGTATAGAAAATATGACAAAGTATTTTAATCAAATATATAAAAAAAATGTAGATAATTCTATCATAAAGCACTGGTTAAAACACTTAGGAAACATGAGTGAAGTAGACGAAAAATTAATATCAACACTTTCTTATTTACAAAAAAAATATGAATTAGTAATACTAACGAATTGGTTTTATATTTCTCAATATAATCGTCTAAAAAAAGCCAAAATAGCTAACTTTTTTAAAGAAATAATAAGTGGTGAAACAGCTATGAAACCAAATTTTAAAGCTTTTAAAAAAGCCATGGGAGACCATCTCCCAGAAGAATGTTTAATGGTTGGTGATAATTATTTAATAGATATATTACCTGCTAAAAAGCTAGGAATGTCTGTTTATCTAATTACTGAAAAAGAAGAAAAAGATATACCAACAATCAAAAATGTATATGAATTAAAAAGTATTTTATAGAAAGAAGGAAAAAAGATGAAAGAAAAATTTTATATTACAACTCCTATTTATTATCCAAGTGCGAATTTTCATATTGGTCATTGTTATACAACAATTATTGCAGATGCTATTGCTAGATATAAGAGATTAACTGGTTATGATGTTTATTATCAAACAGGTACAGATGAACATGGCGAAAAAATTGAAAAAAAGGCGAAAGAAGCAGGAGTAACTCCAAAAGAATATGTAGATAAAATAATTGAAGATGCCAAAGATTTATGGAAATCACTTGATATTTCTTATGATTATTTTATGAGAACAACGGATGAAGATCATGAAAGAAGAGTACAAAAAATATTTAAAAAACTATATGATCAAGGAGATATATATAAAGGAACTTATGAAGGATTATATTGTATTCCTTGTGAATCTTTTTGGACAGAATCTCAATTAGTAGATGGAAAATGCCCAGATTGTGGACGAGAGGTAAAATTAGTTAGTGAAGAAGCTTATTTTTTTAAATTATCTAAATATCAAGATCAATTAGTGAAATTTTATGAAGAAAATCCTGATTTTATCCAACCAATTTCCCGTAAGAATGAAATGTTAAATAATTTTATTAATCCAGGACTTGAAGACTTATGTGTTTCAAGAACTAGTTTTACATGGGGAATACCAGTAGATTTTGATCCTAAACATGTCATATATGTATGGATAGATGCTCTAACAAACTATATTACAACCTTAGGATATCCTGAAGAAGAAGAAAAGATGAATCGATATTGGCCAGCGGATTTACATTTAGTAGGAAAAGAAATAATTAGATTTCATACCATTATATGGCCATGTCTATTAATGGCACTAAATCTTCCTCTTCCTAAAAAGGTATTTGGCCATGGTTGGTTAAAAATAGGTGGAGATAAAATTTCTAAGAGTTTAGGAAATTATAAAGACCCAAGGGAATATATTAATAGTTATGGAGTAGATGCCGTAAGATATTATGCTTTAAGAGAAGTATCATTTGGAAATGATGGAAATTTCTCTATAGAATCTTTAATTTCTAGAACAAATAGTGATTTAGCTAATACTTTAGGAAATCTTGTAAATAGAACGATATCTATGACTCATAAATATTTTGATGGAATCACAAGCAATCCTAAAATAAATGAACAAATAGATTATAATTTAATAGCAAGTACAACCAATTTAAAAGATATAGTCGAGCAAAAAATGAATGAATTAAAGGTAAATGAAGCAATTGAAGAGATTATAGATGTTTTAAGAAAATGTAATAAATACATTGATGAAACAACTCCATGGGTTCTTGCTAAAGATGAAAATAAAAAAGAAAGATTAGCAACTGTTTTATATAATCTTTTAGAATCAATTCGTATTTGTGCAATTCTATTAAGTCCTTTTATACCAAGTACTTCCAAAAAAATATTAGACCAATTAAATACTAAAAATACAAGTTATGAAAGTATCAGTGAATTTGGAATGTTAGAAGAACAATTAAAATTAAATAAACCTGAAATTCTATTTAATAGAATAGAAAATATAAATTAAAAACTAAATAACCTCACCTTAAAAGTGAGGTTATATTAAATGAATAAACCCTAAAATAAATAAAATAATAGCTCCTATAATATTAGCATATACCCCAAGTAATTTATTAGTAAATCTACCAATTATAATACCAAAATAAGTAAAAGAAGCACTACAAATAGCAAATATAAACATAGCTATATAAATATTAGAAGTGATCGCTTTTAATCCAATCCCTAAAGAAAAGCTATCTAAACTAACTCCTAATGCAAAAACAAACATTCCTAAAAGTGATAAATTAAATTGTTCTTCTTCATGACGAATAACATCAATAATCATTTGTATTGCAATAATGATTAAAATAAAACCTAATAAAATATCATATTTGATCTCAAATATTTGTATCAACTGTTCCCCAAGTATCATACCTAAAAAAGGCATAATAAAATGCATAATTCCAACAATAAAAGCTAATTTACAAGCTTTTCTATTAGACACATGAAACATTCCAATTCCCAGTGATAAGGAAAAAGTGTCCATAGAAAGAGCAAGCCCAATTAGAAGAAGACTAAAAAACTCTTTCAATCAAAAAGACCTCCTAACAAATATTATTAAAAGATCTTGCTTTTAGAACCCTTGAATTAATTTTTTAACATATATCTGATAATCTACATCACTGATATCTTCTTCACTATTTTCTAATAGACAAAGAGGAGGAAATAAAACACACCAAAAGTTTTTACCAGCACCTTCGCCTAAAGTAATAACAAGAGATTCATAATTTCCTGCCTGATAAAGAACACCCTTATAACTTTTTGTAGGAAAAAAGTTATCTCCATAATTAATTTGATAAGCAACTTGATATTCGTCTACAATTTGTTCAATAACACTCATATTATCTTTTAAAAGAGATCGTACTTCCCCAATATTTTGAGCACCTTGAATTAATTTATAAATTTCCTTTTCTACTTGCTCTTTAACAATCATTTTCTTTGTTTGATCTTCTAGAGAATTACTATTAGCAATAACACGAAAACGAATTGCTTGATCAGGAATTATAATCTCATCATCCTCTTTAAAGAATAAACATAAACAACTAATAAAAAATAAAATAATAATCATTTTTTTCATAAACTCACCTAATATAATTAAGATAAAAGTCCTTAGATTTATTCAAATTAGACATAAAAAAATTAAAAATATTTGACAAAGCCTAAATTAATCGATATATTAATAGTGGTAATTTATTAAAGTCTTTTTAATATGCACCAAAAAAAATATTAAACATAAAAAATAGTATAATAGCCTATTTATATTACAAATCTTAAAGTAAGGGTGTGTTAAAATGAAACAAATGATAATTGAAGGAAATCATATATTAAGTGGAAATATTAAAATAGGAGGAGCAAAAAATAGTGCAGTAGCATTATTGCCAGCTTCTATTTTGGCAAATGGAGTGTCGATAATTGACAATGTTCCTAATATATCTGATCGAGATGCTTTAATTGATATTTTAGAAATATTAAATTGCAATGTAACTTTAAAAAAGGATCAATTAACAATTGATACAACTAATTTAAAGAATAATTTAATAGATGAAGAACATTCCAAAAAATTAAGAGCATCTTATTATTTTATGGGAGCTTTATTAGGAAGAGATAAATATGTAGAAATGTATATTCCAGGTGGATGTAATATAGGAGCAAGACCAATTGATATTCATTTAGATGGGTTTAAAGCTTTAGGAGCCCAAGTAACGATTGAGAAAAATAAATATATATTAAAAGCAGATAAATTAGTAGGAACAGATATTTATTTGCGTTTTCAAAGTGTAGGAGCAACCATTAATTTAATGCTAGCTAGTGTTTTAGCAGAAGGAAAGACTGTGATTCATAATGCTGCCAAGGAAGCTGAAATAGAAAATATCGCGGATTATTTAATTAGTATGGGAGCTAAAATAGAAGGATCTGGTACAGAAGAAATTACCATTTATGGAGTAAAAGAATTAAAAGGTGGAAAAATAACAGTATTACCTGATCGTATTGAAGCAGGAACATATATTATTTTAGGAGCATTAGTAGGAAAAAATTTATGTATAAAAAATATTATTCCGAAGCATCTAGAAGCATTAACAACAAAACTGAAAGAAATGGGATCAGATATTACCATCAATAAAGATAGTATAACGATAAGCAAAGTAAAAGAATTAAAGCCAATTAATATAAAAACACTAGTATATCCTGGGTTCCCAACGGATATAGGTCAACCTATGAGTGTTTTATTAACTCAAACAAATGGAACATCTCTTTTTGAAGAAACAATTTGGGAAAATAGAATGGGTCATGTTCCATCATTAAATAAAATGGGAGCCAATATTACCGTAAAAGGGTGCAGTTCCATGATTATTGGACCTAGCAAATTACATGGCTGTGAGGTAATAGCAACAGATTTAAGAGGAGGAGCAGCTTTAGTTTTAGCAGGTTTAACAGCAGAAGGAACAACAACAATTAATGATGTAGAGCATATTTTAAGAGGATATGAAAACATAGATAAAAAACTAACAAGTGTTGGTGCTAAAATTGAAATTAAGGAAATATAGTATAATGTACTATATTTTTTTTGAGGTGATGTAATGAAGAAGAAGATAATAGCGCTTGTACTAATAGGCACCATTTTATCTGTTATTATCTATTTTTTTACTCAAAAGAATGAAATAACACTCGTAGCTTTAGGAGATGGCTTATCTTTAGGAATGACACCATATAATATAGAAGGATATAGTTATAATGACTATTTAAAAGAAGATTACTTAAATAAACATGAATTAAAATCATATATTCATGAATTTGCAGATAAAGGAAAAACAATAAAAGAACTTATATATGAAATTAAAGAAAATAAAGCAATAACGATTAAGAATAAAAAAATAGAAATAAAACAAGCTATAAATCAAGCAGACATTCTAACGATTGCTATAGGTATGGATGAACTTGCGAATACCAAAATTACAAGTCAAATAAAAAATGAGTATTTACACGATTTAGAAGAATTATTAAGTATAATAAAAATGTTAAATCAAAATAAAGTAATTATTATAAGTTTATATTCATGGGGTAAAAATGATTTACTAACGATAGAAAAACTAAATGCAAGTATTAGAGATATAGTATTAACGAATGATTTTTTGTTTGTGGATATTAACAAAATATTAATGAAGGAAGAGTATTATTTAAACAAAGACAGCTTTTATATTAATTATATGGGACATCAAAGAATATATGAAGAAATAAAAAAACTATTGTAAAGTTATAAAAATATGATATAATACTAAAGACAAACGAATTTACTATGTCAAAAATTTTGATATGGCGGGAGGTAAAAAAATGAAAAAAGGAATACATCCAGAAACAAAAGAAGCAACAATCACTTGTGCGTGTGGAGCAACATTTAAAACACATTCAACAAAGGAAAATATCCAAGTTGAAATTTGTAGTGAATGTCATCCATTCTATACAGGAGCTCAAGGAAAAGTAAAGAAAACTGGAAATATTGAAAAATTTAATCGTAAGTATGGATTAAATAAAGAAGAAAACTAAAATGTTGGTAAGATATAATTTATCAACATTTTTATTTTATATAAATTTATCAATCCAACATTTTCTCTTTAAAAAAGAAATAAATTCTGTTATGATATAGGCGGTGAAGTTACTATGAATATATTATTTAAGTTTAATAACAAAACAATTTATGATATAGATACAACTATTTTATATACATATTCTTACAATTATACACAAGACATCATTTATTTTATTAATAATAATTGTGCTGTTATAACCAAAGAAAGATCTAATAATTTAGAAGAGATTTCTGATGATATCTATACTTACTTTAAAGAAGAAGAACTAAAAAATAAAAAAGATTTAACTGAATTTGATAATTTAAAATTAAAGATTTTATCTGCCATCAGTATGAATAGTCAAATATTTGTTTTTTTCAATGTTTTAACTTATCTAAATAAAGACTTCAAAGAAAAAGTAATGAAATATCTAAAAGAACATCAAAAAAGAATCATAAATTATACCATGGAAATAGAAGAAACATTATGGTTAGATTATTTAATAGTGATTCATGAGGAAAAAGTAATTATGGAAGGAAAGAGTAAGCTTGTGTTACAAGAAGAAAAAATATTAAAAAAACTAGGATTTAACTTACCATTTATAGTAGAATTATCCAATAGTTTAAAATATTATCAATTAGTAGATAAAACATATTTTGATAGTTTAGAATTGGTGGAAGATTTATGGAAATAATCACAATTTTTGAAAATAAACCTATAAAAAGAATATATGGTTTAATGGGAAATATCAATATCACGACTTATAATAATAATATAAGTATTGTAAGAGATTACAAATTTAAAGGAACAACAGAAAAATATTTAGATAGCCCTAAAGCAAGTTCATCACTAAAAATGGTATTGTTAAATGATAGTATTTTAACAAAAGAATCAAGTGAATGCTCAGTAGGGGAACTAAAAAGAATATCTTTAGCTAAAGCTTTAATAGAAAATAAGGAATATTTAGTATTTGATTATTTTGAAAAGGAGCTAACTCAAAAAGAACTAGAATATTTTAAAAGACTATGGAAAAAATTAACAAGTGAATATAATAAAACAATTATTATTTTTACAAATGACATAAAAACAATTTGGAGTGTAGCAGAAGAACTAATTATTGTGGATAAATATAAAGTTATTAACACTATTTCTAAAGAAAATTATGATCAACTAATGGCTAATTTAGATAAACCTCCAATCTATGAGTTTATAGATTTAATGCGAAACAAAGGGATTTCTATTGAAAATTATCGTGATCCTAAAGATTTACTAAAAGCAATCTATCGAATTAAGGAGCAATCATGAAATATTTAATTAGTATTTGTTATGATGGCTCAAAATTTTATGGCTTTCAAAGATTAAATGATCAAAATACCGTTCAAAAGAAAATAGAAGAAGCATTAAGTCTGATTGCTAAAGAAAAAATTGAAATTAAAGGAGCAGGAAGAACAGATAGAGGCGTACATGCTTTAGATCAAAAAGCTACTTTCGACTTAAATATAAGTATAGATGAACAACATTTACAAATAGCCTTAAATAGTCTGATCGCTCCTTATATCTACATCACAAATATAAAAAAGGTAAGGAATGATTTTCATCCAAGGTTTTGTGTTGCTAAAAAAGAATATATTTATAAAATTAATCTAGGAGATTATAATCCTTTATTGTTTGATTATACTTATAAACCAAATCATAAATTAAATATAGATAAAATGAAAGAATGTGCTGAGTTATTTATAGGGGTACATAATTTTAAAAATTTTACATCAGGCGAAAGAAAGAATTATGAATGTATTATATATAACATAGAGTTTAAAGAAGAGAATAATATTTTAGAAATAAAACTAATTGGAAAAAGTTTTTATCGCTATATGGTAAGAAATTTAATAGGAGCAATGTTAGATGTAGAAAATAATAAGGTAAGCTTAGAAGATATAAAAGAAGCCTTAAAACATCCCGAGATAAAAAAACAATTTAAAACAGCTATTCCAAATGGATTATATTTAAATAAAATAGAGTATTAGAGGTGATAAAATGAAAAATGACATAGTTATAAACTTTTTAAATAAATATAATAGTTTTACTAAAGTAATTGCTACCGCAAATAAGAAAAAGTTTGATAGTATAGATAGTATTTATACAGTAAATAGTGCGATCAAGAGTTTAATAGAAATAATTGAACAAAATAGGATAGATGAGATAGATTTAGATATAATAAACAATTTAATTCACTTTGCAGAAGAATATTTAAAAATAATAAAAATATCTTCCTATAAAGAAAAAATTACATCAGAGTTAAAAAATAATCTTCAAAAAGTAAGAATATTATTGGAAAAAAGAGAAAAATCATTACAAAGATAGAAAAATATAAAATTTCATTTGACAAATAGCATAATTTTACATATAATTTTAAATGGTACATTTTATTTGTTGGAATTGTAATGCCCTGGGAAAGCAAAACAAGGAAAACTAATGAAAGGATTAAAAATATGAAAACATTCATGCAAAAAAAAGAAAATGTTGAACGCAAATGGTATGTAATTGATGCAGAAGGAAAGAATTTAGGTAGATTAGCAACAAAAGCTGCTACAATCCTTAGAGGAAAACATAAACCTACTTATACTCCTTCAGTAGACTGTGGAGATTATGTAATTATTATTAATGCATCAAAAGTAAATTTAACTGGTAATAAGTTAAATGACAAGAAGTATTATAATCATTCTGGTTATCCAGGAGGATTAAGAGAAAGATCTGCTAAAGTAATGGTTGAAAAATATCCAGAAGAAATGGTAGAAAGAGCTGTAAAAGGAATGCTTCCACATAATTCTTTAGGTAGAAGTATGGGTAAGAAATTATTTGTTTATGCTGGTTCTGAACATAAACATGAAGCAGGGAAACCTACAGCTTTAAATATTGATTAGGAGGATTTAAATGGCAAAACAAGTTTGGACGGCAACAGGACGTCGTAAAAGAAGTTCAGCACAAGTAAAAATTACTGGTGGAACAGGAAATATCGTTGTAAACGGTATTGATGTAAATGAATATTTCCCAAATCAAATCCTAGTAATGGATTTAAAGCAACCATTAACTGTTACAGATAATACCAATCGTTTTGATATTGATGTAACTGTAAACGGAGGCGGATATTCTGGACAAGCTGGAGCAATTCGTTTAGGTATTGCAAGAGCTTTACTAGAATTTGATGCTAATACAGATCAAACAAGAGAAGATTCATATCGTAAAATTTTAAAGGCGAATGGATTTTTAACAAGAGACGCAAGAGTAAAAGAACGTAAAAAATACGGACTTAAAAAAGCTCGTCGTGCTCCACAATTCTCAAAACGTTAAAATGTTTTCTTTTCACCCTATAAACAATATGTTTATAGGGTTTTTGCATTTTAAAGATATAATCACCCAAACTTTATTAAGCAAAATTGACATTCAAAAACATTTAAATTATAATTAATTTAGATAAGAGGAATTTATGAATATATTATTAGGCTATTTATTAACTTACATCTATGTTTTCTTAATTCTTATTTTATTAGGAATTTTAAAGTCAAAAAAAAGAATAAAGGAGCAAACATCAAGAAAACTAGTACATATTCTAATGGGATTTACATGGCTAATTATGGTTTATTTTTTTAAAAATAGTATACACATGATCATTCTTCCCATTACAATGGTAATATTTAATTTTTTATCATATAAATTTAATATTATGCAATCTATGGAACAAGAGAAAAAAGATTCAAAAGGAACAATCTATTATGCCATAAGTTTTGTTGTTTTAGCATGTCTTACTTATTATGATAACAATTTTCTTCCCTTTTATGGAATAGGTATTTTTACTATGGCACTAGGAGATGGTTTTGCCCCATTAATAGGAAGAAAATTTAATAAATTAAAAATTAAAAACACCAACAAAACATATGCAGGTTCTTTTACTGTGATGATTTTTACAGTAATTATTATTATAATTTTTAAGAGCATCTACCAATTAAATTTAAATTTTATAGAAATACTTTTATTAGGTTTAATATCAATACCTTTAGAATTATTGAATAAAAAAGGAAGCGATAATTTAACTTTACCTCTTGGAATTTCATTATGTTGTTATATATTAGAAAGATGGATATAAAATGAATTTAATCATAAGTATTTTACTAAGTCTATTACTAGGAGGAATGGCTTATTTAAAAAAAGCATTAACCATACCAGCTTTAATATTAGCCGTTATTTTTTCTATTATAATATCTTACTATGGTGGGCTAACATCTTTTATCATCCTAGTAACTGTTTTTTTAGGAAGCATAATTACTAAGTTATTTCAAAAAGAAAAGAAAAAACAATCAAGAAATATAATTCAAATTATTTGTAATGTGGGAATTCCAGCTTTATCTATAATTATTTATGGATTAACTAGAAATAATATATATTTATTAATATATGCTGCAGTGATGTCTGAATCTCTAGCAGACACATTAGCATCAGATATAGGAAAATTATCGAAAAAAGAGCCTGTTAATATTTTAACATGGAAAAGAAGCAAAAAGGGCTTATCAGGAAATGTGAGTATGCTTGGATTATTTTCAGCTTTAATAGGATCAATTTTAATAGGTATAATTTACTATATTGGAATGGAACAAAACTTTTTATCATTTGTAATTATAGTTTTATCTGGATTTTTAGGAAGCATAATAGATAGTATACTGGGTGCTATCATTCAAGTGAAGTATCAATGCCAAAAATGTAAGGAAATAGTAGAGACAAAAGTTCATTGCCAAAAAACGACAATATTCTATAAAGGAATAAAAGTGATAGATAATAATATGGTTAATTTTTTAACCAATTTAATTGTTTTTTTAATCTTATATTTGACAAAATAAAAAAAAGAAATATAATATTAATAAACCAAAAAGGGGGACTAAAAAATGTATTCAAATGGAACAATATATGTAAAAAAGAAAATTGTTATTAATTTAGAAATAAAAACAGCAGATGGTACTCGAAAAGTTAGTGAAGAGGAGAAAAGATTTTTAAAAGCACTTTATCCAGATTTATTTAGTGAAAATAAAATAGATGAAAATTTTTGGCTATTTTTCTTTAATAATGATAAAGTGTTGATGGTAAACCATGAACAAGGCACACATGAAGTTTTAGATAGTCTAAATGATATGGAAGAAAGATTTATTACTTTAGCAAGCTTTTTAAATCAATCTAGTTATTTAGGCAAAAAGTTAATTTTACCAGCTGGAACTGAATTTATCAAAAATGGAAAATTAGTTTTATCTACTAAGCCACGTGAAGAATATATTATTCTTTATGTATTAGATGATGCTTTAATAATAAAGGAACTAAAAGGAAAAGAAGAGTACAGGTTAATATCAAGATTTAATCCCGATTTTAGCAAATATGTTCTAGCTGATGAAATCAATCCAGAATTTAATAACAAGAGCCAAGTATATCAAGCAATTATTAGACAAATTTATAAAAAATATAGGAAAGAAGAACAAGAAAAAGAAAAAGGAAGGAAATAAGCATGAATATAAGTAGAATATTAAAAGAAGGTCATCAAATAAAAATTAGAAGTGTAGATAATAAAACAGTTGAAGGAAAAAATTTAGAAGGTGTATTAGCAATAGTAATGAACGAAATGTCTCAAATAGGTATGTACTTAACAAATGAATGTGAGTTACAAACATTTATTTTTCGTAGAACGCAATTGGGATATTTGCCAAAAGGAACATTATTATTTATTTCTGATGCTAGAATTTTTCTTGTTCAGCCAAACAATTTGTTAGTATCTAAAGGAACAGAACCAACAACGCTAATATTAATACAAGATTCAATAAGAGATCTACTAAATGAAGAAAATAGAATATTAAGGGAAATGTTAGGGTTTAACTATAATCCTGAAAAAAGAAGTGAAGAACCACTTCGCAAATAATTTGTAAAAAAAGAGAAATAATGCTATAATAAAGTCGCTTAAAAGGAGTGGCTTTTTATGTATGATACCATATGTGCCATATCAACTTCTCTAGGAGTTGGGGCAATTTCTATTATTCGAGTTAGTGGAGAAGAAGCAATATCTAAAGTTGCTAAACTTTTTGATGTAAAAAATTTAAATGATGTAAAAAGTCATACAATTCATTATGGGCATATTGTAAGTAATAATGAAATAATTGATGAAGTTTTAGTAACTGTATTAAAAGCACCTAAAACATATACACGGGAAGATATTGTTGAAATTAATTCTCATGGAGGTATTGCCACAACTAAAAAGATATTAGAAATATTAATTGAAAATGGAATTCGTCTTGCCGAACCAGGAGAATTTACAAAAAGAGCTTTTTTAAATGGAAGATTAGATTTATTAGAAGCAGAATCAGTAAACAATTTAATTAAAGCAAGTACCGATCTAGAAAGAAAACTAGCTTTAAATGGAATTAGTGGAAAAGTTTCTAAAAAAATTACAAGAGTAAGAGAAATAATTGTTGAACTTTTAGCCAATATAGAGGTAAATATTGATTTCCCTGAATATGAAGATGCTTTAGAAATAACATTAGAAAATTTACCACCAAAATTAAATGAAATCAAAAAAGAATTAGAAAGTTTGTTAGAAGAATCCAAGATTGGCAAAATAGTTGAAAATGGAATTAAAGTAGCAATTGTCGGAAGACCAAATGTTGGAAAAAGTAGTATTTTAAATGCTATGTTAAATGAAAATAAAGCCATAGTAACAAATGTTGCAGGAACAACAAGAGATATTGTCGAAGGATCTGTAGAACTAAAAGGAATATCTTTAAAATTTATTGATACAGCAGGTATTCGTAAAACTGATGATTTAGTTGAAAAAATAGGTGTAGATAAGTCTTTAGAAATGATTGAAGATGCGGATTTAGTAATTCATGTTTTAAATAATAATGAAGCTTTTAGCAAAGAAGATGAAGAAATAAAAGAAAGAATAAAAGATAAAACACATATCACTTTTATTAATAAAAGTGATTTACCATCAAAATTAAATAATAAAAATTTAGAAGCAGTAATTGGTAACACAATGACTATAGATGGGTTAGATAGCTTAAAAAATAAGATAGTTGAGCTATTTGATTTAGAAAAAATTAATAATAGTAATTTAGAAGTAATATCAAGTGCAAGAGAAATTGGGTTGATAAAAGAAGCTTTAAATGCAATTAATAATGCAATAAATAACATAGATATATCTTTACCTGTTGATATGATTGCGATTGATATTAAAAAAGCATGGGATTTACTTGGTGAAATTACAGGAGAATCTTATCAAGAAGAATTATTAGATACACTATTTAGTAAATTTTGCTTAGGAAAGTAAGGGAATAAGAATGTATGATTTAATTGTAGTAGGTGGAGGACATGCAGGTTGTGAAGCAGCTCATATAGCAGCCGTTTTAGGTTTAAAAACCCTTTTAGTAACTGCCAATATAAAAAATATAGCAGATATGCCATGTAATCCTTCTATTGGAGGAACAGCCAAAGGAATAATAGTAAGAGAAATAGATGCTTTAGGAGGAATTATGGGACGTGTTGCTGACCGTTCTCATTTTCAAATTAAAATGTTAAATAATGGAAAAGGACCTGCAGTAAGAAGCCTAAGAGCTCAAGCAGATAAAATAACTTATCCTAAAGTAATGTTAGAAATTTTAAATAATACCCCTAATTTAACACTCAAAGAGGGAATGGTAGAAGATTTAATTGTCGAAAACAATCAAGCTAAAGGCGTTATTTTTGCAAATAAAGAACATATTGATAGTAAAGCAGTTATTTTAACTACAGGAACATATTTAAAAGCAAATATACTAATAGGTAGTGAAAATACTCCTGGAGGACCTCATGGTGAAAAAAGAAGTAATCAATTAAGTGATCATTTAAAAGATCTAGGATTAACCATTCAAAGGTTAAAGACAGGAACACCTCCACGTATTAAAGCTAGTTCCATTGATTTTAGTCAAATGCAAGAGGAAAATGGTGATCAAGAATATTATACTTTTAGCTTCGATAATCCTCCATTTTACAAAGTAAATGAGCAGCAAAAATGTTATTTATTATATACAAATGAAGTAACCCATGAAATCATTAGAAACAATTTAACCAAATCTGCTATGTATGGAGGTTATGTTACAGGAGTAGGTCCAAGATATTGTCCATCCATTGAAGATAAATTAGTACGTTTTGCTGATAAAGAACGCCATCAACTTTTTTTAGAACCAGAAAGCTTATATTATGATGAATGGTATTTACAAGGCTTTTCTACTTCTATGCCAAGAGATGTTCAAGAAAAGATGGTTCATTCTCTAAAAGGGTTAGAACAAGCAATAATAACAAAATATGCTTATGCAATAGAATATGATGCTCTAAATCCATTAGAGATGAAATCAAGTTTAGAAAATAAAAAAATAGCGAATCTTTTTACAGCAGGTCAAATTAATGGTACTAGTGGATATGAAGAAGCAGCCGCTCAAGGTCTGATCGCAGGAATTAATGCTCATCATAAACTAACCAATAAACCTCCTTTAATTTTAAGAAGAGATGAAGCATACATAGGAGTATTAATTGATGATTTAGTAACCAAAGGAACCAAAGAACCATATCGTATGCTTACTTCTCGTGCCGAATATCGTCTAATATTACGCCATGATAATGCTGATTTAAGATTAAGAAAAATAGGTTATAATCATGGAACCATTGATCAAGAAAGATATGCTAAATTAAAAGAAAAAGAAGAAAAAATAAATGAAGTAAAAAATATTTTAAGGAATAATAACTTAAAATTAAATGAAGAAACCAAAAATATATTAGCAGAATTTCAGTTAGAAAATGTATCTAGTAGTACAAGTCTATACATGTTTTTAAAAAGACCAGAAGTAAATATGGAAATCATAAAAAAGTTTATAACATTAGATTATCCATCTGAAATATTAGAAGAAGTAGAAATTGAAGTAAAATATGAAGGATATATAGCTAAAGTTTATAAAGAAGCAGAAAAAGCAGGAAAACTAGAAGAAAAGCAAATACCAGAAGATTTAGATTATGATAATATTTTAAATTTAGCAAGTGAAGCAAGACAAAAGTTAAAAGAAGTAAAACCAAACTCAATAGGTCAAGCTACTCGTATTAGTGGAGTTAATCCTTCTGATATTGCTATACTAACAGTATATTTAAAAAAGAAATATGATAAGTAAGGAGTAAGAGATGAATATAGAAATTTTTAAAGATGAGTTAGCAAAATTAAATATAGAAGTAACAGAAAAAAATTTAAATGATTTGAATATTTATAAGGAAATGCTATTAGAATATAATAAAAAATTTAATTTAACAGCTATAAAAACCGAAGAAGATATTTATTTAAAACATTTCTATGATTCGTTAACTTTATCTAAAATAGTTGATTTAAAAGGAGATTTAAAACTATTAGATATTGGAACAGGAGCAGGATTTCCAGGTTTAGTTTTAAAAATATTTTATCCAAATTTAGAAGTAACACTATTAGATTCTAATCATAAAAAAATAACTTTTTTAGAGCAGGTGATTAAAAGATTAAACTTAAAAAATATAACCTGTATCAATACCAGAGCTGAAAATCTACCAGATCAATATCGGGAATATTTTGATATTGTAACATCAAGAGCTGTAGCTAATCTGCGAATTTTATGTGAACTTTCTCTTCCATTTTTAAAAATAAAAGGGAAATTTATAGCTATGAAGGGTTTATTAAAAGAAGAATTAAAAGAAAGTGAAAAGATATTAAAAGAATTAAATAGTAATATATTAGAAGTGAAAAAATTTAATTTACCGATAGAAGAGAGTAATCGCACTTTAGTTGTAATTGAAAAAGAAAAGCAAACGGATAAAAGATATCCTCGTAATTATGACAAAATTGTAAAAAATAGATAGTTTAAAATAGACATAAAAAAAATTAAGTGCTATTATATTTATAATAAAGGGTGTTTGAATATGAAAAAAAATATTGCGATATTATTAAGTATAATAACACTATTTTTAATGCTTTTTTTCTTAAAAGTACATATTAATAAACCAAAGAGCAATTTAAATGGTCTAAAGATAAATGAATTTATCTATCAATATGATTTAGAAACAGAAAATTTAATTATAAATGGCTTTTTAGTCCAAGATCATGAAGTATATTATTTGTTAATGGAAATTATAGATGATACTAAAAATATTTATAATTATCAATTAAAAAAACTAAATATAAATACTAATGAAGTTACAAAAATAAATACTTTAGAAAAGACAAATGAATATTGTAAACTAGAAAATAAAGAAATTAATTGTTATACTTCTAATTTATTTGAAGTGTATAATTTAGAATTTAAAAAAACTTTTACCTACACTCCTAAAATAGAACAACTAGATGTAAGCTATGTACCTTATAAAGATACTTATATGAAAATCGCTGATCAATCTATTTATTTACTTGATAATGAAGAGAGGGCATATCGTACTATTTCTTCAGATATTCTTTTATCTTATGAAAATTATATACAAACATCTAGTAATACTTTTTTAATTTTATCAGATAAAGAAGGTTATTATTATTTATATGATGTAGATCGTGATTCACTATGGAACTCTAAAAAACAAAGTTATTTTAAATATGAAAATGGAGTATTTTATAATGACGGTGTAATTTTTGAAATTCATAATTTAGAAGAAAATGAGATAACATCCTATTCAAATCCTACTGAAAAATCATATTTTTATAGTGGCATATTAAGTACTGATCAAAATAATTTTTATCTATATAACCCCATAGATCAATTTTTATACTTTATAGATATGCAAAATAAAACTATAAAAAAATTAGATGTAGCAATTTTGTCTCAAGATAATCCTATTGCTAAATTAATGATAAGTGATCAATATTTATATGTTTACGTCTTACAAGATCAAGAAAACTTTTATGTAATTGATTTAGAAAACGTGAATTTACCAACCATGAATATAGAAGAAGATACAGATAACTTAGCAAACAAAATAGAAAAAGAAAGAAAGGCTATAAAAGATACTTATCATGTAAATATTAAGATAAAAGAAGAAGCTTCAATAGATTTCCCTGATTTTAGTGCCAAACCTCTATTAAATAATGAACTTATAGCAGATGCTCTATATAAAATAGAAGATATTCTATTAAAGTATAATCAAGAATTTTATGAAAATTTTTATCAAAATGGCTTCTCAGGATTAAATATTTATTTAACAGGAAAGCTAACCCCAGATGATTATGAAACACAAGCATCTAATCCTGCAGCATATTCACTTAATTATAATGGAGAGTATATAATAGTAATAGATATAGAACAATCGAATATTGAAGAATTATTATGTCATGAATTATTACACAATATAGAATTTTTCTTAAATAATAAAAATATATACCCTTTTGAAAAATGGAAAAACTATAATCCTCCTAATGTTACCTATAATAATTCTTACAATAAGATAGGAAATTATAAATATACTTTAACCGAAGAAGATAAAAATAATGTTTATTTTATAGATAATTATTCTTATACATATGAAACCGAAGATAGAGCAAGAGTCTTTGAGCGAATCTGTTCCTGCGAAGAAGATAGTATAATTAATAATTATCCTAATCTCTATAAAAAAGGATTATATTTAAAAGAAGAATTGATAAAATATTTTCCAAGTTTAAAAAATACTAATTTATTTTCGAGTCTAAAGGAAACATAATACTATTTGAACAACTCATTTAAGTTGAAAAAAAGCAAAAATAATGATAAAATAAAAATAATAGATAAATGGGGCTGATGAAAGTGAATTTAGAGCAAAATATATTACAAATACCAATTGATGAAATTATACCAAACCGATTCCAACCACGTCTTAATTTTGATGATAGAGGTCTAGAAGAGCTTGCTAGTTCCATTAAACAACATGGAATTATTCAACCGCTTGTATTAAGAAGAATGGAAGATAAATACGAAATTATTGCTGGTGAAAGAAGATATAAAGCAGCAACTTTAGCAGGACTAAAAACAGTTCCTGCTGTTATAGCGGACATTGATGATAATAAAAGTGCCGAAGTAGCAATAGTAGAAAATGTTCAAAGAAGAGATTTGTCTGCTATAGAAGAAGCAAGAAGTTATAAGAATTTATTAGATAAAGGATATTTAACTCAAACAGAATTAGCTAAGAAAATGGGCTTATCTCAAAGTGCTATAGCAAATAAGTTACGTCTTTTAAATTTAGATGAAGAAGTTCAAAAAGCATTAATGAATAATCAAATTAGTGAAAGACATGCAAGAAGCTTACTAGTACTTCCGAATCATGAAGAGCAAAGAAAATGGCTAAAACGAATAATTAATGAAAGAATGACGGTCAGAGATTTAGATAATGAATTAAAAAAATTGAATAGTAGTAATGAAGCTGTAGATGATACAGATGTACCACTAGTAAAAAATATAGATATTGATGCTATTAGAAAAGAAGCAACAGAGATACCAAATATTAATGAAGAAAGTGATATCGCTCGTAAATTAAGAGAAATTGAAAGAGAAAAAATGTTTAGTCCTGACATTATACCTGTTGAGCAAGCTAAAAATGATTCTAAAGGGAATTTCTTTAATTTTTTAGAAAACGAAAAAGTAAATATGAATATGGAAGAACCAGTATTAAAAACACCAGTCTTAAATTTTGAACTTCCTAAAATAAATAATGAAGAAACAAAAAAAGACATATCATCTCCATTAAATGCCAACTTTGGTAATCCTAGTCTTATTCAGAATGATGATAAAGAAATATTTGATCCAGTAGATTTAATCGATACTTTAGACCCAAACTTTGAAGAAAAACAAGAGGAAAAGCTAGGAATTGATTTAAAGACAGCGATAAATGAAATCCGTAATACAAAGGATAATTTACTGCATAAAGGCTTTAACATATCATTAGAAGAAACAGATTTAAATGATACTTATCAGTTTATAATTAAAATCAAAAAAGATTAAGCAAATACTAGAGGTATTTGTTTTAATTTGACAAAAAATAAATAATTATATATAATGATAACGAAAGTTACCAATGTGAAAAAGGAGGGTGAAAAATGGCTGGAAGAAGTGTAATTGAAAAAAAAGACTTACTAAAAGTAGCGGTAAAAATGGTTGAAAAAGAAGGAATAGAAAGTATTAATGCTAGAGATTTGGCTAAAAATGCAGGAATCTCAACAAAGCCAATTTATCGTATTTATAACAGTTTAGAAGAATTGAAAACAGATGTAAATAACATCATAAAAAAAGAATATGATGAATTTATCATGAAAAGAGTAGATAATAAAAATGCTTTAATAACTGTTTGTGTTGCTTACGTAGAATTTGCTTATATGCATAAGAATTATTTTAAATGTATGTTTTTATCTAATAATCTAAATTGGACCAATATTAATGACGTATTAAACGAAAAATGGAATCAATCCACAATTATTAATTTAGTAAATAAACATAGTCTCAGTTTTGAAGAGGCTAAAACTTTATTTATGAATGTATGGTTATATGCCAATGGATTAGCAACTTTAATTGCATGTAACGATTTAATAATGGATAGTAAAGAAATTTTAATACGCATTGTAAAAATATATAAAGAACTATCTAAAACCTTAAAAAATAATGAAAAAACCAAGAATTAATCTTGGCTCTTTTTATTTTGGAATTTGCCGAACAGTTTGTGTAGCTTTTTAAAAGCATTATCTTTTTAATAAATATCAAAGCTAACTAATGTAACTTGGTACTCCTAATTCTACACTTTGAATTTGAAAATTTTGACCATTAATAGTGAAATGAAAAGTGTAATAATCATCTTTCATTTTAACGAATACTTGAAAAGTATCTACTTGATTACTTATTGCCTTAATAAACTCATAGGAGGAAACATCAGAAGAATAAGCGTTAAAATAAGCAGAAATGGCATTTTTCGTATTTATCTCAATTCTTTTATTGAGGATACGATAACATACTAAACAATAGACAAGCAAGATACCTGAAACTACGAACCCAGCAATTAAAAATTTTGTTTTCATTTTATCCATCCTATCATAAATAGTTTACCACAAAATTACATAATTATAAATATATGTATTATTTAGTACTTGACAAAACAAAGTAGCGGATATATGATAGTAGCGAAAGAGGTGATAATATTAATACTCAATTTAAAAAAGGGGTTTTAGAGCTTTTGATATTGGTGATGGTTGAAAAAAATGATATGTATGGTTATGAACTAGTAGAAAAAGTAAGTAAAGTAGTAGATGTGAGTGAAGGGACAATTTATCCTATTTTAAAAAGACTAACAAATGAAGGATATTTTGAAACTTATACAAAGGAATCTACTGAAGGACCAATTAGAAAATATTATCATATAACTAGTCGGGGACTAAAAATAATGAATGAAGAATTAAAGGAATGGCAGAAGTTTTCTAAAAGTGTAAATAATTTTATTGAAAGGAGTATAAAAAAATGACAAAGGAAGAATTTTTAAATAAGTTAAGAAAGGAATTAAGTATTTTAGAAAATAAAGAAGTAGAAGATATTATAAGTGAATATGAAGGCTATATTGAGGAAAAGGTAAATAGAGGTTTAACAGAAGAAGAAGCAGTAAAAGAACTTGGAGATATAGATGAAATAGTAAATGATTTACTAGCAGCTTATAAAGTAAAGCAAAAAAATACAAATACACTAAATCATTTTATAAATAAAGCCTCTCAAGGATTTGATTATATTTTAAATGAATTAAGTCATAAAAATGGAAAAGAGATATTAAAATTTGTAATTGAAATAGCTTTAATAGTTTTACTCATTGCAATTTTAAAAATACCATTTTTATTATTAAAAGATTTAGGATGGAATATATTCGGTGATTTAGGATCCCCAATATCCTCTATCTTTTATGGAATCTGGTCTTTTATAGTCGAACTCACTTACTTTATTTTATCAGTAATTTTATTTATAAAAATAATAGAAAAAAGATATTTTCAAGGTTTTTCAGAAAAAATTATAGCCAATGCTGAAGAAGAATTTGAAAAGAAAGAAGATCAAACCCAAAAGAAACCAGAAAATAAAAAAGAAAGAAATATTAAAGAAGAAAAAACAGAAAACAAACAAATAATTAGTCCAAAGAAAAAAGGAATCGCTGATATGGTCGTAAATATTTGCGTTTATTTCTTAAAATTCATAGTTATTATGTGTTTAATAGGCGTCATATGTTATTTAATAGCAATTGCTTGTGCTTTAGGAATAGGAATTTATTTACTAATTAAAGGTGTAACATATTTTGGAATTTTTATTTTATTAATATCATTATTTCAAGGTGGATTTTTACTATTAGAATTAGGAATAGATTTTATTTTTAATAAAAAAATAAAAGCCAAACATATTTTTATTGAAGTAATCATGGTAGTTATTTTAACAGGAACTGGACTTGCACTAAGTACTGTTGAAATTGCTAATACCGAAATTATATACGACAGTGTTTATGAAAAAACTAAAACAGTAACCGAAGAAATAGAAATGCGTGATAATTTAGTTTTATATGGCAAATATAACCTTATTATTGATGATACTTTAGAAGATACTATTAAAATTGAATATATATACCCAGATATAGAAGAAGCTGAAGTAAAAATAGCTTTACGTAATTATAATAAAGGTTATTATTTAGACTATGAAGTCTCTAATCTCAAATGGAATAAAAAATGTTTAAATCAAGTTATTGATAATTTAAAAAAAAAGAAAATATATGTAGATAGTTTTGATATTGAAAAAAATATCTATTTATCAGAAAAAAATAAGAAAAAATTATTAGAAAATAAAGAAAATAGCAATACTAGTGATGTAATTTATGAATTTACAAGAACTTATAATGTTAAAAATATTGAAGATAGCAATGATGGACAGTATATTTACTTAACTTTAGGACAATTCCAATTTGAAGAGATAGCAACTGTAAAAGTACCTAAAAATATAGCAGGAAATATTAAAGAAGACCAAAATTATGAATTTACTTTCAGATATAATTATCCATCTACTGCAATAGAAAATGATACAATAGAAGAATTGTTCCATAAATGCAATTTAAAGTCTATAGTATATACTGAAAAAGTAGGCCTAGAACAAACTCAAGAACCTGAAATTCCCTTAAATTAATGTAAAGAAAGAAAATAAGTATAGATTTCTTTGTCAAAATTTGTTAATCTTATGTTGGAGGGAAATAAAATGAAAAGGAAGTTCTTATTATGTCGACGCTGTGGAAATTTAATAGAAATGATTAATGATTCAGGTGTAACTCCAATTTGTTGTGGAACAGATATGATATTATTAACTGCTAATTCTACAGATGCTAAAATAGAAAAACATATACCAGTAATCGAAGAAGAAGGAACAAAAGTCAAAGTAACAATTGGACAGACACTTCATCCAATGGAAGAAGAACATTATATTGAATGGATTTATTTAGAAACGAATCAAGGCATAAAGAGGATGAATTTAAAGCCTGGAGAAGAACCTATTGCTTATTTTGCTTTACTTGAAGGCGAAAAAGTAATAAAAGCATATTCTTATTGTAATCTTCATGGATTATGGGTGAAAGAAAATTAAGTAAGTCAAAATGAACTAGTCAAGTAAAAGTAGACAGTAAAAAAACACTCTA